>OGIO01001664.1_pt1 | contig 16951 bp, 16 predicted proteins | sample 1571841 | NCBI WGS metagenome assembly OGIO01 (sample SAMEA2582111, study PRJEB24529) | metagenome | biome: Human gut stool | place: China | collected 2011
ATAGAGCCTTGGCTCATTCTTTGAAAACGAGAATGGGTCGAGGCTCTATTTTTTTCGCCCGAAATCCGGCGAGACAAATTTGAGCAGGAGGTAACAGGTATGACGGATTTTAATCAGAAGACCTATGACACCGATGTGGGCAGTCATGGCGGACAGTCGAGGCAGATGATGGAGGTGTTTGATAACCAGGAGTTTGGTTCAATCCGGTTGTTGCAGGAGGCAGGTAAGACCTTCTTCTGTGCAAGCGACGTGGCGAAAGCGTTGGGATATGTGAATCCCTACGCCTCAGTGAAACGCCATTGCAGAGGCCCGCTAACGAAACGCGAGGGGGTCGTTCAGAAGGTGAATCAGTAAGGGGATGCTGAAAGGAAACAGAATTCGACACAATCCGAAAAAGTCAGTGAGAATCAATAGGTGCTGCGGTTTATAATCGCAAAACATATTGATTTTTTTATGTACTTGCGGTATTATAGAACCATGGAGGTGGTTCCTATGATAAACAGACCGCTCTACGTCGATAAGATTATGGCCTACACCGACACACCTTTTGTAAAAGTGTTGACGGGTGTTCGCCGCTGCGGAAAATCCACAGTCCTTAAAATGATCATGGAGAAGCTGCAACAGGAGCATGGTGTTCCGTCTGAGAGGATTGTCAGCATGCGCTTCGATTCCATGGATTATGAGGATATGACAGCGAAGGATATGTTCAAGGCTGTCAAAGAAAAGCTAACCCCAACTGGGAGAACGTATCTCTTTCTGGATGAGGTTCAGGAAATTGAAGGCTGGGAGAAAGTTGTAAACTCCCTGGCAACGGATTATGATGTTGACCTTTATGTGACAGGCTCCAATTCCAGAATGATGTCTTCGGAAATAGCGACTTACCTGACTGGACGATATGTTTCCTTTCGGATCTATACGCTTTCTTTTCAGGAATATCTGGAATTCAAGAAGCAGTATACACAGGTAAAGGATATCCATGCTGAACTGGCAGACTATATCCGCTTGGGTGGCTTCCCTGCAACACACCTGCGAGAGTATTCACAGGATGAGGTTTATACGATTGTCCGGGATATCTATAATTCCACGATTTTCTCGGATATCGTAAAGAGAAACCAGATTCGCAAGATCGACCAGCTGGAACGGGTGGTTCGGTACACATTTGCGAATGTGGGAAATTCATTCTCGGCAAAATCAATTTCTGATTATCTGAAATCAGAGCATCGTTCTATCGACAATGAAACGGTGTACAGCTATCTGGAAAAGCTGGAGAAAGCATATCTCCTTCATCGCTGTTCTCGATACGACCTGCGCGGAAAGGAGATTCTGAAAACGCAGGAGAAGTTTTATCTTGCCGATACCGCTTTGCGTTACAGCGTGCTGGGCTATACACCGGACAGCGTCGCTTCCAGTCTGGAAAATGTGGTGTATCTGGAACTTTGCAGACGAGGATATACCGTGACGATTGGAAAAACGCCGGATGGTGAGGTCGATTTTGTGGCGCAGAAGCAGAATGACCGGTTGTATGTGCAGGTCACACAGGAGATTAAATCCGAAAAAACAGAAAAGCGCGAATATGAACGGCTGCTGGAAATCCGGGATAACTATCCGAAGTATGTTTTGAGAACCGATGAATTTGCCGGAGGCAATTACCAAGGCATTAAGAGTATGCACATTGCAGATTTTCTATTGAGTACAGAATATTAACAATGAGGGCGGCGGTGAACCGCCCTTTTTACATAGCCAGGTTTCTGATTGAAATTGGAGACCTGGCTATTTTTTTGCCCTTTTGCAGGTGCACATGCAGGGGGACATTCACTATTCATCAGCCCATTAGGGCGCATCGTACAAGGAGGTACACATTTATGGCATTTTTCAACAGCGCAGCGAAAAAGGCGTTCGATGCTTATAAGAAAGAGAACGGCTCTGACAAAAAGCTTCCACGCATCAGCGAGCTGAACGCAGAGTATGCGATGCTCCTGGAACGAAAGAAAAGTTCCTATGCAGAATACCGCAAGACCAAATCGGAAATGTGCAAAATAATGTACATTGCATCTGTCACTCGAATGATGAGAATGTTCTAAATGCAAAAAGAAAGAGGAAGACAAGATGGCAGTATGGAGATTACAGGTGAATACAGGAGGCACAAATGTTGCTGACTATTGCTTGAAAAATCATGTCGCAGCAATGGGATGGAGTCTTCGTGAATTAACCCAGGCAGAACGTTCTGGGATACATACATTTTTGGATTACTGTAATCTGGCAAGAACTCAGTACAAATCATTCGACAGTGTGTGCCGTATGGCAGAGGATGTAAAAGAAGGAGACCTGCTATGGATGCGCTCAAGAAATGAAGGGAAATACTATATTGCGAGAGTTAAGGCGAACAGTACCTGGGTGTTTCGCGAAGATGCAGTACAGATGGATGCAGCAAATCAGTTGACCAATATAGATTGGTATCCAGCTACAGATAAGGCGGATGAAGAATCCGTTCCTGGTGCTGTGGCAACATCATTTATTATGGGTTCAACCATCCAGAGAATTAAGAAAAATGGAGTGGAAGAATACAGTCAGATGTTGTATAACCGTGTCCACGATCCAGCACTGGATCTATTCAATTATCCCGATCCCGCTCTTTCATTATGTGAGAAGCATTTTTACAGCCTGCTCCAGCCGGAAGATGTTGAGGATTTACTTGCGCTGTGGCTGTATGATACGAAAGGCTACGTTTGCATTCCATCGACAAATAAAATTGCTACGCCAAAGTATGAGTGCGTATTGGTTGATCCAAATGACCTGAACCGAAAGCATATTTACATTCAGGTAAAGAAGGGTGATGTTGATCTCAGTACAGATGACTATTCCAGCCTGAATGGTGAAGTGTATTTGCTTACAACAGAAGGAAACGTTCAGAATGCACAGAAATATTTAAATGTGAAAGTAGCGGATCCAATGGTTATTTATGAATTTGCGATCAATCCGGATAAGTCTCATATCATTCCGGAGAATGTTTTATACTGGGTGAAGTTTCTGACAGAAATAGAAAATAATCGTTTGAAGTTTTCTGCATGTAAAGGAATCATGTTTGATACGAATATCTCGTATTCAGACACAAATGAATCCGAGATGATTCTTGGAAACAAAATAGCGGCATATGGAGATGCAAAACGGTATATCGACAGCTTCCGCAAAGGGGATTATGCTCTTTTTTATTCCAAAGGAAGAGGAATTATTGCGGTTGGACAGATTGTCACAGACACGCCGACAGAAGTGGCTGATGAAAAATATCATAGTGTCAGAATGATTGTGCCGGAAAAATTTAATGGGGATGTCAAGGCGTTGCCTGCGCTTTCTCCGAATGAAATAAAAACAATTTTGAAGCGGAATTTTTATTGGGCATCGACAATAAAAACACCGTTTCTTACAGGGGCACAGGTTGAAATGTTGATTCGAGAATTGCAAAAAAAGCATGTTCAACGATGTGCAGAAGGGAGAGAAATAAGCAATGCCCTTACAGATTATCAGAAATGATATTACAAAAATGAGCGTTGACGTGATTGTCAATGCTGCCAACACTTCTCTCTTGGGTGGCGGCGGTGTGGACGGCTGCATTCATCGTGCCGCCGGACCGGAACTGTTTGCAGAATGCAGTATGCTGCATGGCTGCGAGACAGGCAGCGCAAAAATCACAAAGGGATACCACTTGCCCTGCAAATATGTGATCCATGCAGTTGGACCGCGTTGGAGGGATGGCAAACATTGGGAACAGGAGCTTCTGGAATCTTGTTATCGGACATCTTTGAACCTGGCAAAAGAAAATGGCTGTCAGTCGTGTGCCGATAAGACATTAATTTGAGAGAACTACAAAATAGGCATCTGCCAGGCAGGATTGGACAACAAAAAACAGGCGGCTGGGTGCCGCCTGTTTTTTGTACATCTAAGGGACGAAAATCACCAATTTTCGTCTCTGTAAAGCAAGGGCAGTGAAAAGGTGAAATAGTTATCGCTTTTGTGCAGTTCCTTTGTGGAACAGTGAATTGCTGCGGGGTGAACACCATTCGCTGGGGCGTGTGTATATTTGCGGTCGTGCAAAATATCCCACAAAACCGCAAAGTCGATAGGTGGGTATTTCGATGCAGGAAGCCACGCATCGGATATATTCTGTACTGACGAGCATAATATAGCAAAACAGACAGCTTTCGTCAACCGTTGCGCAGAAATGCGGCTTCGGTGGAAAGCTGCCTGTTTTTTTGCTAGATACGATTTCTTACTCGGTCATCTCCGCATCGACCAGATGGCAGTACATATATCCGTTTTCTTCGTAGGTCTGGAATATGCCAACGACCGTGATTTCTGTTCCCAGTTCGGGATCGTCGGCAGGATAGCTATGCTCGCCCGCGAGGACGAACTCCAGCCCCTGCGAGCAGCAGGCAGTCGCGTCCATGATGATGCAGGCCGTGTACACCGCGCCGGTGTTCGGATCTTCATAGACCGCAAACTGCCCATTCATTTTGATGCGCTTTCCGAGATACCGATCCGGCTCGTACATCATGTTATAGACCTCGGAGTAGACCATCGTGCTGCTGAGCGTAGTCAGATCGACATCCAGTTCGCCGGAGGCCTGTGCTGGTTCATAGTCCGGAAGCGCTTCGGCGGGCTGCGTCTGCTCCGGTTCCGGAACGGATGTTTCCGGTGTAGTTTCATCCGAAGCAGGCTGCTGCTCCGAAATTGCAGTCGGCGGAGCGGTCGTTTCGCCTGTGGCATTCGCCATCTGCTCCTGAACGACCTGCTGGGTCGCGCTGCCCTGCTTCGATTTGGACTGGATCTTCTGATCGCCGCAGGCGCAGAGGGAAACCAGATAAAGCGCGACGGCGAGAATAAACAAAGCCTGTTTCATGTGCGGATACCTCCCAATCGGGATATTCCCGAGAAAATCAGAAATGCAAAAATGTCCACGGCCACAATGGTCGAGCCGACCGGCGTTCCAGCTAGGATGGAGATCAGAATGCCCAGTGCGGCGCAGCAGACGGAAAGGACGGCCGCACAGATCGTTACCGCACGGAAGTTTTTGTAGACCCGCATGGCAGACAACGCCGGGAAAATAACAAGGGCGGATATGAGCAGTGAGCCGACAAGGTTCATTGCCAACACGATCACAACGGCGATCGTTATGGCAATCAGTAAGTTATACAAATCGGCCTTTGTCCCCACAGCCTTTGCAAAGTTTTCATCAAAGGTCACAGCGAAAATTTTGTTGTAGCAAAGAACAAATACCGCCACGACAGCCACCGACAGCACCGCGCACAGCCAGACCTCGCTTTTCGTCAGCGTCAGAATAGAGGTCGAGCCGAACAGCGTACTGCACACATCGCCGGACAAGTTAGAGGAGGTGGAGAACAAATTCATCAGCAGATAGCTGATAGCAAGTGCCCCCACCGAGAGCATGGCGATGGCGGCGTCGCCCTTGATCTTCGTGTTCTGCCCAGTACGCAGAAGCAGCACGGCGCTGATGATTGTAATGACCATGACCAGCGGCATTTCGTTGGTGATTTGTAGCACAGCGGCAATCGCCATGGCTCCGAACGCCACATGAGAAAGTCCGTCACCGATGAAGGAAAACCGTTTCAGCACCAGCGTTACGCCCAGCAGAGAGGAACAGAGCGCAATCAGCACGCCGACCACCAGCGCATAGCGGACAAAGGGGTACGCCCAATAGAGGGTCAGTTTTTCCAAGATTGCGGTCATTGTTCATCACCGCCTTTCTCTGCGGCAAATAGCCGCCCTTGCGGGCTTTGGAGATACTCTGCCTTTGTTCCGAAGAAAACGGTGTTGCCGATATGCAGAATATGGCTGGCATATTTGACTGCGGCGGCAATATCGTGAGAAATCATAATAATGGTGATACCGTCCCGATGGTTCAGTTCGTCGATCAGACGATACATTTCCGCTGTCACTTTGGGATCAAGCCCGGAAACAGGCTCGTCCAAGAGCAGCATTTTTTGTGTGGCGCACAGCGCACGGGCAAGCAATACCCGCTGTTGCTGCCCGCCGGACAACTCTCGATAACACCGCTTTGAGAGCTTATCAATCTGTATTTTCCGAATGTTTTCTTCGGCAAGCTGTTTTTCTTCTTTGTTATAAAAGGGGCGGCTGCCGCAGCGCCCCTGACACCCGGAGAGAACGATCTCTCTCACGGATGCAGGGAAATCCTTTTGTACGACGGTCTGCTGTGGCAGGTAGCCGATCTCATTTTTCCTCAGCCCGTCGCCTGTCAAAATTCTACCGCTGATGGGCGGCTGCAAGCCAAGGATCGTTTTCATAAGTGTACTCTTACCAGAGCCGTTTTCCCCTACGATGCAGAGGTAGTCGCCTGCAAAGACCTCGAAGCTGAGATCTTGCAGAACGGACTTCCCGTCATAGCCGACGCGGAGATTTTGACAAGTGAGCTGAGCCATAAATCTACCTCCTTAATCCAGTGCTTCTTTCAGCACGGACAGGTTCTTCTCCATCACGGAGAGGTAGGTCGTACCGTTTGCCACATCTTTAGAAGTGGTGGACTGCATGGAATCCATGGTCAGCACCTTTTGATTTTTCTCAGCGGTGTTCTGGACAATGGTTTCGGAAATTTTATGCTGTGCGCCCTCAATGGTCAGAATGCAGGGCAGTTTCAATTCATCCACCTTCTTAGCAAGGAACGAAACGGTCTCAAAGCTGGCTTCCGTTTCGGCGGAGCAGCCCACAAAAGCGGCATAGTAGCTCAGACCGTAATCGTCCACCAGATAGCGGAACGGGAAACGGTCGCCGAACAGAACGGTCTTATAGGTCGCAGCGTCCACGGCAACCTGATATTCGCCGTCCAGCGAAGAGAGCTTTTCAATATAGGCAGCGGCGTTGGTAGCGTAGGTGTCCTTATTGTCGGGGTCCAGCTCCTGCAAAGACTTGGAAATGGCATTTACAAGAATCTCCGCGTTTTTCAGAGAAAGCCAAACGTGCTCGTCCTTTTCTTCCTCATGCTCGTGCTCTTCGCCTTCTTCATGCTCGTGGTCTTCGTCCTCGTCGTGGTCATGCCCTTCCATGTGTTCGCAGATCTCTTCGCTGGTCATATCAGCCGGGAAGAAGGTAGGCCAGGAGTTTTCGGGATCGACGATCGCGTCGAAGTTCTCGTTGCTCATCCGGATGTGGAAGTGTTCGGCGGCGGCCGGTTCGATCATGTGGTCGTTGAACTCAATGTAGACCGGTGCGCCGAAATCCTTGTCCTCCGCCTCAAAGCGATACATGGCCGCCTTCGTGCCGGTAGACCAGTTCTGAATGTAATAGCCGACATACTTGTAGTTAGAGCCGACCTTCTTGCTATCTTCGTAGGTGAACTCGATGTGGTCACCCTCAATATCGATGTTGGTAATGTCCGTTTTGTAGCCGTTCTGATAGTAGGTCTTGTATTCTTCGGCGGTCATTTCGCCTTTCTCTGCCATCGCTGCAAACGCATCATCCAGCGTTCCGTCCAGCACAAAGGGATAGGCAGACTGCCAGTCGCCCGCCCAATCAGACAGGATTCTGTCCTGAACCTCGTCATCTTCAAAGGTGGAGACTTCCTTGCTGTGGTCATGGTCGTGATCTGTTTCCTGCATACCCTCGACCACTTCTTCGGTCTTGACGCTGTTGCCAAGGACATCCAACAGGTTGATGACCTTCATGTTCTTGTTGGTGGCATTTTTCAGAGCATCGTCCACCCAGCCGTCGGACTCGCCGCCCACATAGATGAACAGGTCGCAGTCGGAGATTTTGACAATGTCATCGGCAGTGGGCTGATAGCTGTGCAGGTCAACGCCGTTATCAAGCAGCATCGTGACTTCGGCGTTATCGGCTTTGTCACCTAAAATCTCACGCACCCAGTCATATTCGGGGAAAATGGTGGTGACAATGCTCAGTTTGTCGGTTTTGTTGGTATCGTTCTGCTTTCCGCAGCCGGCAAGAGCGCCGACGAGCATCAAAAGCGCAAGCAGCAGCGCAGTTATTTTTTTCATAGGGTTTGTTACCTCCAGATCATGATAAGAACTTAAAAATGGGCGCAAAAATACAAGGGTAACAGCAACGCCGAAAAAGTCTATCCGAAAACAGATAGACTACACCCTTGTAAAAAGTTCTTATTTTTAATTTGAAAGTTTGACCTTGAGAGAAACCAGCGTAAAGGTACGGGCAACCTCTGTACAGGAGGGAATGATCCAGCACAGAATATACAGAATCGTCGCTACGGTAGCTGCGGCGGATCCAGCAAGCCCAATGCTTTTGAGCAGATTTTCGCAGACGTTGATCTGATGGCAGATGGCGCAGTCCACGCCAGTACATTCATGGTCGGATTCCGCTGCGATATAGGCAACAGAGGACAGCATAACAAAGACCAGCACTACGGCCAGCAAGCCCGTCATAAAACGAAATTTCTTTGTCATGGTCTGTCCTCCTTTCCAATCGTTATTTTCCCTTGCAGTCCGAACAAGTTCCATAGAGGATCGTGTCAGTCGTGTCCAACATAAACTGTTCGCTCTGTGCCAAATGTTTTGCGAGCAAAGCTGCGTTACCATCTGCCATGTGAAAGGTCTTGCCGCATTTGATACAGCTCATGTGCAGCGCACCTTTGCAGCTTTCGGCATCAAGGTATTGATAGTAGACCTCACGCGTGCCGCTCTTGCTGCTCCGACGCACTTTTTCCTCTGTCTCTAACTGTGCAAGGTTTCGATATACGGCACTCAGGCTGATTTTTTTATCTGCCAAAGCGCCCGCAATTTGCCGTGCGGACAACAGCTCGTCCGGGTGCTGGCTCAAATAGGCAAGCAGAACCTTTCGCTGCCGCGTGCTGTAGCTATGCAAGTCACCACACCTCCAATTTGCATTTCATTCGCAAATATTATAATCCAAGAAAGCAAGAAAATCAATATGCGAGTTGTTCGCAAATTGCAAATTTTCAATGAACACAGCTACCGCGAAAATCAAAACCAGTATTTAAAAATTTTATCAGTTATAAAAATGCTGTTTGGATTGCTATTTTTATGCAACTATTTCTTGTTGCTCTTGACAAAATAATTTTTAGAGATTATAACTATAACAGCGTTATATATCAGTGTTATATAGGAGGTGTGCAAAATAAACGGAAATGGAACGACTTTAGAAAATATCCAACGGGCAGCGAAAGCAGAATTTTTAGAAAAAGGATATAAAGACGCTTCCCTGCGGAATATTGTGAAATCCGTGGGAATGACTACCGGAGCCTTTTACGGATATTACAAAAGCAAAGAAGAACTTTTTGAAGCCATCGTTGGTGAACATTATGAATATATTCGTAACCGTTTTATAAAGGCACAGCAGGAGTTCGCCGAACTACCAGCTGCCCAGCAGCCGGAAGTCATGAGTGATATTTCGGGAATCTGCATGTACGATATTCTCTATTATGCGTACGAACATTTAGAGGAATGTAAACTGATCCTCTGCTGTTCGGAAGGGACAAAATTTGCCGGGCTAATTGATGAAATGGTGGAGATTGAGGTAGATGGGACGCATGCCTATCAGGATGTCTTAAGGCAGCTTGGATGGCCCTCTCCGCATATCGATCCTTCGCTGGAGCATATTCTGATCACCGGAATGTTTCATACTTTTTTTGAATTGATCATCCACGAAATGCCGCTCAAAGATGCCGAAAACTACGTCAGAGAAATGCGCGCCTTTTATACAGCGGGATGGATGAAAATTATGGGGCAGTAATGCCTTATAATTTTTGTTTGTAAGTTAGCTGTAACTAACCTAAATTTGGATATTGTAAGAACATAGACGTGTTCTCTTTATCATAAACACAAAGAAAAGGAGGAATTTTTTTGAAAGAACAATCCAATTTATCACGCCTGCTGGAAATTGCAGGCAGCCATAAGTACCTGACCTATGCTTCCTGGGTGCTTTCTGCAATCAGTGCCCTGATTGCTCTGGTGCCATTCTATTACATCTGGAAAATGATCAAGGAAGTACTGGAGGTGGCACCAGATTTTGACCAGGCACAGAACCTGACTAGCAATGGCTGGATGGCAGTATTGTTTGCTGTCCTGGCGGTGCTTGTCTACATAGCCGGGCTTATGTGTTCCCATTTAGGGGCATTTCGTATTGCCACAAACCTGCGTATCCAGACCATGGAGCATATTGTTAAGCTTCCTCTTGGATTTGCCGAGAGTTTTGGCAGCGGAAAACTGCGCAAAATCGTCAACGAATCCAGTGCAGCCACCGAAACCTATCTCGCTCATCAGCTTCCCGACAGAGCCAATGCCATTGCAACCCCCTGCGGTCTTTTGGTGCTGTTGTTCGTGTTTGACTGGAGACTGGGACTGTTGAGCCTTGTTCCGGTTGTGCTGGGCTTTCTGATTATGATGGCAATGACCGGAAAGCAGATGCAGGAAAAGATGAAAGAATACCAGAATGCGCTGGATGATATGTCCAATGAAGCGGTAGAGTATGTCCGCGGTATTCCGGTGGTAAAAACCTTTGGTCAGACGATCTTTTCCTTTAAGAAGTTTAAAGACTCCATTGACCGCTATAAAGTATGGGTGATCGCCTATACCAAGCAGCTTCGGACACCGATGATGTTCTATACAGCTGCAATCAACGGAGTTTTTGCCACACTGATCGCCGGAGGACTGTTGCTGACACAAGACGGTGTGACTTCCGGTTTCTTACTGGATCTCATTTTCTATATCATTATTACGCCGGTTATTTCTGTTACACTGACACGCATCATGTTCCAAAGTGAAAATGCCATGATCGTAGATGACGCTTTACAGAGAATTGACAGCGTTTTGCATTTGAAGCCTCTGGAGGAAACCAAACACCCAATGCATCCGCAAAACGCTTCCGTGGAACTGAAATCGGTTCATTTCAGCTATGATGGAGAAAAAGAAGTATTAAAAGATATTTCACTGACCATTCCTGCAGGACAGACGGTAGCTTTTGTAGGTCCATCCGGCGGTGGAAAAACAACCCTTGCCAACCTGATTTCCCGATTCTTTGATCCCCAGAGCGGAATGGTAAAAATCGGTGGTGTTAATGTGAAAGACATCCCGAAAGAGGAACTCATGAACACGGTGTCTTTCGTATTTCAGAACAGCCGTCTGATCAAGGCATCCATTCTGGAAAATGTGCGTATGGGAAAACCGGAAGCTACCCGTGAGGAAGTTCTGGCTGCTCTTCATCACGCACAGTGCGATGATATTCTGGAAAAACTCCCACAGGGTGTGGATACGGTTATCGGTACAAAGGGTGTCTATCTTTCCGGCGGCGAGCAGCAGCGAATTGCCATTGCCCGTGTAATGCTGAAAAATGCACCGATCATCATTCTGGATGAAGCCACTGCCTTTGCTGACCCGGATAACGAAAGCCGCGTACAGGCTGCTTTCTCAAGACTTTCCGAGGGAAAGACCGTGATTATGATTGCCCACAGGCTTTCTACCGTAACAAATGTGGATCAGATTTTTGTCATTTGCAACGGACAGGTTGCCGAGTGCGGCAACAGCCGTGAATTGCTTGCAAAAGACGGCATTTTCAGCCGTATGTGGAAAAATTACCAGACTTCCGTGCAATGGAAGGTAACAAAGGAGGTGCAGTGATATGATCAAAAAACTGCAGAAAAAATATGCCCTGTCTGAACAGGGAGCAAAAGACCTGATCAAAGGCTGCCTGGCCTGTGTCCTTCAGAATCTGTCTTTGATGTTTCCGGTAGGTCTTTTATATTACATGGTCAGCGATCTGATGAACGGAGGTGTTCCCGGTGGGAAAATTCCATTTTATGTGGCAGGCTGCGTGGTGTGTATCGGCCTGATTCTGCTGACCACTTTCTTTCAATATAATGCGACCTATTTTGCCACTTACAAAGAAAGCGGTATCCGCCGCATTACTCTGGCAGAGCATCTGCGCAAAATCCCCCTTTCCTTTTTCGGGAAAAAGGATTTAGCCGATCTTACCAGCACGATTATGGCGGACTGTACCTTCCTAGAACAAAGTTTTTCGCATTTTATCCCTGAGCTTGCAGGTTCAATCATTTCTACGATCCTGATTTCCATCGGTCTGCTCATTACGGACTGGAAAATGGCACTGGCTGCCTTATGGGTTCTGCCGGTTGCCTTTGCGATTGTGGGATTTTCCGCAAAGATTCAGGAAAATCTGAATCAGAAAGCCATGGATGTAAAGATGGCCTGCGCAGACGGGATACAGGAGTGCATTGAAACAGTTCGTGACCTAAAAGCAAACAATGCGGAGCAAGCATATTTAAAAGGTCTGGAAAAGAAGATTCGTGCCGTGGAGCATCGTTCCATCCTCAATGAATTTGGTCTTGCTGCTTTTGTGGTTTCCGCGTCACTGGTGCTGAAGCTTGGTATTGCAACGGTTGCGCTGGTGGGAGCTGTTCTGCTCATGCAAGGAAGCCTCTCCGTGCTTACATTCTTTATGTTCCTTCTGGTAGTATCCCGTTTATATGACCCTCTGCAGGGCGCACTCCAGAATCTTGCGGCAGTCATCAGTACACGAACCAACATTGCCCGTATGAATGAAGTTCTCGATCATCCGATCCAGCAGGGCAGCGACAGGCTTTCCAATCAGGGGTATGATATTGTCTTTGACCATGTTGGGTTTGCCTACAATACCGGAGAAACCGTATTGAAAGATGTTTCCTTTACGGCAAAACAGGGAGAGGTTACGGCTTTGGTCGGCCCATCTGGCGGCGGAAAAACAACCGTATCCCGGCTTGCAGCAAGGTTCTGGGATATTAACAGAGGAAAGATTACCGTGGGAGGCATGGATGTATCCCGAATTGACCCGGAAACACTGCTTTCTCTGTATTCCATCGTATTCCAGGATGTTACACTGTTTGACAATACGATTCTGGAAAATATCCGAATCGGAAACAAAGACGCCACAGATGAACAGGTCATTGCTGCTGCGAAACTTGCCAATGTGGATGAATTTGCGGAAAAACTGCCGGATGGATGGCATACCAAGATCGGAGAAAATGGCTGTGAACTTTCCGGCGGAGAGCGCCAGCGTATCTCTATTGCCCGTGCATTTCTGAAAAATGCGCCGATCATTCTTTTAGATGAAGCTACTGCTTCCCTGGATGTGGAGAATGAAACTCTGATACAGACAGCCCTTTCCCGTCTGATCGCAGATAAAACGGTTCTGGTCATCGCCCACAGGATGCGTACCGTAGCAGGAGCAGATAAAATTGTTGTCCTTTCTGATGGCACCGTGGCAGAAGAAGGATCACCAAAGGATCTGGAAGAAAAGAATGGTGTATATGCCCATATGGTAAAACTGCAGACAGAAAGCCAGAATTGGAAACTTGCGTAAAGAAGGAGGAAATGTAATGAACAAGAACCATTGTAAGCAGGAAAATATCCGACTTGGCACCCACGGAGAAGACTATGGAAGCTGGATGTCCAACCCTGTCTTTTACATCATTGGCGGAATCGGAGTTTTGGCCGCTGTGCTGGCTGTCCTCTCTTTTTATGTATTACATGTCGCTGTTCTTGGTGTTCTGTTTACTGTTATCACAATCGCAATTTTGGTTTTGCTGATCTGGATCACATGGATCAGGCGGCAGTATGCCTTTGGCGGTGGCGGAATTATGGAACAGGTTCATCGAGTCGTTCTCTCTCATCTGGACTATGACGGTGAGGGGAAGATTCTGGAAGTAGGCTGCGGCTCCGGAGCATTGACAATCCGTTCAGCTCTGACATGGCCGAAAGCAAAAGTAATTGGTGTTGATTACTGGGGCGCTGTGTATAATTACAGCAAAGCACTCTGCGAGAAGAATGCTGCCAGGGAGGGCGTGGCTTCCCGCTGTGTATTTCAGCACGGTGATGCGAAGCAGCTGGACTTTCCAGATGAGAGTTTTGATGTAGTCATCAGCAACTATGTCTATCACAATGTTATGGGTGCTGATATGCAGAAACTGCTGCTGGAAAGCCTGCGGGTATTGAAAAAAGGCGGCGTCTTTGCACTCAACGATGATATGAAACCAAAGATGTACGGTGACATGGAAGGTTTTGCGCAGAAACTGCGAGATATGGGGTATGAGGAAGTACGACTCGTTGACACTGCACAGGAAGCTTTTGGCTCCCACCGTCGGGCTGCCATGATGATGCTGGGGTCTTCCCGGCTGCTTGTCGGCAGAAAGTAATGTATCAAAACAGGAGGTTTGGCTATGTCCAAGTTAGGAGTCGTGGAGGATACCCTGTTTGTCCCTATGCTGGGAAGAATTTATGCTGCTGAGCATTGCCCACAAATTTTATATGATAAAAAGGCATTGGAATTGAAAAATAGGCTGCCGTTAGACTTGATTGAACAGAATATGCAGAACCAGTATACCCTTTTGGCCTCTGCTTCCCGGTCTGCTAATATGGATCGGATTATTCGGGCTTTTCTGGAACGCAGACCGGACGGTGTGATTGTCCAGCTGGGCTGTGGTCTGGAGACAACCTATCACCGATGTGATAACGGAAAGACACACTGGTATGCCGTGGATCTGCCGCATGTGATCGAATACCGGCGAGATCTTCTTCCCGAACCAGAGAGGGAATTATATATTTCCGGGGATGCCTTTGCAAAGGATTGGATCAAAAAAGTTCGCAATGATGTACTTGATGCTCCTATTCTCGTTACTGCAGGCGGATTATTTCATTATTTTGAGGAACATAAGGTCATTGCCCTTCTGCGTATGATTGGGCAATTTGGAAATATGGAAGTCGTTTTTGATACGGTGAACAAAAGAGGCATGACCATGATGAAGAAAAAATATATGAAACAGGTCGGCCATGCCGATGCACAGATGTTCTTTTATGTGGATTCCACGGAAGAACTGGCAGCAAAAATCGGGGGTAATGTGAAAGTGATTACGGAGGAACCATACTATCGTTACATCCCTAAAAACAGTTTAAAGCTATCCACAAAGGTCAGTATGGCAGTTTCTGATCAATTCAAGATGGTAAAGATGATTTGTTTAAAAACCTAAGATTTTTTAACACAAAATAATTTTTGCAAGTCCTTTTTGCAACTACATTTTTATTTTACAACAAACAGATCCGGGACTGCCGTTCGAGGAAAAAGTGAAGCTCTACCACATGCAGATGTTAGGCTGATAATTATGCAAGCGCCGCCTGCACAATTTGCAACAAAAAGAGGAGCCAATCCAGGCTCCTCGAAGGTACGTTATTTCAAAAAGTTGCTCTTATGTTCCAGTGCGTGCAGATTATAGCCAAGTGTTGCCAGGTGCGCGACCTTCAGCGCAACTAGGTTGATGTCGGTGGACATCGCACTAGCAATCTGCTCGGCGGTGTATCCATATTCATAGATGCAGCGAAGGACTTCATCGCTGTCATTTTTTCGGTGGCTTTGGAGGCTCATCGTCGTATTCAAAAGGCTTCTTCCCTCGGGCTTCCCGGTCTGCGTTGACTTCCTCCATCACTTCCTTCGCGTAGTGCTTCGAGGCCGCTGGGATCACGGCCTTTACTCGCTTTTTCGTGTTGGCGTTGGCCTTGATGTGGATCCCGTCTATGAAAACCGCCTTGGAGGACAGATATCCCGCTTCCGCCACCTCTTCCAGTATCCACGCAAAGACCTAGTCCACGGTTTCTGCGGTAAACCGATGACGGAAATTATAACTCACCGTGGAAAAATGCGGCGTTTCCTCTTGAAGCGTATATCCCAAAAACCAACGGCAGCAGATATTTGCGCTGATCTCATCCGCTGTTCTCCGCAAGGACGCCACGCCGTACAGATGCTGAATCAACACCATTTTGAACAGCACAACAGGGTCCACACTGTGCCGCTGTATGCTTTATACATTGTATAAACCCCTTACATACTATCTGCTCTTTTGTCCTGTCGGGGTGAGCGGCAGACGATATACCCTGCCGGAGCGATCATGATCAGAATAAAAATGCTGATCAGTTCATTCACTTCGGATGGTGCAAAGCCCTGCAGCATAGTAATAAGGTTGTTTGCGAAATGCACGAGGATGGGAAACAGCAGGTTCCTTTTCTTCTCGTAAAGGATTCCTGCGGCAATGCCCATAAGGGTGGCATAGGCAGCCTGCACGATATTCAGGTGATAAACGCCGAAGAGTACAGATGATATTAGAATCGAGGCCCAAACGGGGGAGAATTTCCGTATGGAGCGAAGCACAATGCCGCGGAATAGAATTTCTTCTACAACAGGTGCAGCAATCACCGCAATCATAAATGTTCCAAATGCATTTCCGCCGGCAATATTTTCAGCACCGGCGTTCATTGCCTCAACGCTTTTTTGAAGTGAGGGAAGCTGTTCTGCCAGCATGATCCAAAGACCGGAGATTCCGCAAATGCCAAATCCCACGACCAGACTGCCAAGCACATCTTTGAAATTTGTCGCTGTGCGCGGTTCACGTATCTCTTTCCTCCAAAGCAGTTTATAGAGCGTGAAGAATACGAGGATAAGAACAGCGTAGATTAAAATCTCGCCCCAATATGAGTGTTTCATAAATTGCTGCGGGGGGATATGAAAAACATCCAAAACGAGCCTTTCCACAAGGAAATACAACAGATTGGACAGCAAAAAATGCAGTGCGATTGCAAGAATGGGAATAGCGAAATATCTTTTTTTCATCATACGGTTAATTTTTCTCCTGTTTGTATTTTTGATGGGACTATAACAGTTTAACAGATTTAACTTAAATTCTTCGTTAAGAAGTGAAGCTGCAATCTTTCGGAAGCGGCATCGCAAAAGGACACTGTTCATCTTCCTTGCCGAATCGTATGAATTTTGACCTCTCTCTAATGTCTACTGAACAAGCACCCAATTTTTGTTCTGAGCGAAAATTGGGCACTTGTTCAGTAGACATTACAGTATAGCGAAAAGTGTGTACGATAAATATCACTGATCGGATTTTTTACGC
>OGIO01001667.1_pt1 | contig 16917 bp, 9 predicted proteins | sample 1571841 | NCBI WGS metagenome assembly OGIO01 (sample SAMEA2582111, study PRJEB24529) | metagenome | biome: Human gut stool | place: China | collected 2011
CTCAGTATAACTACCAGTCGTAGGCTTTACGTGTAATGTACCTGTAATTGTACCACCGCTCAACGGCAGATAGTTAGTGGAATCATATGCTCTAGAGCCAAGACCGAGCCATGATTTTAGTGCGTCTTTGGATATATCCTTAATTTTAGCACTTATATTACCACCATCGCCACTTGTATATCCTGCAATATACTTAATATCATCACCAGTAATACCACTACCACCATATCCAATCTGTAATTGTTTTGCACTATTACCATAATCCATTACCGATGCAGCGATGTCGGCTGTACCATGTAATGGCAGATAACTAGCAAACTTACCATTCAGCACCCGTCCCTGATTTGCACTCAAACTGGCATCAGTTCTCGTGCTGTCCAAACCGTCTACCACGTCACGCCATGTGTTATCATTATGATCATTGTCTGGAATAGTTACCGTTTTCGTACTACCATCAGATCCTTTGAATGTCAATTTATGCCCATCAGTAGAATCTTGAATGAGAGAGTACGTAGTATTAGTATCCTTGCTCGGTTTAGCATTTACATCTTGTCTCAGTCCGGTAAGAGTCTCTTGTAAATCTGCCACCTCAGATATGGCATGAGTGTGTGCTTCCGGCGTAAATGTTGTAGGTTTGCCGGTGACACCACTCCAAGGTACAGCCGAAGCGGACTCTGCTGTATATGGTTCATAGCCAGCTTCGCTTGACAGTTTTGTGTCGTCAATAACATAAAACATCTTCTTTGTGCTTGTAACTTTAACCGTATCACCATTCTGTGTAGTATTGGTAGTAAGAGCAAATCGTGCTGCATCGTCTTTCACATACACCATGCGTTCAATTGCCCCTTTAGGGAGACGATCAATATCAATAGTACCAGATTTGATTTTGGAAGCATCAATGTCTGTAATATCTGCATTTCCATGTTGATGTCCTTTATTAGATTTATTTTTTAACTTTTCCTTAACCTTTTCAAATGCCTTAATTATGTCAGTATATTCAATAACATGCTTCTTTTCAGCCATTTTGTACCTCCTTTCTAATTATTTTCATCCAACGCCATGCTAATAGCTTGACTTACGATGTTTGAATCCATATAACCAAGATTTTCTAGCGCAACTTCAATTTTTTCTATACGATTACATAAATCGCTGAGACTAATAGTGCGTTTTAGAGGTCGTTCACCCTCATCATTCATCTCACCATATTCTTTTAACATCACATCGTCGCCAACAGATACATTTTCCGTCTTAAAATAGTCGCCACAGACTCCCAATACTTTACCAGAACTATTGTTGACCTTGTTAAAAGATACTTCATTATCATTATAATCAATATATGTGTATTCAGATACATTACCAAGTCCTAATATGCCGGCAACATATAAATCACCAGACACCTCACCGCCAGCGACATCTAACTTTGTATCATCATGAATTAAAGAAATCGTAACATCCGTATTCTGATTTAACGTGAATGAATCAGTCTGCTGACCAAATTGTTCTATAGTCACCGTATTGTTGTTGACGGACAAATTGTTACAAGATTTATATAAAGATTTCAGGCTTATAGTGTCAATTAGAGTTTCTACGCCCTCGTCATCCATCTGATAAATCGGAATCTTAACATCTTTTCTAAAAACGCCTTCTGTACCAGATAAATTGTTACAAATGAAATTTGCCGTACCACTTGCACTTCCGCCACCACCAGAAGTAAAATAATCAAATGAGATAAATTTTTGATCTACATCATATACAAACTGTATATTCTTTTTGGTATTGCCCCAAAATACATCGTTAGCAAAATATACTTCATCACTGATAGTCTTATTCTTATATGGAAGGTAATCCAACGCCGGGATATCTGCGGCAACTAATTTACGAAAACTCGCTTTGCCATTTACCCCGTCAGGTGCTGCTAAAACAGTATTGGCAGCACGAACTGAATCCGTATCAAAGTAATTCGAAGGAAGATCTTCTACCAATGCTAAAGAACCTGTTTTTGATGGAAGAGTAAGAGTGATTTCATCCGTATTACTTCCTGCTGCAAAAAATGATTTCCAAAATTTAATTTTAGATGTGTTGATATGTGTTGTATTTGATGAACTCTGATAATTTGAAAATACCGTATTACCATTACGTGTCATCATCTTTTTTGAGACCGTGAATAACGAAACATTTTGCTCAGGAGTAATTGCAAATACAATAGGATCATCTCCGGTAGCCGCACTACCTTGAATCTTATCGACATAAATTCGCAACGCACCAGTCATCGAATCCCCGGCTTTACGTAGATAAAGCCCAGAGTTTTCATATAAATTTTCTATAGAACGATCTACATCATCAAATTTTTTAGATGTGTTAGTGTAAAAGTCATACAGCGAAATAGTATCGGTGATATACGTTTCTCCCTCATCATTCATGTCATATCTTTTAAGCACAATATCTGATTTACCTATTGGGAGCCAATCCCCGACTGTCAAATTGGAGACTTCCGTTTCGTTGGCTGTTAAATCATCACAGATGAATTTAGGATATTTATTATTAACATATGAAACAGAAAGTGTATTATCAGTTCCGTCATATGTGATACCACCATATTTATCATTGTCATATAATTTTAGCGTTGAATAACGTAAGATACCACGATTTAACTCGGATACGTCCCAATTTATTTCATCATATATTCCCGTATGCGGTACATAATCATCGGTAGTTGCTGCTAAATTTGGAGTCAACATCGGGTAAATGGTGTAGGTTCCCATGTTATTAGCATTCGTACATATAGATATGTCAATATCACCACTAACATCCGCCGTATATTCATAATGATCTAATCCACTATAATCAGTGCCGTTAATCTGAACACTAGTGTTTTTTAAATTTTCATAATCAGAAGAGTAGCATATGAATTTATATACAGTGCCTTTTGTTACATGAGCCGTACCAATTTTGAATGTTTGTGAATCTGTACTATCATTCTTCACGGTCATAGTATTATCAGAATTTACTAATATAACACATTTCTTTCCATGAATATTCCCAATATAAATTGGCTTAAATAAATTGGTTGTAATGGTGAGTCCACTAGGTTTGTTAATTAAATCATTATAATCGCCGGTTTTAGCAACAGTAGCAAGCTGGTTATATTCCTGTTCCTGCTGTTCTAATTTTTTGATCACGCCATCTAGTACGGCATCGGATTTAACATTATTTGCCGGGTTTCCACTTACACGAATTGTAAATGGGAAAGTCTTCTTTAATACATCACTACCTTTATAGAAAAGAAGTGAAAAATTAAAAGAACCGACACTTGCAGCAATCGGCTTGGTTAAAATAAATGATACGGTGGTGTCATTCTCTTTAATAATCTTAATAGCCGAATCTCCATCAAAAAGAAGTGCACCGCTAGAAAGTTTACCCTCAATACGAATTTTATCAGCATCGATAGTATATGGTTTATTTTTTGCCCAAATATGAGCAACGATTTTAACCGAATCATATTCACCCTGATTAATATGAATAAATTGCTTATTGTTCGGTTGACTTACGTTTAAGTCTATCTCATGTGTAATCACTTATTCTCACTTCCTTTCTAAATTCCAAGTAATGGATATGATATATTAATATGAATTTTCGTTGCAGCCACAGATCCATGCTGCAATATCTGTATTACCCCTTCATCGGAACTTACAGATGTATTAAATCCAATTATACGTAGATCACAATTATATTGTCCTGTTACGTCTGTAACTATAGAAAATAAAGGTGTACCACTCTCAGGGATACAATCTGCTGGTAATTTTGCAATAGTAGTCCACACATTAGGTGTAACACTACCATTTATTTTCATTGAAATCATACATGTATCAAGCACTTTTTTGACGTTGTTGATATATGAATTATCAATCTGAAATCCAGTAGATAATTCTACTTGAGACACATAGGATGGACTATAACCAATGACATTTCCAATTGTCTTAATATGATCGGACGTAATTTCTGTGCCCCACACAAAAGAAGATGTGGTCTTTTTGTTGTTGATAAATAAACCGTCCGGAGTCATATACGTTGACTGTAAAGACTGTCTTCCTGAAATTGTTTGTTGATTCTTATATAATAAAACCGTACTAGGAGAAAAGGCGGAATGGTATCTATAATTCAATGTACCGGTATTACTGCTCGTTTCGTTATATGATGCATTCATATATAAACCGAACATATCTTCATCGATAATAGATTCGATATCTACAATTTCACCATAATCAGGTTGTTTATAATCTGTTTTCAAATAGTCAATCGTCATAACGCCTGCTTGTATAGCAGTTTTATACTCATCTGTCTGAGTGATAACGCTGCCAGACGTAAGATTATTAGCCACTAATGTTTCTGTTGTAATCGTGTTACGTGTAATTTCCGTAACTGTATTAGGATCGAGTATGTCTGGCTGATCTTCTATATTTGCCCAGTTCAGCTTTACACTAGATCCAAAAGTCAAGTTACCATTGCCGTCGCCATTAAAATCAAATAGAGTTTCCGACCCATTATTCAATTTAAAGTATGGTTTTGATGGATTCATCTCTATATATTTCGTTCCTTGAGTCATCTTAAATCCATCATTGGTGATTGTATAACTGCCGGACTGATTAGAGATTTCTAAATTGTTTCCAATAATCATTTCACCTATCAGATTTTTTGCAATAATACCAGTAGTCTGTTCACCATTCCAAATAATTTCTCCAATTGCCGTATGTACTGTTTTCCAATTATCGTTCGTAAATAACAGTCCACGCCCGTTCAGTCTTGTCTGAGATGGTTCATAATTATTTGTATCAGTATTAAACTGTCTACCTAGCAATCCACAATTGTCAAATATAACTTCGGCATTATTCGTACTCATAATATGAGTTTGTGTCATTGATAATCCTTCATCCAACATTTTATTAAATGCTGTAGAAATGGATGTATTCTTATCAATCTGCTTTTTTGCTGTTTCGTATGATGTAGCCAAACTTGCTGCTTGTTTGATCGTGCTACCGATTTTACTTGCTGCATTTGTAACTATAGATGCATCAGCAAAAGTAATTTCACATGACTCAATATTTTCAAAATCTATACTCATTGATATAATACGAAGCTTAATATCTTTACCGTCTATACGAATCCTGAAATAATTGCCGAGAGCAAACGCATCATACACATCGGCATATTGAATCAATGACATCAAATTGCTCAACGACATAGTAATCGTATGTTCAAATTGACAAGCCTTCGCCGCTTCTTCTTTTGCATCACGGATCAACTCCTCTACATTTTGCATAAGAGTAGCTTCGTCAATGGTCTCTGATGTGAAATTATCATTACTATACACCTGTTCACGCTTAAAAGATAGAAACTCATAATATAAATCGTCTCCAAGATAATTCTTAAAATTACAAATACCGTTGATTGTTGTAATACCCAATTGAGCATGATTCTGTTCAACCTTTAGGGCGGCAACTTTATCTGTGTAATTTTTGATCAATTCATCTATATAATCAGCCATCACAGAATATTTAGCCGTAAGTGTTTCAAACATCATTTTAGGAGATATCTTATCCGGTTCATTGTCAACAACGAGCTGGTAGAACAAATTGCTATCATTAACCGTACTGTCTAATTCGCCCAATAACACGGTAACTTGTCTATACCCATCTCTGATGCCTGATAAACGATTGATAGAATATCCTTCTTGCACATCAGTGCTGTCACATGCAGTGCACTTACCTTGAACTATCGTATGCGAATGGCAATGCGGACAGTAGCCGGCATAATAATTTTTATAATAATCACTATCATTTAGATGCTTCGCTTCTTCTTTGGGATCATCGTAGTATTTTGGGTCGAATGTGATATCAAGATTAGCCAACTGAATATCCATCATACGCTTCAAATATTCATAATATTCATTGCTAAACACCTTTTGCCCATCTACTGTCATATACTTGAAACTATCATCGCCGCACCGAACTGACAGAACCCATTCTGTTTCTGGTTTATAGAAATATTTATCTTTTGATTCATCCTCAGGATCAGGATAGTTTTTTAAATATACATATAAATATCCACCCCATTTTGTAATCGGAGCATTATTCTCTTGTTCTATAATGCGCACTTTATCATTAGCATTTGCGTCTTGTTGCCATTTTACTGCATAACCTGTTGGACATAGGAGAGTAGCATAATCCAAGATATCTTTAGATAATTTTTGCAATGTCGTATTCTTGCTGCGTACACATCCATAGGTGATTTGAGATATTAAGTCATTGTATATCTTTTTACAATACCCTGCCGCATCTTCCGTGCCTGGGATTCCCTCTATGATAGGAGAGCGACCTGACTGCCAGTACATAATCTCATCAGTATATTTATTCCATCGATTCCACAGCATAGCAAAATCATCTTGATATTCAGAAAGAAGTGCCTGATATTCTTTCCATTTCTTTTGCAGCGGCACACTCATTTCTTCAATTTGATCTTGACTCATGCACCAAATTCTATTTGTATTTCCAATGATGCGCTGACGAATCATATTATTAACAATATCGTCACCACCGGTAATCTTAAAACAATTCTTAATTTTATCCGTTTCAATGGAGTCCTGAATTTCAGATGCAAGATTTGTTGTATCTACAAAAGTAGAAGAGTTAAGACCATATCCTTCCTCTGCTTTCGCACCACAAATCGTACATACACCATCAATAATATGTCTTTTATTATGTTCGTTGATAAAATTACCATCATCATCTTTTTTGTCATGGTATTCAACGTTAGTGCAGTGATACTGCATATCGAACACGTTTATAGTGCGAGAAAATGGATCACAAATAAATATACATCCAATTTCATCTGCAATCTTAGTAAAGAAGCTCCATACATCCTCATCCGAAGCCGAGAACTCTTGCTGTATGTCCCACAAACTATCATCAACGTGTCCAATTTTATAATGTGGTGCAGCATCAGCAATAACTCTGTTCAATAAACTCTGTGCCGGCACCGATGGATTATAAAACGTAGTTGGCATATATTTTTGCACTTCTAAATCGTCATCAGTATTTACTTCAATAGTAATATTCGTCTGACTTAACTCCGATTCCTGCAACGCCGTTGCTGTTATATCTTTTTGGACACAATCGGTTTCTTTTGTAGGAAGTGATATTTGGAAATAGCCAACACCCTCGATCAAGATCACAGACAAATTCTTTATTCTGTCAAACAATGGCATTATAATCGAATCGTTTTCCTTATAAATGGTAAACGTAGCTGTATTTGCCTCATTAAATACGAGCGGCAGATTCAAATTATTGACCGGATAAATTTCACCAATCTTCTTTAATGATCGTGTTACTAGAAAGATTTTTGGAGTCTCAAGTGAGTCATCTCTATTTCTCCTAAATTTGAACTTAATTGCATCATAAGTATGTTGATTCATTTTATATCACCGCCCATCTAATTGATCTATATGAAAGATTTATATTGCAAGGCACACCATGATTTGTATATGTATTTGTTCTGTTTTGGGAAATTGTGCCGGAATAACCATCTAGAGTCGGAGATACAAGATTGTCATAATTAACCAGTCGAATAGGGTAGTAGTTATAATCATCAGCCAAATCATTATGATCTGTTCTATCCGTTGTAATCTGCTTTGTTTTGCCATTGATTAATATAACCTCATTTGTTTTACAATTGTCAATATTCATAGCTATATTATGCATAGAATATTCAATGTCAAGATCATTAGTGATATTAACAGCTCCATCACCTAATGCCTGTATCTCGATTGAATCAAATACTTGTGCACCAATATCATCAGAGTCACTATATAATGTAAATGTATCACCCGTACCGATATTCTCTTTGTTGATAAATTGTACCTCGGAATATCCGTGCGGCGCATTACATGTAGCCGTCAGTTTGAATCCCAAAATTTTACCACCGACCTTGTTCCATGTAATTGAGATAGTGCAGTAATAGTAAATATCTTCGTAATCGTCTTGAAAGAAACGCAAGTATTGATATTTTCCCGGACACTCTAGCCACCTATGGAAATAAGCCTGTTCCGCCGGAGTAATCACCATGTCTTCATTATCTGTCAAGTCACATATATTTTTTATACATGACCATTCAATAGTCAACGGTTCTTCATAATGAGAACCATGTATATTCCATTCATTGCAATTAATTGGCTTTGAAGTGTTAAATGTCACCTTGCAACCGATCTCGCCATCTTCTCCATCTCCATTCCACGTCCCCATAACCAGACCCATATCAACAGCTTGTACACCGTTAAATTCAAAATTAGTCGCATACATCCGTCAAATCACCTCCTATATTTAAAATTAAAAAGACAGCCAAGTAATGAGCTTGACCGCCTTGAATATTTCTATTTTACTTATGTTATACTATTTGCTGCATTTTAGCCTTATTGTTCCATCAGCATTTCGGACTTTCCGTATAGTTACAAAATCAGCTTTGTCATTGATTGTATGATCAAACGTAATGCCGTCATCTAATACATCTTGAAACATATTTTTCCATTGACGTATTGTTACTTCATCTCCACAGTCATAATATGTGTCTTCTGCTAGATTATCTAATGTAGCATGATGATAAATGTTGCCGCACGTTGTAATCTTATACGGACTCCTAATTGATTGATGGTAAAAGAATATTCCGTTCTTAATTCTCCTATCATGATGTAGCGCAAATATGATCGTTTCAAATCTTTCCTTATCATCGTTATAGCCACATACAATGCTGCATATTTCATATTTCTTGCCGGCATTAAATTTACGTTCTAGTTTGTCATATTTAGACGTCAATCGTTTGATGACTTTATTGTATGAAAGAGAAGTTTCAAAATTGTGTGAAGAGAACCTAATACCATCACATTCACAATAATCTTCAAACAGTTCATAATTATCACTGATTATAACCCTCCGTTGGCTGATGTTATTTCAATAGTTGTTCAATATTGCTCTTTGTCTGTTTATGATAATCACACAAAGATTTAATATCATGCGTATGTTTACTACCGTGATCATACACTATGCGCACATAATCCGCATGAGAAGTATCAACAACCAATACTTCGTCAGTATTACTTTCATTATTTATAACCGCACCCGTTTCATAATTAATAATCTCATAAGATGCTAAAATTATATGAGGATTATCTGAACAACTTTGATAAAAATTAACCATTCCTCTATAGAGAGTTTCTTGGCATTTGATTTCTACTCTCATTGGATAAGTTGTGTCAAGTAAATCGTCCCAATAATATTTATTCATTGTGGCACCAATACGTAAGAATCTAAATATATTCAACATCAATTGACTTCTTACAAACATTGCAAATAGATATCCAATAATTGGAGCACCAATGATCATTGCAAAAGTATCAAATAAATCACTAACTGAAATATTAATATGATTTAATATAAATACATATAAATACCCTATAATTAGCGAAACAAACACATCACTTTTAGCGTTGCCTGTACTTTCTTTCAAACATGTGAAACGATATACCGATATGTATAAATATCCTGTTATCAAATACAACATAACATCTGGCAACATTTTAATGAGTTCTGACATACATATCCTCCATTATTTCCCCGGTTTTGGTTTGTGTATAGTGCCGGGTTTCCTTATAGCTGGGGCACGCCCAGATTTCCTAACTGAAAAATGAAATTTTCGTGGTTTTGATGAATTCTTTTGACGTTTATTTGACATAACATCCTCCTACATAACATCACTTTCTTCTTATTATATAGGAGATACTATCATATGTCTAGCCCTTACGCCACAACCATCTTTTCTTCACTTTAATGTTCTCTAGCTCTTTTCGTAACTTTGCCATATCTTCCGCAAATTCTTTATTTATACGCTGATATTCCAATTTTTCAATTCGCAAATCCCTAATAACCTGTTCCATTTCTTCACGATACTTGTCACCAAGAGATTCGTTATTCATCTGATCTATGTTTCGAAGCCGCTCATTCTCAGCGGTCAATCTTTCAATCTCATGTATATATACTTCTATTTTTTCGTCCATTTTAGCTCCTTTTAGATAGGAGAGCGGCACGAAACCGCCCTCCACAATCTTAATACTTATAAATTCCACTCATATTGTTATTTAAGCTACCGGCTGTTGCATCTCCCCAAAATCTCTGCAATTTCTTGTCCTGTTGCATTGCTGCAATAAGTCCGGCAGAGAATTCTTTCGGATCTGTAACATTAGGAAGTTCGATATTGTCAATATTGAGCGTCAAGTCTCCTGTACGTACCTTAGTAGCTGGCACGTTAGTTGGTCGAAGCATATCAACCAAATTATTATTGTAGTCTACAAGGTCGGGCAAGAAGTCTACGAACTGGTCAAACAGATCAGCATTATATGGAGTCAACACTTCTTCACCCTTTTTGAGAGTGTTGATCGTAACCCCATCATCACCGTTCATACGTACAATGTTCTGTAAATCTCCGACACGTCCACCCTGAGAAAATCCCTGCAGATACTTGAGTTTGCTTTTAGGAATCCATACACCGTTCAATGCTTTTGTCGCACTCTTTAATTTAGCATTGCCGTTTTGGTCAATCGCAGCGATAGTAACCGCATGGGCGGCTTTTGTCGTATGACCCTTATCACCTTTTTTGACACCCCCGGCTAATGCATAATCGTAATACGTTGCACCTTTCTTCAGAGTTCCCTTTTTACCAATGTCGTTGTAAGATACTTTACCGTCACCTTGATTAATCTTAGCAGCGATACCACCATTAATAAAGTTGTATGAACCCTTCGTTGATGATCCGGAATTCTTTTTAGCTTCCTCCGCTTTTTTATGATTAGCATGTGCAGTACCCTCGGCAACAGAATTATTTTCTTTAAGCTGTTGCTTTGCGAAATCTGTCACCTGTTTGATAGCATCTTTGGAATCCTCATGAGACTTCTTATCAGTCTCGGCACTAGCATCCTTATCCGTTGTGTTGTTACCGTTCTTAATGAAGTTCAGCAACGAATCAGAGAGAGTAAATCCAAGCTGTTTTGCCAACTCGATAATTTTCTCACCGCTTACGCCGGAGTTGACAGTAATTGCCGTGATGATCCTGTCAACAAGACCGTCAATATGATCCATCTGATCGTCAATAAAGTCTTGGAAATCATCTGTTAAATCAGTCAAGATGTTCTCAATATCAGACATACGCTTATCATATTCCGTATCTTCAAGCTGTTCCTTGGCATCTTTAAGAGACACCTGTAACTTCTGAATTCTTGCACGACCTTCTTCGGACGTATCGCCATTCAGTGCAGCAAGCTGTTTCTGAATAGTAGTGATATTCTTCGTCTGCTCAGCAATATTTTTATTGTACTCACGTAGATCTTTTGCGCTGTCAAGAGTTTTCTTGTATTTCTCAATCAGTTCATTTAATGCATCAAGCTGTTTGTTAAGCCCATCCTCAATGAGCGATTTAATAGCATCCTTGAGAGAATATACCTGCGATTCGGCATCACGCATACTTTCAGTGAGAGACTGATTCTTCGTAATAAACTCCTCATAACCCATATCTCCACGTTTATACTGTGCATCCAAATCAGCCAAAGATTTCTTATACTCCTCAACCTTAGCCATATTGTTTTGAATCTCAAATACATCAGACGTCAGCGTACCAAGACCCTCTCCGGTAATATTTCCGTTCTTGTCAAATGAGTCCTTATAGCCCATAATGGTCTTGTAAAACTCGGCTTCATTATTACGTTCGTCGATACGAGTCTGTGTAAATTCATCCAGTGTATACTTAGCTTCACGTATCTGTTTAGCTGTGTTAGCAATATCGGTGTTCATTTGCTCAATATTACGATCTGCTGTCCAGATCTGTTTCGTCATTTCACGATACTGCTCGCTATCAAGCTTGAGACCGTTTGCAATAGCTTCCTGTCTTTTCTTGATAATGCTATTACGTTCTGCTTCGAGACTCTTCAAACTGTCTTTCTGTGAGTTCTGAAGATTCTGATAAAATGCTTTGCCGGCATAATGCCCTTTGGCTTCAGACAATGACACAGCGTTGTTGATAGAATCAGTACGTTGCTGATATCCTGTTTGCCGATATTCATACTCAGCCACAACATTATCAAACTGTGCCTTCAGCTTTTCATTCAGCTTATCCTGATATTCGTTCTGTAAACGCTTCTGTTCGGTAATGTTACCCTCTTTTTTAGCAATAGCAATCAGCTTATCATACTGATTTTTCAGTACGGGTATTGATTTTGACAATAAAGAATTCTTCTTAGTCAGATTAGTGGTAGAAGATGACTGAGCTTCGTATAAGCTTACGGTTGCTTCATATTCATCAGCATAATTCTGCAAAATCTGAACTTCCGTTTCACGCTGCTCTTTCTTCTTCTGTGCTTTAAGCTCGGCTACTTTTACATCATTGTTCTCCAACTTAGCCTGTTTAATCTGGTAATCATAGCTAGTTACAATGTGCTTAAGGGTATCCTTTAAGACCTTTTCTTTTGATTTTGCTGTTGTAAGATTCTCAAGATCAGCTTCGTTACGAGACTTGCGAGCATCCGCATCGTCAATATGCAACTGATAACGATCCGAAAGATTCTCACGCATTGCCTTACGTGTCTCTTCTTTGCTTTTCTTTTGATCTTGTGCCTTATCCCAATAATCCTGATAATTCTGGATTCTAGTTGCCGTCTTTTCACCATAAGTAGCAATAAGCTGTTTAAGACTGCCGGAAATACGACCATTCTGCACCGCTTTCTTCAAACTAGAAGATAACTTAACGCTATTCGCTTTAGCAAGATATTTTTTCTCAGCCTTATTCTGATAATCATATTGCTTTTTGAGAATATTATATTGAGATTTCAGACTTGCTTCTTGTTTTTGCAGCGTTTTCAGACTGTTAGTGCCAAATAGGTTTTCAGCTTTAGCCTTGATGAGATCAAGAGTAGAAGATACCCTGTTAAGCGCACGCTCGATCCAGTCAATCGTCTGCTTAGAAGATGAGGATTTCTTACTACCTTTACCGGATGAAGATGATGTATCAGTAATTTTAGGTTTAACTTTTGATTTAACCTTAGAGTTTGCCTTATCATTAAGCTTCTTCTTTGCAGCATCTACTTCTTTTTGTGCCATCGCCAATTGAGCCTGAACAACATCTTGCGGTAATCCTCCAGACTTACCCTGCTCAAAAGCATATTTAGAAGAAGATAATGCATTTAATGCGCTAACAGCAACACCTGCTGATTCTACTAAATCAGTAATGGCATCAAGATCATCGTCAAAACTTAATTTAGAACCGTTCGTTAATTGCTTCTGCAATGCAAGATTATATAATTCTGCACGCAATTGAGCAGTATATCCTTTTTCTTCAGCAAATCGGTTGATTTCCTCTACAGACTGATCGGTTAAATCCTCGCCTGTTTCTTTGGCGTAAAGCTTCTGTGCAGACAATACCTTATGTTTGTTTGACAATATTTGCGTAACAACAGCTTCGGCGTTGGCTACACCCATATTATCTAAACTTGAAATATAATAATCTTTATTAGTATCATTTAACTGTGCTAGGAAATTATTATCATTAACCCACTCCGTAGCAAGTTTATTAGCGGCTTTTTGACATTCTTCCATGGTAGACTTACCGTTACCCATGGTCTTTTCAAATTCTTTCCAAGAATCTAAGCCTTTTACATTCTCATCAAAACCTGCAAGAACATCAGGACTTATTCCTTGGTCTTTAGTCTTTTTATTTTTTAAGTTTTCTTTCTTTTGCCCAAGAACTTCTGAAATGGATTTGATGCCAGTTTCCATACCGTTCAACTGATCTGATTTTGTGACAAATTTATTCAGATAAGTAGTTGCATCCTTGATTGATATGCCAATATCTGTGAATTTGTCTGCCACAGAAGATTTCTCAAAGGTGTCTTCCGTCAAACGCCCTGCTTTAGCCAATTCCAATAGGTTTTCTTTTTCCTTAGCAATAGCTTGATCGGCTTCTGAGCTACCAGAACCAGCATTATTCCAAACCTTTGTAAAGGCATTACTTTTAATCTTTTCAAGTTTGGCATTTGCAGCATCGAGTTTATCATTTGCTTCTTTAGGATCAACTCCTTCTGCATAATATGCTGCTTGAGCTTCCGTATAATCTTTTAGTGCTTTCTGAACTCGCTTTGTAGCTTTTGCAATTCTCTTTGCTGTTGGATCCTGAGTGTCTTTCTGTGTGGTTTCTGTAGCTTTTTGATATTTAATAATGGCATCAGTAGCATTGTTTGTCGCACCAACCAAGCTATTAAAATTATCAACCTCATCTTTAGTATCAATACCATTGTCTACAAAGAAATTTCGAATTTTCTGAGGATCATCAAACCTTTTGATTGTATCATCATAAAGTTTTTGTTCTTCATTTGCTGTATCCACACCAAGTTTTACACGAAGGACAATTGGCGCAGAACCAGATAATGTATTATATACTTCCTGCAAAGCATATCCAGCATCTGTGATATTTTTTGTAGAGTCTTCTGCCGTCTTTTTTGCGTCAAGAAGATTTTTTTCAGCCGTATCAGTACCTTCTCCATTTGCTAACGCTTTATTATATGCTTCTACTGCTTTGGTTAGATTATTATAGGCACTTGAAGCAGCGTCATTTCCTCGAATCCCAGCTTGACCATATTTTAAAACATTATTGTATGACTTTTGAATATCTGTTGTATCGAATGATGTATCCAAAATATTAGATAACGTTTTTCGCAATGCTGTTACATTAGGATTCGACTCCCCGAAATCAGTTGCTAAATCATTTATTAAACCATTAATTTGATCATATACTTCTTGTCTCGTGCCATTCGTAATAAGCGTTACATCTCCTGTAAGTGCATTTGGAGAATCGGGATTTAGCACCTTGGCGTCTAATTTATCATACTTTTTTAAATATTTTCCTAAATCAAATCCTGAGCCGCGCAACGGGTCTTTGTCAATTTGACTTCCTTTAAACCCTAAAGATGTATTCAAATCAACTTTTTCAGTTATATATTTCTCATCGGATTGTATCTTATCGAAATTTTCGCCAGTATAATCAGTCGCCTTCTTCTTAGAAATCGCATTTAATTTTTTTAACTGTTCATCATATTTACCATTTACTAAATCAATTTGTGTGGCTTCTGTTCCATATTTTTTATTGAGATTATCCTGGACGGACAATAATTGTTCTTTTATTGATTTGACTTCACCAATAGATAACGAAGAATTATCTAATTGTTTAGAAAGTTCTTTGTATTGGTTAATATTTTGTTCAAGATCTTTTTGCTCAGATTCATATGCGTCAGTTAATTTTGAGGATTCTTCTCTAGCGTTTTCTTCTGCATGTGCCAAATTATTAAAATATGAAATTGCAGCGTTAATAGCAAAAGAAGCGAATAATGTAATAGCCATATTGGTAACTGCATTAAAGGCACTCATGGCAATCTGTGCAGCTTTTGAAGATTTTTCAAGCCCATTAATAGAAACAGCGGCACCGTCAGCTCCAGCAACAATATTTTTAGCATTGTCAGACGCATTCGCCATAACAGCATTCGTCTGTTCTTGAGTCATTTTGAAATTAGATACATCTTTCCCGGCATCGATAGCTGCCTGACGAAGATTATTAAACTCTGCATTATACGCCTTAACCGCTACTAAATCTTCATTACTAATAGACTTTCCAGTAAAAAATCCTTTAATCGTCTGAACGGGATGTAAATTGGTCGTATCTATTGTTGTTTTACCCGTTTCCGTCTGTTTTGTTTGTAATATCTATTTCAAAATCTCTGTTTGAAGGAGACTTGTTATTATAATATAATTATGCTATGATGTAAATAAAAAAAGGAGTGTTTTATTTCATGAAAGAGTTATCGAAAAAATACAAAGTTTACCTGTCTTGTCTTGGAATGTTGTTTGTTATCGGCATAATCATTATAGTTTATTCAGCAGATCAAAGTAATAAACGTAACGACATTGAAAAACATGTCGATGAGATAATAAATCGTAATGATGATTTGGAAAATAAATTAGAGTTAATTAAAAATAAAGATATAGTAACAATTGGCGATAATAAATATATAGAAGAACAACTTCAAGAAATAAATATCAACAATGTTTATTTAGGTTTTCAAGACAAAAAATCTCTTATATCTTATTTAAATAAATATACACAAATACGAACCGGGTATAATACATATCAAAGGTATTATGATTATTTAAATAAGAAATATAATATCACTACAGATGATGGAAAACCTTGCTGGTCATCATCCAAGCTTATCGCCAAAGTGAGAAACGAATAAATGTTATTTATTACATTGTATTTTTGCTGAATGTTTGATATAATACATCATTATACGGACATCAGAAAGGAGGTCATCTGTGAAAATTACTCCAGAAATTGCAGCATTAATAGCACAGCTTGAATATGAAATCGGTCGTGAATGCTATAATCCAAATTCATACGATGGATACACCGGCGTTGAAGGTGCTGCATTTAGATATCCGGTAACGATTTATCAAGATGATGATTTCCGGAAATATAGGTATGTTATTCCTGCAATTTCTCCTGACGAAATAAACACAATGAAATATGTGTTTGGATCCAATCATTTATTCATCGGCAACGGAATTTGTAATATCCTCAACATGCTAGAAAAACGATATGGGCTAGATTTTAGCAAGATGGAAGATGAGATAAAGAAAGAATAATAGTATTATGAAAGGAGGAGAAACGTATGCCTAATACAAGAGAGAAGCCGGGTAAAAGTTCATATATTTGTGATAGCTGTGAGCTTCTATTTATATATTCTCTATTTAAATCAATAATCAGTTACATTTTAATAAATAT
>OGIO01001684.1_pt1 | contig 16692 bp, 7 predicted proteins | sample 1571841 | NCBI WGS metagenome assembly OGIO01 (sample SAMEA2582111, study PRJEB24529) | metagenome | biome: Human gut stool | place: China | collected 2011
AATGCTGAATATCCTCCGAAAATGCATTGGCGGTCATGGCAATGATCGGAATTGTTTTCGCATCTTCCCGGTCAAGCGCACGGATCGCCCGGGTTGCCTCAAATCCATCCATGGCCGGCATCATCACATCCATAAGGATCACATCGAACGTTCCCGGTGCAGAAGCCTGAAAACATTCCAGGGCTTCTTTTCCGTTCATGGCACGGCTTAGTACTGCCCCGGCACTCTCTAAGACAAACTGGGCAATCTCCATGTTCAGTTCATTGTCTTCCGCAATCAGAATATGCATTCCGCGAATCGATGCGTTCTTTTCCTCCTGTGCCACATGTTCCTGCGCAGCAGCATTCTGGTCAATCTTAAAGGGCACTGTGAGATAAAACGTACTGCCCACGCCCGGTTCGCTCTCAAAGGTAATGGTACCACCCATTTTTTCTATCAGGTTTTTTACAATGGCAAGGCCAAGGCCGGTGCCGCCATAGGAAGTCCGCGCCGTATTGGATTCCTGCACAAACGGGTCAAACACGTGCTTTTGGAACTCCGGCTTCATGCCGATACCAGTGTCCTGGCAGATAAATTCGATCTCTGCAATATCCTCCCGGCTGCTGGTCTCCCGGCACTCCACAAAGATTTTTCCTTTATCCTTATTATATTTCACGGCATTGCTCATGATATTCATATAAAGCCGCTTCAGATGAAGGGGACTGCCAAGCAGATGCCAGTGGCGGACCTCATAATCCCTGACAACGATCTCAATTCCGCGCTCCCTGGCCTGTTTGGATACGATCTCTACCATGCCGTCCAAAAGCTCTTTCAGCTCAAATGGCCGCTCCTCCAGGGTTACTTCCCCGGATTCCAGCTTTCCCATATCCAGTACATCGTTGATCAATTCCAGTAAAAAGCCCGATGCCTCCCGGATTTTATTCCGGCACTCCGTCTGCTTTTTCAGGTCATCCTGATAATAATCCGCCATCTCCAGCATACCGCGGATTCCGTTAATCGGAGTCCGGATATCATGGCTCATGCGCTGTAAAAATTCCGTTTTCGCATGATTTGCCCGCTGTGCCTCCCTGGCTTTTTCCTCCAGATTTCTCCGGTATTCCCAGTCACGGCGACTCTGCTCCTGCTGGTACTCCTTTGCCGCTTTCTGACGCAGCACCAATGCCACCAGAAGCACCAACGTATACAAAATCAGAACAGAAAATACGTTGGATTTCAAATTTGTAAAAATAGAAGCTTCATTAAAATACACATAAATATAGTAATTCCGCCCAACAGCCCGGCCGCCATAGTAGCCGGCAGAATCCGCATGAATATGGATTAGCTCACCAGCCCGCTCATCCTGACCGCGCAGCTGCGCAAGGACCGGCTGGTCTTCCACCTGCATCCCAACCAGGGTTTCTTTATTCGATGCAATGATCCGGTTTCCATCGGTAATGGCTATGGTACTGCCTGCATAGGCACTGTAACCGGAAAGCACACTCTGGATCGACAGCTTATAATTCCGGCTGTACTGAAGCGGCGTGTGATAATAACACACAACCACACCCGGCACATTTCTGCGCGCAGTTGCTGCCAGATCCGTCAGGGAACCATCGGAAATATCCAACCGGGTCGTATAATATTTCAGTGGATAACGGGCAGCATTCAGAAGCGCCTCTTTTTTCAAATGCTCTTCCAGTTCGTCCCAGCCTTCATCATTCTGGCGATATTCACAGGTAATGTTTCCTTCTGGGTCCAGAAGAACAATTCCAGTCAGACGAAGATCTTCCGCACAAGCCTTCAGCACTTCCTCGTTCACATGGTCTCCCGCCAGTTCCAGGTCCCTTCGCACCTGGCGCACCCGCTCTACCATACGGTCCAGGCTCTTGGTCGTACTGTCTGCGTTGAATTTATCGCAGATGATATACTGACCGCCAACATAATTGATGGTATCCTGCATAACCCAGGCTGTACGTCTTAAATCCGCACGGTATGAAACAAAACCAACGCCGCAAAGAATCATAACACCAAGCAGCATCATAACACGGAAAAATCGTTTATCCTGAAAAACCAGCTTATTAATCTTCACTTTGCCCTACCTCCAGATATTTTTCCGCATCTGGCAGATAGTGCCCTATGATCTGTGCGGATGTCCCATCACGCCGCATCTGCTCCAGCGTTTCTGACAGCTGCCCGGCAAGCTGCCGGTCATCGTCCCGGTCGAATGCCACTCCGATTCCGGTCGTCAGGATTTCCTCGTCCAGAATGCGGAAATCTGCCCCGTAGTCCTTCATGTACTGGGCGATGGCAGTCTCATGGGCCGCGATGGCATCTACATAGCCTTTTCCTAATGCCGTGTAGATCAGCTCCCGGTCCTCAAAGCTGTATACACCTTCCAGCTCCGGAACTTTGCCCTCATGCTTTAAGAAAATATCCTCCGGCTTTGTGGTCGACTGGACTGCGATCATCTTTCCCTTCAGGTCATCCAGATGGTAGATCTCGCTGCGCCGGTCCACAGCCACAACCTGGCGGCTTACCATATACGGTCCGGCCCAGAGATAACGGTCCTCCCGCCCATTCATCGAAAAACAGCCCCAGACACAATCCACGGCTTTTTCCTTCAAAAGACGGTCTTTTTCCTCCCAGTCTATGCCGACAAACACAGCCTGGTAGCCCATCCGCCCAAACGCCTCCCGCGCCAGTTCCACATCGATTCCGGTTGGGGAACCATTTTCATCCATATAATTATAGGGCGGGTATACATCACTTCCTACGATGATTTCCGGACGATGATCCACCTGTCTGGTCCCAATCGTCGAAGAAGTACAGCCACAAACCAGACACGCTCCCAGCCATGTCAACGCCAGAATCCTGAACATTTTTTTCATATCACCAGTTCCTTTTTTTCTGATATTTCTGAACTGCCACACATTTTATAGAAATATCAGAGATTTTCATTCCTTACTTCCTATCATTATAAAAAAAATCGATGCGTTTTGTCCATTGCGTTTTCCGGTAACGTCGTTCATTTTCTGACAAAAGCATGCACGGAAATGACAAATATTTTTTTGTCTTATCATCCGTTATTCCAAAGTCTCCGAACCCGTGACTTCCCTGTTCTCCCCGGTCTACACAGTTCCAGGCTCAGCCAGCGCTCCTAACTGTCCAAGCATCGTCCGCGCAAGCTCCATCATCGCCGCGCAGTCCTTCTGTTTCTTTCTGCGGTCCACATATAAGAAATACGGCTGCTCCGCCATGGCAAACTTTAACTCCCCGCCATAGGAAGCGACAAAATCCGGGATTCCTTCTGTATTTAATTTTGCGTTCTGGTACATGGTCAGGCGGATTTCCTGCCGGTTGATGCGCACCTCGGTCACATAGGCCTTGTGTGCCATGGCCTTTAAGAGGGCTACCTGCAAAAGATTTGCTACCGCCTTCGGAATATCGCCAAAGCGGTCCATCAGCTCATCCTGCATATCCAGATACTCTTCCTCATTCTCAATGCCGGAAATGCGCTTGTACACATCTAGCTTCTGGTACTCATTCTTAATATAGGAAACCGGAATGTAGGCATCCACATCGCACTCCACCGTAGAAGTAAAGTCTTCCGTCTCGTCCCGGCGCCCCTGGATCGCCTGCACGGCCTGGTTCAACAGCTTGCAGTAAAGGTCGTAGCCTACCGCTTCCATGTGACCATGCTGCTCCGCACCGAGGACATTGCCCGCTCCGCGGATCTCTAAGTCCCGCATGGCAATCTTGACTCCGGAACCAAGCTCGGTGAACTCACGGATCGCCTGCAGGCGTTTTTCTGCCTCTTCCTTTAACAGCTTGTCACGCTTATACATCAAAAATGCATAAGAGGTCCGGCCGGAACGTCCCACACGACCGCGCAGCTGATACAGCTGGGACAACCCCATGCGGTCCGCATCCTGGATGATCATGGTGTTGGCATTGGGGATATCCAGCCCCGTCTCAATGATCGTTGTGGATACCAGCACATCGATATCGCCGTTCACAAAGTCAAGCAGGATCTGCTCTAACTTATGCTCCGGCATCTGCCCGTGCGCATAAACGACCGTGGCATCCGGCACCAGCTCCTGCACATGGTGTGCCACTTCCTCGATGTCCTTTACCCGGTTGTATACATAGTAAACCTGTCCGCCGCGTGCCAGCTCGCGGTTCACTGCCTCGCGGACCATCTCATCGTTATGCTCCATGACGTAGGTCTGGATCGGTACACGGTCCACTGGCGGCTCCTCCAGCACACTCATATCGCGGATGCCGACCAGGCTCATGTGCAGAGTCCGTGGGATCGGTGTTGCTGTTAAAGTCAGCACATCGACATTTTCCTTCATCTGCTTGATCTTTTCCTTGTGCGCCACGCCGAAGCGCTGCTCCTCATCGATGATCAGAAGACCAAGATCCTTGAATTTCACATCCTTGGAAAGCACACGGTGGGTACCGATGACAATGTCCACCTGCCCTTTTTTCAGATCCTCAATCGTCTTTTTGATCTGCCCCGGCGTGCGAAAACGCGACATAAGCTCAATGCGCACCGGAAAATCCTTCATGCGCTGCACAAAGGTATTGTAATGCTGCTGCGCGAGAATGGTCGTCGGCACCAGGTATACTACCTGCTTGCTCTCCTGCACCGCCTTAAAGGCCGCGCGAAGGGCAATCTCGGTCTTGCCATAGCCCACATCCCCGCAAATCAGGCGGTCCATGATGCGGCGGCTCTCCATGTCGCGCTTTGTATCTTCGATCGCCGTCAGCTGGTCCTCCGTCTCCTCGTAAGGGAACAATTCTTCAAACTCCTGCTGCCATACCGTATCCTCGCCGTACTGGTAACCGCCCAGCTCCCGCCGTGCCGCATAAAGCTGCACCAGGTCCCGTGCGATTTCCTTCACGGCCGTCTTGACCTTCGCCTTCGTGCGGTTCCACTGCTCCCCGCCCAGCTTGTTTAACTTCGGCGCCTTCGCATCGGAGCCCGCATACTTCTGGATGCCATCCAGCCGGGTTGCCGGAAGATAGAGACTGCCGTTGTCCGCATACTCCACTTTCAGGTAATCTTTCACGACACCGTCACGCTCAATCTTCTCGATTCCGCGGTAAATACCAAGACCGTGATCCTCATGCACCACATAGTCCCCCACGGAAAGCTCGGTAAAGCTCTGGATCTTCTTGCCCTCATACGAGGTCTTCTTCCGCTTGCGCTTTTTCTTCTCCTTGCCGAACATGTCGCCTTCGGTGATGACCGCAAACTTGATCTGCGGGTACGCAAAACCACGGTGCAGGTTTCCGAAGGTCACCAGGATCTCGCCCGGCTGCACCTGCCGCTCCTCATCATCCGTGCAGAACGCACTTAAGTCATACTCCCGCAGGTCCTCCGCCAGACGGCTGGCACGCGTGCGGGAACCCGACAACAGGATCACCCGGTAGCGTTCCTTTTTCCAGCTGGTCAAATCCTTGATCAGCATCTCGAAGCTGTTCTGGTAAGAATTCATGTTCTTAACATCGAACGAGAACCGCGCCTCGGTCGTCATGCCCGGAAGCTTCTGCTCCAGACCGGTCAGATAAACCGTATCCTTACGCTGCGCCCTTGCCAGGATCTCACGCGCCGGATACAAAAGCCCGGTCTGTCCCGGAAGCAGATATCCCTTCTCCAGACGGTGCTCCATGCTCTCCCGAAACTCCAGCTCCACAGCCTCGCCCTGCTCCTTTAACCGCAGCGGCTCGTCTAAAAAGATCATGCTGCGCTCCGGGTCAAAGTAATCCAGAAACGAAACCGTTTCCTTATTAAAATACGAAATCCAGGCATCCAGACCAGTCTGTGTCAGACCTTCCCCGATGCCCTCTGTCAGTTCCTGTGTAATTCTGGTAATGCGGTACGCTTCCTCGGTACTTCCCTGCTTTCTCAGCTTTTCCGCAAAGGTCTTCGCCTCTTTGCGGATGCGCTCCACACCTTCCTTCGCCTGCTTCTTCGTCAGCACGATCTCCGTAGCCGGGTAGATATCGATCTCATCTAACTGCTCGATGGAACGCTGACTCTCGATATCGAACGTGCGGATGGAGTCCACCTCGGTGTCCCACAGTTCAATGCGCACCGGAAGCTCCTCCGTCAGCGGATAAATATCGAGAATGCCGCCCCGCACGGAAAACTGCCCCATGCCGTCCACCTGCGCCATGCGCTCATAACCGAGCTCTGCCAGGCGGATCTTCCACGCCTCCAGATCCAGCTCCTGCCCCGCTTCCAGATGCAGCACCTGCTCTTTCATGCAGGCAAGCGGAAGCAAATGGTCCATCAGGCCGTCCATAGTGGTCACCACCACGCCGCCCGCATCCTCCATCAGATGACGCAGCACCTGCAGGCGCTCCCTTGTGATCAGGTTTCCGTGAATATCCGCACTGTAAAACAGCAGGTCCTTCGCCGGATACAGCCACGCATTCTCCGTAAAGCATCCGAAATCCTCATAAATTTCCTTCGCCCTGGCATCGTCATAGGTCACAACCAGCTTCCACGGACGCTCCGCCATGGTCTCGTGCATCAGGTGTACCTTCTGGGAATCCAGACAGCCGCTGACCTGCACCGGTCCCTTCTTCTTTTTCAGACTCTCCTGAAGCTGTTCAAACTCCGCCAGCTCTGTAAGTGGATTTGCAAATCCTCTGCTCATGATACCTACTCCGCTTTCTTTTTGGCGTTATAATGATTCATGGCACGCTCCGCTCCTGTCGTCATCATCATGACAGCCGCCTCAGCCGCCTCGCCAAACGCCTCATCCATCACCTTCTGCTCCTCCGCGCCAAAGCGGCTCAGCACATAGTCCGCCAGATCCATCTTCGGCGGCTTCGCGCCGACGCCAACCTTAATGCGCGGAAACTCCTGCGTTCCCAGGTGCGCGATGATGTTCTTAATGCCATTGTGCCCGCCGGCACTTCCCTTTAACCGGATGCGCAGCTGCCCCGGTTCCAGGCTGATATCGTCATAAATGACAATGATTTCCTCCGGATCGATCTTGTAATAATCGACCGCCTCCCGGATGCTCTCCCCGCTTAAGTTCATAAAGGTCTGCGGCTTCAAAAGAAGGACCTTCTCCCCCTCAATGATACCCTTGCCGCACAGCGCCTTGTGCTTGCGGTCGCTTACATCAATATTATATTTGTCCGCCAGCACATCGATCACCGAAAAGCCAACGTTATGTCTCGTTTTATCATATTCCCGTGTGGGATTCCCAAGTCCTGCAATTAAATACATCATTTTATCCTTCCTATAATTGTTCAGCAATAACCTGGCACCGTTTTTTACAAAACGCAATTCCATATGCCAGAATATCACTGCGACCGTCCTTTTTCAAACGGTCCGCATATCTTCGGTCTTTAATCTGCTCCATCGCCTTTTTACAGGCATTTTCCAAACCGGAAAAATCAGATGCGTACTTTAACTCAATCACAATTCCCATATCCGGATCGTCCGGTTCAATCAAAATATCACTGAATCCATCGCCAGACTCTGCATTTGACAAGATCAGCCAGTCAGACTCACTGCGCAGCAGGCCGAGCAGCAACCCATGATAAAATATTTCTTTTTCCTCATTTCGTGCCTTTGTATCCAAAATGCTGATCATATTGTTCAGAATCCTTGTTAACTGCTTTTGAATTTCATCGGAATCCCGCTCCAGAAATGCCTTACAAAATGTCTGCATGGTTCCCGTGTCTTTTCTGATTTTTTCTTTAAACCACTCCTGTATCTGGGTGATATAAACCTCCCGCACCTCTCTGTTTGGAATAGCCAGCCGATAAATACCATTTACAGGTTTTCCGATCCTTGTCAAATAACCGGTCGTAAACAGCACACTCCATAAATTGTCAATGCTCTGATCAATCTCGTCATACGTTAATTCCAGACGTATTTCTTTTTCCACGGATTCCCCGGCAATCAGCCGTTCCATTTCATCACGCGTTGTCTTATCTGCCCTGTTCACAAACCGCTTCACCAGATCATTCCCACTGGTATTGATCCAGTAGGATTGCGGCTGCGCCCCCGGTTCTCCGCGAAGCCTGTCCACATGATTGATCACATCCCATGGACAATAAACATCTGCACCGCCAATATGATATCCATCGTACCATTCTTTTGTTTCCGCCTGATGTTCTTCCAGGTGATACGTCTCCAACAATTCTGACACTTCCTGTTCCGTAAAGCCAAATTGTTCATCAAAACGGGCATCCGTAATAGCGAGTACTTTAAAATTATTCAGTCCTGTAAAAATACTTTCCTTCGATACCCGCAGACATCCCGTCAATACCGCAAACTGCAGCGCATCATTGGTTTTTAAAGCCTGTCCGAATACTCCACGGATCAGGGAAACCATTTCCTTATAATAACCATGCTGGAATGCTTTGTCCAGTGGAACATCGTATTCATCTATCAATATTATGGTTTTCTGTCCGTAATGTCTGTATAAAAGCTGTGACAGCAGCTGCAGACTGGACACAAGAATTGTCTCATCCATAGTATAACGCCCATGGTCAAGCGCAATCAGGGCCTGATACCTGCTTTTTTCATTTTCAGAAAGCTTTTTGCTATCTGACAAAAATAAAAAGCGCTCCGCTTCCGCAGCAACCAGTTCTGTCAGGCGATACTTTGCATCTGCAAAGGTAAGACCATTCACATTCTTTAAAGAAAAAAACACCACCGGAAACCTTCCCATATAGGCATTGCAAAGTTCCTGATTTTTTGAAATGTCCAAACCGTCAAACAAAGAACGATCTGCTCCTATTTCAAAAAAGCAGCGGAGCATACTCATATTTAAAGTCTTTCCAAAACGGCGCGGCCTGGTAAACAGATTCACCTCTCCCCACTGTTCCAGAAGCTGCTCGATCAATGTGGTTTTATCCACATAATAAAATCCATCTTTCCGGATTTTCTCGAAGCTGTCTACCCCCACCGGCAATTTTAATAATGACGATTTCATGGCTCACATTCCCTTCTATGCTTCTTTCTGTAAACATGGTTTTTATGAATATAGAATAGCAAAATTCGGAATGTATTGCAATGAGAACGGCTCGACAAACTTTTAGATACCAGAAAAGCACCGGGAGCATTTTCGCTCCCGGCGCTTTCTCTGTAATTCTTATGGTTGAAAACGATTCCATTACTTATCGTCTTCGCGTTTCTTGCTGACTGCCACGAATGCTGCGAGCATCATGCTGGACAGGAAGAGTACCAGTCCGCTTGCTCCACTCTGACCGGTCTTCGGAAGTGCCGCTAACGGAACGTCCTCATCGTCGATCACTAGCAGATCAGCTGCTCCATCTTCGTTCGGCAGGTTTGCTAACGGAACTGCATCCGGGTCAATGGTTACGGTTGTTGCTCCCGGGCCACCGGACGGTGTAGAACCGTTGTCTCTCGGGCCAGAAGAACTTCCGCCGCCACCGCCAGAGGAGCTTCCGCCACCTCCGCCGCCGTTACCGCCGCCGCCATTGCTGTTGGCAGCCCACTGCGCGGTGTAAACAATGTCACCAGTTACTCTGGATTCAATGGTCTTATCCCAACCAGTGAATCTGTAGTTACCATTTGCAGTCTTGTCACCACTGAATCCCGGAGTCTGACTTCCGTAAGATACGGTGTAGGTCTGAGATTTGAAGGAACCATGATCACCAGGTGCGTAAGTTACCTTAAATACCTGTTTGTAGTAAACCTTCAGTACCAGGCTGTTGTCACCAGCAATTGTACCGCTCAGTACATTTGCTGCATTCTTATCGAATACATAGCCGCTGGTCGGCAGATAAGTCTCTGCCTTTACGGCTGCCTGGGTATCGGTTGTACCAGCCAGAGTCTCGGTCTTACTCGGAACTGCTGAATACTTGCCCTCATGCTCGTAATAAACTTCTACCTTGTAGGTAGTTGCATCACTTGCAAGGAAATGGGCAGTAAACTCGGTATCCTGAGTAAAGCCTGCAGCCCTGATTGCTGCTACATCTTTAAATTCAGCATTGGTTGCACTGCTCTGCTGAAGGATTCTGCTGAATACAGCTACAATGTTTGCAGATGCTTCTGACGGATTACGAGAAGTCCAGTTTACAAACTTGTAACCAGCATCAGGTGTTGCCACGATATTTTCTGCAATTGGATAAGCAGGAGCAGTTGTACTGAATTTCTTATCACCCTCATATCTGGTTACAACTTCTTTCAGCATACCAGTTACTGTTCCGTGATCATCTGCGACATAGGTAAATACAATCTGATATTTATCTGCAATTCCATCCGGCTTATTCGGATTGGTTGGATTTTCCGGATTGGTACCGAGTTCATCCAGTGCATAATAAACATCAACATTATTCTTTGTTGCAACATCCGTCACAATTGCTGTTTTGCCTGCGCCCTGCGTATTTCCAAATACCACCTTATCCAGTACGAAATTATGGTCTTTTCCATCAATCGCATACTGTTTCGGTGAAGTCGTATCATATGGAATTACTGACTCAAATTCAGCTAAAACATTTTTAACAGAATCATCTGCGTAAATCTCATTGCCCTTTGCATCTTCGTAATGGTATGTTACGAAGTACGGGTAAGAATTCTTAACAAATGAACCGGTTAACTCAACATCTTCTGCCGGCATATTGAATGTGCTTCCTGCATTGGATGTTCCGCGATTCCAACCATTGAATGAATAACCCTTAATTTCTGGTGTCTCTTCTACATTCACCGGCTGATTCTTTACATACTCTGCAGTGACAGGTACCTGAGGTGCATTCGACGGAATAATAGAACCTACATATTTGTAAGTTACTTTATACTTCTGCACTTCGATGTTTTCTCTTGTCCACTCGCCAGTTACCAAAACATCTCTTTCTCCCATAACTCCGTTATTAGGATCGTTCCATGTTCCAAGTGTATACTTCGCATTTCTGTTTCCATACTCGTCATGCGTATATACCGCGATTTTCTCTTGGCTTCTATTAATCTTGTACGACTGACCCTTTACCAAACCATTAATACTGGTCGGAAGCTCTGGGACAACTGCGACATCTGCTTCATTATATAATGTTGCATTCTCTGGCAGACCACTCCACTGGTAGCTTACATTGTGCTGAGCCACGCTTGTTTTTTCAAAACTCCAGATACCTTTGATCTCAAGATTTTTCTGGATTCTTCCTGGCTGAGTGTCCCATCCGCTAAACGTATAAACACCATTCACATTGTGATACTGATCATACGAATTCACGGTATAGCCTTTTCCGTAAGTAGTATCTACCGCATACGTCTCATTGTTCTTATAACTATGGTCATCTTCCGGTAAGCTCACTCCACCCGGCACAGTTCCTGTCCAGCTATATACAATGCTGTATTCCGGTACATCTACCACTTCTGAAGTCCAGATACCAGTTACAAGAACATCACTTTCTCCCATAACGCCATTATTAGGATCCGTCCATGTTCCAAATGTATACTTCGCATTTCTGTTTCCATACTCGTCATGCGTATATACCACAATTCCCTCTTGGCTTCTATTAATCTGGTACGGCTGACCCTTTACCAAACCATTAATACTGGTCGGAAGCTCTGGTTCAACTGTGAAACCTGCTTCATCATATAATGTTGCATTCTTTGGCAGGCCACTCCACTGGTAGCTTACATTGTGCTGAGCCACGCTTGTTTTTTCAAAACTCCAGATACCTTTGATCTCAAGATTTTTCTGGATTCTTCCTGGCTGAGTGTCCCATCCGCTAAACGTATAAACACCATTCACATTGTGATACTGATCATACGAATTCACGGTATAGCCTTTTCCGTAAGTAGTATCTACCACATACGTCTCATTGTTCTTATAGCTGTGGTTATCGTTCGGTAATGTCACTCCATCCGGCACAGTTCCTGTCCAGCTATATACAATGCGGTATTCCGGTACATTTACCACTTCTGAAGTCCAGATACCAGTTACCAGAACATTGCTTTCTCCCATAACACCATTATTAGGATCATTCCATGCTCCAAGTGTATACTTCGCATTCTTATTTCCAAACCCATCATGCGTATATACTACGGTTCCTGGCATTGTTGTATCAATGTCATAACTCTGACCAGCTTTTAATCCGGTAATATCTCTTGGCAGAGCAGGTGTTACTACATTTCCCTGTTCATCATACTAGGTCACACCTGTTGGCAAACCAGTCCAATCATAACTTACTTTATGTTCACCAACATACTTCGCATAAAATGTAGTATTTTCATTAACTACGTAAGTGTTAAAATCAACTGGATCACCTGTCAGTTCCGGATTGGTATACCAACCATCAAATTCATACCAAACACCGTTTACCTGCTTTCTTGCCGGATAGCTTCCAGTAGGTCTCGGTGCGATTGAACCTGTAGCAACAATCTTATTATCTTCCGGTGCACGGTAAACATTGTCTGTACTAGCATCTTTCAATCTGTAAGAAACCGTAACAACGGTTTTTACCTTCATTTCAATGATACAGTCAACATGATGATCCGGATGCGTTCCGTTGTTTCTTGAAATCTTATATGGAACAAGATAAATTGCTTCCACATCATCTTTGCTATTAATCGTTACCCCTGCATTTTTTGCTGCCTGATCCTTGAATTTCGTATAAATTTCATTCCAGGTTGTCGTATTTCGAGTTAATTCCAGTTTACCATCCGCAGTTTTTGTACCATAACCAGATGGCCACTCTTCAACACGATTACCTGCATTGAAGATATTTTTATTGTCCGTCCATACAGCTCCTGTTTCATTTGCAAGACCTGTTCCAAGATTACTGCTCCATTCACTTGTATTATTGGAATCCGGTGTTTTTGTTGGATCCTTCAAATGATAAAACTGTGCTGTCACATATCCCGTACCTACTGAGATAATTGCTTCGTCCAACACCTGTCCACGTGAATTTTTTAATCGGAGTGTAACAATACCAGTTTTATTGTATGTTGTGATTGTAGTTGCGTTATAATACCAATTATATCGAGTATTAGCTCCAACTCTTAAAATACTCGTATCAGAAGATTCCCATGTATACCAATAATCATACGAATAATTATCAGAATAAATAGTTTTACTACTATTCTTACCAACAAGCATTTCTTCTAATGGCACTGCGCTTGTACTGCCACTGCCAGCAATCGCATAAATCGTAAAGTGCTCTGCCTTAAATCCAACTTCTTCTACCACAGTTCCCTCTACGTTCTGCTCGCCGACAGTCTCCAGCTTCAGTTCACTTGCTTCTGCCTCGGCTGCATTGTCTGCGCTCAGCTTGGTTGCGCTGGTATCGTCTACTGCTACGATCTCGACCTTATCGGAAGCCTCGGTCATTTCCTGGATCGGAGCACCTGTGAAGGTTACGTCTACATAGCCGCTCTCGGACCAGCTGTTGCTGAGTTTCTTCCCATTATAAAGGAGATTGATATCGTATGCTAATACGCTGTGAACGGTTGTGCCCTCGGTCTCGCTGTCCATCTTCTCTTTGATGGTATCGCCCAGAGCATCGGTCACTTCGGTTACGGAAAGTTCGGTGCCTTCCGGAAGGATGCCTTCCTCTGCGTGCAGGCTGATGGTCACGCCTTCGCTGCTCACATAGGATGCGCTGAATTCCGGATGTGCCACGCCCACGGTTTCTTCCAGGCTTGCCACAATCTCCAGATCTTCGGTAACGGCTTCTACTGCATAGACATGCTCATGCTGCTCCAGATCGGATGCGCTTGCCACATCTGCTGCGTCTACCGCTTCCAGAGGTTCGCCGTTGGCGGTTACTTCGGTGATCTCGTAGCCTACCTGCGGGTCTACTGCGAAGTACAGGGTCTCGCCCTCATTTACGGTATGAGCGCCTTTGATCGTTGCTGCGCCTACCGGATCTACGGAGTAATCTACGCTGTACTGGCCCTCTACTGCTGCCTCACCGGTCAGGTCCTCGGCCTTTACCACATACGCTCTTGCGTTTGCGCTGCCCCAGATGGTTACGGTGTTGTATGCCTTACCATTCAGCTCGCCTGCCAGTTCAATGGAGTCATCCTCCAGGAACTGCTCGTCGTTGTCAAAACCAATATTCTCGCTACCGCCGTTGTCTGCCGGCTCTTCTCCGTTTGTTTCATCCGGAGCGGTAACGTCTTCAGTCGGAGCCTCAGTCTCATCGGTGAGCTCGCCGTCTGTCTCATCGGCTGCGGTGGTCTCGTCTGCCTGAGTCTCGTCTGCAATGGTTTCCTCCGTGCTGTCATCAGCAACGGTTTCTTCTGCGGTAGTCTCTACAGGAGCCTCAGTTTCTTTTTCCGGCTCCTCTGCTTCGGTTTCGGTCTCTTCCGCAGCGTCTGCTGCCGGAGCTTCCCCTGCTGCTTCTGCGCTGGTGCTTACACGGAATACCTTCTTTGCGGAGATGGATGCGCTTGCGCTTCCCTCTTCCGGAGTAAGCTCAATTTCTGCCTCAGTTTCTTCTGCTGCCGGTGCCTCTGCCTCGGTTTCCGGCTCAGTCTCTGCTTCGGTCTCGGCTGCTTCGGAGGTTTCTGTCTCAGCAGCTTCCTCTGCGCCGGTGGTCTCCTCTGCCTCGCCGTTCTCGGAAGCGTTCTCGCTCTCGGTTACGTCTGCTTCGGTCTCGGCTGCTTCGGTTTCGTCAGAAGCGCTCTCGGATTCAGAGGTCTCGCCTTCCGGCTTTACAACCTCTGCCTGCGGCTTCTTTTCATCGTCCACCATGGTGGTGTTGCTGTAGTCTTCTGCATTCTCAACGCCCTCTGCGTCCTCGATGTTGGAGGTGTTCGGGTTTACGGTAACGCGTGCAGTTTCATATCCGCTTACGTTTGCGCGGAAGGTAACTGCCATGTCACTCTGGTTGATGAACAGGAATACCACGCTGTCGGTACCTGCGTTGTAGAATACCTGCAGGTCTGTGTTCTCGGTTGCGTAGGTGCTGTCTACATCTACGTCGAGCTGGTATACCTTTCCGGCCTTGCTTCCTATCAGTTTTTCATAGGATGTCTTCAGGCTCTTTTGTTTTGCTTTCAGCTCCAGGGATGAAAAATCGAACACATCTCCACTTTCCAGAGCTGCGCTGATCGCATCCTCAAGTTCACTGCTGTTAAGCAGGAACAGAGAGCTTTCTTCTTCGCCTGCCGCGAACGCCACGGTCAGGTTGGTGCCAAAGTTGGTCACAACCATGGCTACCGTCAGCATAAACGCCACGATGCGTTTATACTCGTGCCTGAGCATCTTTCTCAGGCCCAATGTTTTCGCTTCGAGTCCTTTCATACTTCTCTCTCCTTTTCCCTTAAATTTGACTATCTGAAGGTGAATAATAGTAAAAATCAGACAATGGTTTCATTGTCATTTTTAGTATACGCTGCCAGGTGTTACAGGAACTGTTACTTTCTGCATTTTCCCTTACATTTTTTTCCATTTGCACCGCAATTTTCTTACTTTTCCGTAGTTCTTTTCAGGCTGCATTTTTCATGCGCCTTCCGTTCCCGGTTATGCCTCCGTTTCCAGCTCCTTAACATTCTTTCCCATGTTCTTTTTTAAACTGTCTCCGGTCACAGCCATGGCTGGCCGGCAGGCATAGTAGACATCGATCTTTCTGCGGCGGTTTACAGTGCGGAAATTCTTGCACACACGGTCTGCCGCGATATTGCAGCCCTTCTGGTCGGTGCTGGTCACCAGGACCAGAAACTGGTTCTTTCCATAACGGGTATACAGATCAGAGCGCCGCACTGAGCGGATGATGGAGCTTTCCAGTCTCTGCCGCACCTCCTCTAACTGTTCCGAGGATTCTAACGGCTCCCCTTCCCGGTCGATCAGGGTGAACAGGACCAGATGAGCTCTGGTATCTTCTCTCCCAAGCACCCAGACGATGTAGCGGTAAATATCAATGAAGGTTAAGTAGTCACACCGGGTGGCACCGAATACGTTCGGATCCGGTCTTAAGTGCTGCTGGATCTCCTCGATGTTGTTCATCTCGTACTGGATCATGTTACGAATGGCGCGGTAATGCTCCATCATCTCCTCCGACATGCTGATGCCGTATTCCTGCTGCGATTCCTTTTCGATTTGCTCGTAATACTCCACCGCGGTCTGGTATTCCTTCATGGCGGTCAGGCATTCCAGCTTGACCAACTGCCACTCCTCATATGGGTAACGGCTTAACGCCTGTTCACAGTATGGAAGCAGCTCTGCGTAGCGGTTCTGCTTTTTCAAAAGATCTGCAAGCTCCCGCAATACCTTAAAGTAAAGCTCCTGGTATTTCCAGTTTGCGGCGGAGACCCATTCATCCGCGATCATAAGCGGCAGGAACTCTCCTTTATAGAGTCCGCAGGCCTCCTCCAGAAGCGTAACCTTCTTTCTGGCATCCTTCTCTTCCATAGCTGCCATAACCTGCTTCTGGAACACCTCCACGTCCAGCTCGACATCGACATGATCCGCTGTCCACATATATATGCCGCCTCTGGTGGAAATATACTCACCATCCGGGAGTCCGGCTGCAACCAGGCTCTTTCTCAAACGGAAGATCATGGCACGCAGGGAATTGGCTGCCTGCTCGGTGTCACTGTCCCCGTAAAGCTGCTCTAATAACCGGATACGGCGGATGCCCTCCCCGCGGCTGTAGATGAGGAGCATTAACAGATGAAGCATCTTGCTGCTGAGGCTTTTTCCAAGTAAGATAGGCTGTTATCATCGGGGCAGGAGCCGGGGCATCGACAGCTGCGGGAATCCAATA
>OGIO01001691.1_pt1 | contig 16619 bp, 15 predicted proteins | sample 1571841 | NCBI WGS metagenome assembly OGIO01 (sample SAMEA2582111, study PRJEB24529) | metagenome | biome: Human gut stool | place: China | collected 2011
CTGTACCTGCTGTTGTCGGAACTGCAATGATCGGTACACAAGGTTTCTTAGTTGGAGCTGTACCTTCAAGACTTCTTACGTCTTCAAATTCAGGGTTTGCAATGATGATACCGATTGCTTTGGAAGTGTCCATGGAAGAACCGCCGCCGATTGCAATCAGATAATCTGCTTCAGAATCTTTAAATGCCTGAACACCATGCTGTACGTTCTCGATTGTCGGGTTCGGTTTGATGTCTGAATACAGTTCATATGCAAGTCCGTTTTTCTCAAGAATGTCTGTAACTTTGCTTGTTACATGGAATTTTACAAGATCAGGGTCAGAACATACGAAAGCTTTTTTAAAGCCATGTGCTTTTGCTTCGTTTGCGATTTCCTCGATTGCTCCTGCTCCGTGATAAGATGTCTGATTTAAGTTAATTCTGTTTGCCATAATGATTTCCATTCCTTTCAGTATTCTTCAGTATTAGGTAAGCTTCCGCAGCACTTATCTTTGTTATTATATTAACAATGCGAAACAAAAAAAGAAAGTTACACTTTCGTTCAAATGTAACTTTCTCACAATGTTTGTGCAATAGTGCCGAAAAACTGTGTGCAAAATTATGCACTAATATTGTTATATTTATGACAATATTTCCAGCTTTTCAAACAATTCCGAGAGTTTTCCCGGCATCCCGTCAACTAAAATTTTCGCCAGTCCCTCCGGTGCACATTCCAACTCTCCCAGTACCCATTTTACAGTCATATAAATAGAACTCTGGCAGTACATTTCCAGAATACAATGTATAGTCTCATCCGGGATTCTTCCTGTTTTCTCACGGATCAGATTTTCATAGAAGTCCAGGATCAGTTCAAAATCATGCTGGCGCAGACTATTTTGGCTGTCGTATTTAAATGCTGCTGCAAAGAAAACATGCTCTTCCTGAATATAGGTAAACTTCTTTACCAGAGCATCATAAACAGTTTTCCCCATTCCCATATGCTCAAAGGATTTCGCCAGAAGCTTATCAAAATACCAGTTGATCAGGTCAAATTTGTCCATAAAATTCCGATAGAAAGTCTGCCTCGTAACACCACAATTCTCTGTGATCTGTTTTACTGTGATGTTATCTACAGACATCGTTTTCATACATTCCTTCATCGACCGCGCAAGACGGTATTTCATTTTTTCACCCTTGCTGTTTTCTGCCGTCAGCTTCATAAGATTTCCTCTCGCTAATTCATTTCTCTAGTGTGTCGACAAGTTAATATTGAATACCTTTCTCTGACAGATATTCTTCTATCTTTTCAATAATAAGCTTCGCTGACTTATATTGATCTGATGCATCTTTTAAAGATGCAACGTAAAAATCATCATAATCACTATTTTCTCTCTCCTGCTTTAGTCTTCCCAACCTCTTTCCCATTTCTCTTGGAAAAATCTCTTTTGCTATATAAGTTTTATTAAAATACGCAACCGCATCCTTATGACGCTTAAAATCAATCTCTTCTAAAGCTAATACTGCTTTTATTGCATAAAAAGCAGCATAATAACTACGATTTATTGAATCTTTATAATGTTGACTTTCTAAGCATAATACTGCCACTCCCAATGTCTCCACCGCATTCCGAATACGGTATATACATAAATCCTCTTTTTTGTCATTCATCGATCACTACCCCCTCATCTCGCACATTTCGGTAAAAAGGTAACGTATCAATCCAATACTCATACTGGTCTTCATTTTTAATGATGGGAGAGAACTCTATTCCTGTATTTATTTCAAACTCAAATGCAAGATCATAAATATCATTCTTCACTAATCGAATTTCTTCATCAGACATTTTCACCAAAATCATAATATCTATATCAGAATTTTCTCGAAAATCTCCTCTCGCATATGATCCATATACGATAATCTTTGTCAATTTATCGCCCAAAATACGTCTTAACTCCTGAGAAAATCTATATATGATGTTTCTGATATTTTCCGGCATATAATCACTTCCTCTTATTAATATCCCCCAATTTGCATATCTATATGTTAACATAAGTTTTTTGTTACATCAAGTTTCCCTCATCAGAAGTTCTCGACAAAACTTGATTTTATTTATTTCAAAATGTTATAATTCACCTTGATATGTTCAAGCCAAAATAATCCGCTTTAAGAAGGGAGTCATTCTTATGGATTTAATAAAAGAAGCACTTTCCATGGGTTTCGCAGATGCAGCGATCATGGATACAAAAGACCTGGTATTTGTACCGGAATACAGACAGTTCTGCGAGGACAATCTCTGTGGAAATTATAACCTGGTTCCTGCATGTCCGCCTGCCTGCGGTACTGTAGAAGAAATGCAGGCAAAAGCATTGAAATATGAAAAGGCACTGGTTCTCCAGACTGTTCTGAAAGATCCGATCATGGATCCGGTTCTTTTCAAACAGGCAAAGCATGCACAGAATATTCTTACAGAACAGCTTGCCAGACAGATGCAGGAAGCGGGAAAAGAAGATATCCTGATCATGAGCGCAGGACCGTATAAGAATTGTTCCTGTATGTCCGCCTACAGTGTAGATGCACAGAAAATGGCTGATGCAGTAGGTATGGTCTGCTGGGCAGATGACTCAGATGTAAGATTCTTTACACAGATTCTGTTTCACGAAGATTATAGCAAGCCTCATAAATAATGCATATTGATTAAGAGGCTTGCTATAGTATAAAATACGGCTGCACTATATCCGCATTTAACCCGGATATAGTCAGCCGTATTTTTATACCCTGTTTTTATATTTATGTCGAACCGATAAGCTCATTTGCTTTGCTGTTCACTTGAGTTGGTCGAACCCATTTCTGTCTTACTTAAGTATTTATTTATCCTCATGATGCTTATGATGTTCATGCCGTTTATGATGTTTTTCCTCTGATTTATGATGATGGTGTCCATGCTTATGTTTCTCATTTCCGCACACTTCACATCCTACTTCAATCTTACCCTGTGTATCCTCATCCCAGGTACCATAAGAAACCATCGGCGTATCCTTCATAATGCACAGACTGATGGTCTGATAAAGAATAATACCACCCATTTTGGCTCTGTATACAAACAGTTCACGTCCAAAATAATCGCAGATTCTTCCCAGTACTTCGCCTTCTTTAAAGGTCTCACCGGGCTGTTTCGCCGGATACCAGCAGCCTGATACCGGGGCATCTTCATAGATCACAGGACTTACTTCTATCGGTGGTTTGCCATGAATATGGGACTTCCCGCGAAGGATTCTCAGATGTCTGAGGATATTCTTCACATCATGAACATCCTCCGCTACCAGATCTTCGCACCAGCGGGAACTGTGTCCACGTTCCAGCAGGATACTCGGGATTCCCATGCTTCCGGCATAGTTATAAGCTCCGCCTGTTCCACACATGGAAGTTACCAGATAGTCCACATGTGCGATTTCCGCCATCTCCCGGCTTTTTGCAGCTACTTCCGGAGTTGCTGCACCTGTACAGTATACATAAGATACCAGTCCCTCAAATCCATCACCGCAGTGCAGATCCACATAGTAATCTGCCTTCGGGAAAAATTCTGTCACAACAGTATAAGCGATCCTGTCACTAAGTGTACCATTCGGATTTCCAGGGAAAACTCTGTTCAGGTTTTTTCCATCCTCATAAGTAAGACTCATGGTACGGTGTTCGAATCCAGTTCGGTTCATCAGACGGATCACTATGATATTTCCTGCGATCTTCTTCGGATCCAGCTCATCTGCAAGCTGCATAGCTGCCTGAATTCCTACATATTCTGCATTATGTACCCCACCGGAGATCAGAACAGTCTCCCCCTCTTTTTCTCCACAGATCAGTGTTACCGGAATTCCGAATTCTGCCCCGATGATGTGCACAAATCCTGATACTTTCTCACCCGGTTTTGCTTCCAGGTCTGCTACTCGTAATGTTCGCATCAAATCTTCTCCTTCCACTCATTCCATCTCTGCCAGATCTTATCATCCACTGGCAGGCTCTTATTTCATTCTGTAAATTCCACTTTCAATAGTTAGTTCTATAAAACTTTTATATTTTCAAACAGGGAGCCAATACTTGAAATATCAACTCCCTGCTTTTTACTTTTACCATACGTTCACATCGGATTAATTTTCTTCTATATGCTCTCTTCCCTGATTGATAATCGTCCGCACATGATCATCTGCCAGAGAATAAAAAATGGACTTTCCCTCTCGTCGGTTCTTCACCAGTTTGTTTTGCTTCAGGATTCTAAGCTGATGGGAAATTGCAGACTGTGTCATATTCAGTGCTTTCGCAAGGTCGCATACACATACCTCTGTTTCGAAAAGCACAAACAGAATACGGATTCTTGTAGAATCTCCGAAAATCTTAAACAAATCTGCCAAATCCTCAAGTTCCGTCTCTTCTGGCATTGTTTTATTTATAATTTCCATTGAATCTTCATGAATTTCATAATAGTCACAAGCCTCGTCTTTATGTTTTTCCACGCTTTCACCATTTTCCTTCCTGTCTGCAACTGTCTGTTATTCTATAAATTTTTGTAACTGTTCAGTACCTTCACAGTTACAGGTTTTTTACAAATAAAGTACGGATTGCGTTTAATACCGCAATGATCATAACACCTACATCTGCAAAAATAGCCATCCACATATTGGCAATTCCCAGCGCACCAAGTATCAGACACAAAATCTTAATGCCAATTGCAAAATAAATATTCTCATATACAATATGAATACACTTTCTTGCAATCTTAATCGCTTTGGAAATTTTCAGCGGATCATCATCCATCAGTACGATATCTGCTGCTTCAATCGCTGCATCAGAACCCAGTGCACCCATAGCAATACCAATATCTGCTCTGGACAGTACCGGCGCATCATTGATACCGTCACCCACAAATGCAAGCTTCTCTTTTTCGGATTTCTGATGAAGTAATTCTTCTACTTTACTTACTTTATCAGCCGGAAGAAGTTCACTGTAAACTTCCTCAATTCCCAGTTCTTTTGCTACCTGATCTGCAACACGTTTAGAATCTCCGGTAAGCATAACTGTTTTCTTGATACCAGCTTTCTTCAATTCAGCAATTGCTTCTTTTGCATGAGGTTTCAGAATATCAGAAATAAGAATATGACCTTCATATCTTCCATCTACAGCCATATGAATTACTGTACCAACATGATGACATTCCTGATAGGAAATTCCAAGGCGTTTCATTAATTTTGCATTTCCTGCTGCTACAGATATACCATCCACTTTCGCAGTTACACCATTACCACTGATTTCCTCAATATTCGTTACTCTGTTTCTGTCAATTGGTTTTCCATATGCTTTCTGAAGACTCTTACTGATCGGGTGGGAAGAAGAACATTCTGCAAGAGCTGCATATTCCAGCAGTTTTTCATCTGAAATCTCATTATGATGAACTCCGCTTACTTCAAAAACACCCTGTGTCATTGTACCAGTTTTATCAAATACTACATAGCTGGTCTGTGCAAGTGTTTCCAGATAGTTGGAACCTTTAACCAGAGCGCCCTGATTACTTGCTCCACCGATTCCTGCAAAGAAGCTTAAAGGAATACTGATCACCAGTGCGCATGGACAGCTGATTACCAGGAAAGTAAGTGCTCGGTAAATCCAATCACCCCACATAGCCGGTTTTCCCATGATCAAAAGTACGATCGGAGGAATAAAAGCAAGTGCAAGTGCTCCGTAGCATACAACCGGAGTATAATATTTGGCAAACTTTGAAATAAAATTCTCTGATTTTGATTTTCTGGAACTGGAATTCTCCACAAGTTCCAGAATCTTGGATACGGTAGATTCTCCGAATTCTCTGATCGTACGGATTTTCAGAACACCTGTCATATTGATACATCCGCTGATCACTTCGTCTCCGGCTTTTGCATCTCTTGGAAGGCTTTCTCCGGTCAGTGCACTGGTATTTAAAGTAGAAACACCATCAATGATCACACCGTCGATTGGAACTTTTTCTCCTGGCTGTACAACAATTACAGTACCAATTTCAACTTCATCCGGGTCTATCTGTTCAAGTTTTCCATCCACCTCAATATTTGCATAATCCGGACGAATGTCCATCAGTTCACTGATGTTACGTCTGCTCTTTCCTACTGCATAACTCTGGAAAAGTTCTCCAATCTGGTAGAACAGCATAACCGCAACACCTTCAGAATAATCTCCGAGCAGAATTGCTCCCACAGTAGCTACTGCCATCAGGAAATTCTCATCGAATACCTGTTTATTTCTGATACCTTTAAATGCCTTCTGAAGAATATCATAGCCAATTACCAGATATGGAATCATAAACAGTCCAAATCTGACATATCCATCTATCGGTAATTTAGAAAAAAGTACGATCAATACCGCCGCTACGATGATTCTGATCAGCATCTTCTTTTGCTTCTTATTCATCTTAATACCTCACTTCTTATAAAACAGGACCGCCGCCAGAACATATATCAGTGGATAACCATAACCGTCTGACATATCTCTGTGCTGCAGTCCCTCTCTGCTAATTTACGACAATTCCCGTAAATATATCATCAACAGGAATCGCTCCTGAATTAAAGATAGATTTCGCAGTCGTCTTCTACCTTCTTGCAGTTTGCCAGAACGTCTTTCATAACTGCTTTCGGATCCTGTCCTTCTTCAAATTCAACGATCATTTTCAGCATCATGAAGTTTACTGTTGCATCCTTAACACCAGCTGTATTCTTAGCAGCTTCCTCCATTTTGTTTGCACAGTTTGCGCAGTCTACGTCGATTTTGTAAGTCTTTTTCATTGTATTTTTTCCTTTCCGGCTCATGAATAGATTTTCACATCATCATATGAGCACTTGTTCATTTGTTAATTTTATTATAACAGCTTTTTATTCTCTGTCAATAACTTATTGTTAAAAAAATTGCAAATATCAAATTCTTATATCATAGGAACATTACGGAATCATTTCCTATGATATAAAAACAGAGGATACCGTCTGATTCTTCTTCCTGCTGCACCCTCTGTCTCATCTATCATTTGCGAAATGATTATAATCTTTTTATTTACTTTTCTTATGGTAGAATTTTTCGACCTTTGCCAGATATAAAATAGTAAAAGTGACACCTGACACTATCCATGATCCAATATAAATCCATACAATACATTCCATTGTTTCAAATGATGGTAAAACAACCAGAATGCAGACTACTCGAAACAGGCAGATTGTAAGTAATGTAGTAACCATTGACACCAATGTTTCTCCAAGGCCGCTGCATGCTCCTGAAAGAGCTTCTGCAACAGCATAGAATACAAAGAACGGTGCCATCATCTGCATATATCTTATAACCAGCGGTATCAATGTCGGAACGTCTTTCTGATCGATAAACAACGGTCCGATCAGTCCGGAACCGAAATAAAGGACAATACTGATAATTCCTACCGCGATCACAGATAAGCCCGTACCGATCAGGGCTCCCTTCTTTACTCTTTTCGCCTTACCGGCGCCCAGATTTTGCGCGGTATATGTAGTCAGTACAGGTCCCATGGAATCCGCTATCAGCCAGATCAGTAAATCCAGTTTATCACAGATTCCCCATGCTGCAATACTGTCAGTTCCCATTGTGTTAATACTTGCCTGAACAATAGAATTGGCAATTGGAAACAGCATGGACTGAAGAGCTAACGGGAAACCTTTGTTTATCATCATTCCCATATGCTCTTTGCAGATTCTCATAGTTCTGATTCCTATCTTTTCTTCCAGGAAATCAGATTTCACAAGAAAATATGCGGTAAGTACAACACTTACAATCTGAGAAAGTACAGTAGCTGCTGCCGCTCCTCCAACACCAGTATGCATAAGTCCTACCAGTATGAGGTCTACAACAATATTAACCACACTGCATACGACCAGTACATATAATGGCTTTTTAGAATCTCCAAACGCACGCAAGACTCCTGCCATCATGTTATAAAGGATCATTGCCCATATTCCACCAAAATAAATTCGGCAGTAGATCAGTGATCCTGTACGGACTTCTTCCGGAACAGACATGATATCAAGCAGCCATGGAGAAAAAACAGCACCGGCTGCTGCACAGATAATTCCCAGAATACCTGCAAGTAAAAGAGCTGTCCGCACTGCACAATGCAGTCCTTCTTTATCTTTTGCTCCAAAATATCTGGAGATCATAATCGTCGCACCTGTTGCAAGTCCGTTCATAAAATTAAGCGGAAATTTAAAAAGCGTATGCACAGAGTCAATTGCTGCAAGTCCGATTTTTCCGCTAAACTGACCAACAATAACCGCATCAACCGTTGTGTACAACTGCTGGATCAAGCTTCCCGCAATCAGTGGAAGTACAAAAAGTAATAATGCTTTTCCTATATTTCCAGAGATCAGACTATCTTTTTTCATTATTTACTGCCCTTTTGGAACAAATGGCAGGCAACACTGTGTCCATTTTCCACTTCTACAAGATGCGGATTCTCCTTTTTGCAGATATCCATGCAATGCTCACATCTTCCCTGGAACGGACATCCCTGTGGAAGATCCAGTGGGCTCGGAGCCTCACTTTCAATACTCTCGATTGGTTTGGAAAAGTCCATATTAATATCAAATACTGCACCCATCAGTGCTCTTGTATATGGATGCATTGCTTTCATATCAAGATCTTTTCCCGGAAGAACCTCTACGAGGTTTCCAAGATACATAACGGCTACCTGATGTGCCACTAACTGAACCAGTGCAATATCATGACAGATAAAACCAAATGTGATGTTCTTTTCTCTCTGAAGCTTCGTGATCAGTTCAATTACTGTTTTCTGAACAGAAACATCAAGAGCGGAAGTTGCTTCATCCAGAACAACGATTTCCGGTTCCAGTGCCAGTGCTCTCGCGATTGCAACACGCTGACGCTGTCCACCACTCATATTGTGAGGATAACGATCCGCAAAATCTCCCGGTAATTCTACCATCTCAAGAAGTTTTCTGCAGACAGCATCCTTCTCAGATTTCTTAATCTTTTTGAAATTCATCAAAGGTTCGCACACAATATCACGAATGTTCATTTTCGGATTAAAAGATAAGGTCGGGTCCTGAAATACCATCTGAATGTTCTGACGGTTATTTCTCAGTTCTTCTCCCTTTAATTTCGTGATATCTGTACCGCGGTACAGAATCTCACCCTCTGAAGGTGTATCAAGAGAAACCAGAAATCTCATAAATGTACTCTTACCACATCCGGATTCTCCTACCAGACCCAGTGTTTCACCTTTATACATTTTCAGATTAATATCATTGTTCGCCAGCAGAGTACGTCCATGTGATGCCGCAAATCTTCTGGTTACATGTTTCGCTTCCAGTATTACTTCTCTTTTTTCAGACATATCGTTCACCTCCCCGGGATGGAACTGCCTCCAGAAGTTTTCTGGTATATTCATTCTTTGATTCTTTCAGAATATACTCTCTTGTTCCCTGGTCTTCCATTTTTCCGTTCTTCATTACAACAATATAATCTGACATGTAGGCAGCTACACCCAGATTATGGGTTACTACAATAATGCCTGTATGATAATCATCTCTGAGCTTCATCATCTGACGCACGATCTGTGCCTGCGTTGTTACATCCAGTGCAGAAGTCGGTTCATCTGCAAGAAGAAGCTTCGGCTGATAAGTCATTCCCATCGCAATACCAACTCGCTGTCTCATACCACCGGATAACTGGAAAGGATAAGATTCCATAATATTATCCGGAGACGGAAGTCTCATTCGCTCCAGCATTGCGATTCCCTTACTCCATGCCTCTTTTTTGGAAATTTTCTCATGAGTAAGAATATATTCTGTGAATACTTTTCCGACTTTACGTGTCGGATTCATCATTGCACCACTGTCCTGAAAAATCATGGAAATATCAGAACCACGAAGTTTTCTCCACTGTTCCGGTGTATAGGATAAGAGGTCTTCTCCTTCAAATGTAATACTTCCTTCTGTGACCTTACCGCCACCTGCAAGAAGTCCCAGAACAGCACGGATAACAGTGGTTTTTCCACTTCCGGATTCTCCTACCAGAGAAACGATCTGTCCCTCTTTCATATCCAGATTAAAATTCTGAACAGTTGGAACATTTTTGTAGGAGATTGTCACATTATCTAATTTCAGCATGTTTATTCCTCCTACTCATTTCTTGGATCGAGGATATCACGGATGGAATCCCCAAGCATATTAAATACAACAACTACTACAAAAATAGCAAGACCCGGGAAGATCATCAGCCACGGAGCGGACTGCATACACGCTCTTCCTTCATTCAGCATATAACCCCATTCCGGTGCCGGCGGCTTCGCGCCAAATCCCAGGAAGGACATTGCTGCCAGTTCCAGCATCATGGAACCTATATCTGTCGCAGCAGTAATGATCAGTGTAGGAAGTGCATTTGGAAGCATATATCGAAACAGCATATACGGTGTTTTGGAACCGGTAACGATCGCTGCTGATACATAATCCCTGTCACGGATCTTCATAACCAGGCTTCGTGCCAGACGCGCATATTTGGTCCAGCTTACTACTACAATAGCGATGATCGCATTTTTGATACTTGCGCCCATAATACCTGCAACAGCAAGAGCAAGTACCAGTCCTGGGAAAGCAAGCATCATATCTGCAATTCGCATAATAACAGCATCAATGACACCTCCGAAATATCCTGCAAGGACTCCGGTAACAGTTCCCACCAGAAAGATCAGGGCAACAACACCAAAGGTTGCTGACAGAGATGCACGTGCTCCATAAATAACTCTTGAAAAAATATCCCTGCCCATTTTGTCGGTTCCAAAAATATGTTCCTTGCATGGCGGAAGCAGTGCATCTACCAGAGAACCTTTTAACGGGTCAACCCCTCTGGTTACCACCGGTGCAAATACTGCTGTCAGAATAATACAGACTGCAAGAATAGAAAACACGACAAAAGTTTTATTTGCTAAAAATCTGTTTTTCTTTTTCATGATTCTACTCCTTTAAACGCATACGTGGATCAATATAAACATAAGATGCATCAACGATCAGGTTAATGACCATATAAATCAGGGCAAGCCATAATACATATCCCTGGATCAGATTGTAATCACTGGATGTGATTGCTGAAACTGCAAGGTTTCCAAGACCCGGATAAGAGAAGATTACTTCTACAACACTGGTTCCTCCAAGAAGTGATCCTATGGAAAGACCAAACATTGTGATCAGCGGAAGCAATGAATTTGGAAATACATTGCCCCAGATAATCTTTGATTTCTTTACTCCTCTTGCCTGTGCACCGATCACATAATCCTGACTCAGTTCATCCAGCACCGCTGTTCTTACCTGTCTGGTATATTTGGAAGACATTGCAATCGCAAGTGTCAAAGCCGGAAGAAACAGACTCTTAAAGTCTCCCGCAGAACTGATAACCGGAAATGCATTGATATAAACACAGAATGCCAGCATTAACAGAAGTCCAACCCAGAAGTTAGGCATCGCACATCCGAGGAATGTAATTCCCCGGACGAGATAATCGATCCATTTATCTTTATATATGGCAGACAACATACCTAAAGGTACAGAAATAACCAGCATAAGGATCATGGCCATTAATGTAAGTTTCAAAGTCGGCCATAATCTGGCTGCAAGAAGTTCTGTAACTGGTTTATTTAAGCTGTATGATTTGCCAAAGTCACCTTTCAGACAGTTCTTAAGCCATCTGGTATACTGCACCAGAAACGGATCATTCAGACCAAGTTCCTCGCGTGTCTCCTGAACCATTTCTTCAGTAGGCATTACACCGGTTGCCGTGTACATGTTTCGTACAGGGTCACCTGGTGACATAAAGGTCAGTGCAAATGTAATAAAGCTGATACCGATCAATACGATCACAATCTGTAATAAACGCTTGATTATTTGCTTTTTACTCAAAAAAGACACCTCTTTTTATTTCTGTTTGTAACTATTCAGTAACTTCACAATTCGCAGACTTTTCTTATTCTGCAGGAGTAATTTCTGTTGACAGCCAGTAGTAATCTGCTGTATGGATATGTGCAGAACCAACTTTCTTACTGTAGATCATAGATGAGTTGTAGTATCCATCAATCAGAACCGCTGCATCATCTACCAGGATCTGCTGCATCTGGAAGATCAGATCTTTTCTCTTTTCCGGATCCATTTCACCTTTTAATTCTTCATATAACTTATCATAGTCCGGGTTGGAGTATGCGCAGTAGCTGGTATCAGTTGCCCAGTTAGCCATATATGCCAGAGGATCTCCGGTACCAACAGTGATCCAGTTATTGTTATTAAAGTCATAATCCAGTGCTGCAAGTTTACTCCACTGATCATCTGAGCTTCCGTATTCAGGAACAACACCGATGCCGATTTCTGCAAGATACTGTGCGTGAGCATCTGCAAAGTCATTCAGAAGACGGTTTTCATAAGAAATATATCTAAGGTTGATATTCTGGCCATCCAGTTCACGGATTCCATCTCCATCTGTGTCAACGATTCCTGCATCATCCAGAATCTGTTTTGCTTTTTCCGGATCATAGGTATATGGATTCTCAAGTTTGTCGTAATCATAGTTCAGAGTAGATGGCAGTACGGAAAATCCTGGTGTATAAAGTCCACCGATTGTTCTGGAATTACAGATTGTATCATAGTCAATTGCCATCAGGATTGCCTGACGAAGTGTTTTGTTTCCAAGAACACCATCAAAGTTCATCCATGCAAATCCGCAGCGTACACCGGATGCAATATCAACAGTAAAGTCATCACTGTCCTGGAAATCCTGAATATCTGCTACATTTGTGATATTCTCAACCAAGTCTACCTGACCACTCTGGAGAGCCATTGTTTTTGCGGAGTTATCTCCCATGAACAGCAGATTGATCTTATCGTATGGAACATCTTCACGATAATACTCATTTGCAGCTAATGTATAACCAACACCTACACCATTGAATTCTTCAATCTTGTATGGACCTGTTCCAATAATTCCATTATCGTAGTTTTCAATATGTTCTACATCTGTGATTCCCATAGTTGGGTGGCAGAGCTGTCCTACAAGGTTTGCATATGGTTTGCTTGTTTTGATGTTAATAGTATTTGCATCATCATCTACAGTAACTTCTGCTTCAAATTCCAGATATTTCTCCGGTTTGGCAGATCCGGAAGGTCCTACCTCTTTCATGTGATCAAAATACTCTTTTACCTTTGTCGGAGTTAAATCACATCCGTCAGAGAATTTAATTCCGTCTTTCAGCTTGATCGTCCATTCTGTATGCTCGTCATTTACTTCATAACTCTCAGCAAGCCACGGGATAACTTCCATATTGTCATCGAATTTAAATAATGCTTCAGCAATACCATATCTCATAGCATTCCATCCACTGTTTTCATCATTTGCACTGTTTACACATCCATCTGTGTACATCTGACATCCGAAGTTTAAAACCTTCTCATCACCCTTCGCCTGTACAGTAACTCCCATTAATAATGCAACTGTTGTTGCCGCTGCTAACACAAGTAATTCTCTTTTTGTTTTTTTCATCCTTTACTTCCTTTCTTTTTTTGTTTCTTCGTTGTTTTTCTTCCTTCTCATACTGTCCATTCCTGTGATTTTGAACGAAAAAAAAGACAGATGCTCCCACATCCGTCACGAAATCTTACCATTAAAGAATCAAACATATATATGCAACACATGAAGTTGTAACTCTTAATCAGGATTTCTCGTCGTCCGCAAGAATCTCTTTTACCAGAAATAAGCAGGTCTCCTGACTTAAGCTTACCCATTTTCAGCACCTTCCCAGAAAAATATCTTCCAGTGGCATTCAGCTGAAAACCAACTATCACAGTGACGGGATCGTACCGGATTTACACCGGTTTCCCTTTTAATCAGACCAGCAGGACGCTTCTGCTGGTCTGAACTTATCTCTAAAATCATTAAATGACCGTATGAATACTCATTTATCATAACATACCATCATGTATACGTCAATTATTTTAGACTCTTATTTTCTATCTATTTTTCCGTAAATTTCCGGAATTTCTCAAAATTTGTTTCCGGTGTATAGGATTTCAGAACTTCCATCATGTCCTCTACACTATATGTATTATCATACATTCCAATAGATAACGCATACTGCTTATTAAACTCATCTACTGAATCCGCTGTCCAGAATGACTGCTGCAGCCGGAAAGCACTTCCATCTTCACGGTAATCTTCTGCAAAGCCTTCCAGAGCATTTTTCATGGCAACAAATGATGGTGCAACGATAGCACCGTATTTTCCTACAAGATAGTCGATTCTTTCCTTGCCGTTATATCCCTTTTTATTAAACATTTCGTATGTATCTTCTGTAAAACAGTCAATGGAACCCAACAATACATCTGTACTGTTCTCTTCTTCATAAGCATCAATTATCTTGATAAAATCACTTGCGCTCACTACACTCAGAATAACATTATACTCTCCTGTATTCAGCGAATCAGCCAGCTTTTCATCCAGGTGATCTTTTGGATACCCCGGAACCAGAGTAATCTTAATGTCACTGCCTGTTTCAATTTCTTCAGTATCCTGCGTATTCACCAGTTCTTCTACAGACTTCTCATATGACAGGCCATATGCTTCCTGAAGCTTATTCAGAATACCAATCGTTCTCAGACGATGCATCTCATTACCGATAGCAGATCCTCCACATGCTATTATGTAATGATTCTGGTTATTCTGATCCTCTGAAACAAAATACTCCGCCATATTGGCAGCCGCATCCATTTCTGTTTCAACAGATGTTCCTATTGTTCCCAGAAAATAAGGATTATCCTTTACTTTCTCATACATTTCATCACTGATCGTTCCTGAGCCACGTACATAATACATACCATATTCTTCACATACCGGAAGAACTTCTTCAAGATCTGAGGAAAGGAAAGAAATAATTCCCTTTACATTTCTTTCATGAAGCTCGTTGATAAAGCTGATTTCTTCTTCTGCTGTACTTATACTGGAAGAATATAAAAACTCGACATCAAAAGCCATGCCGACATAATTTTCAAAATAATTTCTAAATGCTCTTACTTCTGCATCATTCAGATTATATACGGACACTCCTATTGTCATTTTTCCGTCCTGATTTGTTGTATCACTCTGAGTGTCAGCTGCCATAACTGAAATACTGGTGCAGGTAAGCAGCATAATCATTGTCAATATAAAACTAATTATCTTTTTCATTCCTTTTTTACCTTTCTGTCGTATTTGTATAAAAATTCAAGTTTTCTTTTCTCACATCCTTTCCTGAAATAAAAAAGATCCTTTTCTTAAAATGTATTTTAGGTATAAAAATAAAGCCTTTCTTATACACCGTAAGAAATAACCTTTTTTAATGCAAGCAGGTCTCCTGACTTAAGTTCATCGCATTTTATCGTCTTCCCGCCTCTTAAGCAGTGACATATATGATAAAAAGCTCCCTTTTACAGTGGCGGGACCGTACCGGACTTGCACCGGTTTCCCTTTTAATTCCATATTACTGGAAACATGCATTATTTTTATAATATGATATCAGGGGCTAAAAGTCAAAAACTATTTTTACTCCGCGCTAAGGCTTTTCCCCAACTTCATTATATTTTTATTATATAATTCCATTTGGTTAACGTCAATAATTTACATCTAATATTTATATGTTTTTTTATCTCTGTCCCCATATAAATTACCCAATCAAGTGGAAAATCTTTAGGTACATCAATTTTTTCTTTTCTTGTATATTTAGGATCTGGAACTCCAGAAGAAACATGGATTAAATCTATTCCTAAACTCTCTAAATACTTAGCTATCTCTATTCCATCTGAAAGCTCTGGTTCATTTCCTCCCATTCTATATCCCAATATAAAATTATCATCAAATAGTTCTCTTGTTTCTTCAATTAATCTTCTTGAAAAATACATTCTTTTTTCAAAGCTTCCTCCATACTCATCATCTCTAGTATTCCAAAGTCTTGAATTAAGTTGAGAGATAAGATAGGTATGGGCTCCATGTATCTCTATTCCATCAAAACCTGCAAGTTTTGCTCTTTTAAAAGCTGATTTAAATTTTTCTAAAATCTCATCAAGGATAGACTTATCTACATCTTTTATTCCTTCTTTAAATCCTGCATGATGTATCTGTATAAGTACTGGAACATTATATTCATGGCATTTGTCTGCTATTCTTTTAAGTCCAGAGATAAAGGAGTCATTCCATATTCCAAGTTGATTTTCTCTAAGTTTTCCATCTTCACTAACAGCAGTAGCTTCAACTATTACAAATCCTACTCCTCCACGAAGAACATCTTCATACCAATCTACTAACTCATCTGTAACATATCCATCTAAACCTACAATAGAAAATCTTACAAGTGGTGGAAGAACTATTCTATTTCTCAACTCTATATTTTTTATTTTTAGACTATCAAATATAGATGCCATTTTCATCTCCTTTTCTTAAAAACATTCAGGTTATATTATATGATAAAATTTAAAAAAACTCAATATATTTTTTTAATTGTAAAAGTTCAAAATAAATGATATAATATTATGGAATTTTTTTAGAGTAAATAAGGAGGAATTATTT
>OGIO01001693.1_pt1 | contig 16614 bp, 8 predicted proteins | sample 1571841 | NCBI WGS metagenome assembly OGIO01 (sample SAMEA2582111, study PRJEB24529) | metagenome | biome: Human gut stool | place: China | collected 2011
TTCAAAGACGAGTTGCGATCCGGAACCGACCGAAAGACCGTTGAACGTGTCGATGGTTTGGTTGCCCGAAGCGATCTCGATGACTGCGCTGTTTTCGAGCGAAACGTTCGCCGAGGCGAGATGCTGCGCATTCTCGTAAGCAAAGTAAGCGCTCGAACCGCTTTCATTCGCACCGCCCACGGTCATCGTCAAACCCGAAAGATTCAACGTGCCGGCAAAGGCGTTTCCATTCCAGTCGGCGGTTTCAAAGCCGAAGCGCTGACCGGAAGCGCCACCGGAAACCGAAACGACACCGGCGCCCGAAAGAGCGTTGTCAAGCCAGATATCGCCCGAAGCTTGCGTGAGAGCAAGACCGGCACCGGCGGTATCAAACGCAATCACGCCCGTACCGAGAATGTCGTCAACGTTCGTGTCCGACGTTGCAGAGAGCTGCGAGGCGTTTTCGATCACGATCGTTCCGTCAAAATCACCGTTGGAACCGGCAATGACGACGTTGGCATTCTGAGCTGAATCGCCCTCGGCACCCACATGAAGCGTACCGGAACCCGAAAGCGTGTTGTCGAAAGCCGTGGTGGAAGAGAAGTCAAGGACAAGATCGCTACCCTCTTCCAGAGTAAAAATCCCCGAGCCAAGACCATCCGGATCGTGGATTGTCGTCGTATGGCCGTTACGGAAGACAAGATCGGCCGAGAGACCCGTATTGGTTCCTGCAACATCAGAGGTACCGGTCTGACCGGCAAGACCGACGTAGAGGAGACCGTCGCCAGTAAGCGCATCCGCCACGTCAAGATCCAGCGAACCAACCTGAACCGACTGATTGGAAAGATTGACCTGCCCTCCCGTCACTTGCAGGACTGAAGTTGCCCCCAGAGCATTGCTTTCGGCCAACGAAATGACGCCGCCGGAGATCTGCGTACGACCCGTATAGTCGTTCCAATCGGTCGTCTCGGAATCTCCGGTCCCGATAATCATTTTGCCGGCAAGCGTCAAATTACCGCTTCCGGTAAGACGTGCACTCAACTCATTCTGAGAACTCAAATCTGTAGTATCGAGTATCAGACCGTTGCCGCTCTCGTCAATAAGCTCAATCTGAACCAACTGAAGGTTTGCGTAGAGCTGCTTCTCCGTTTCGTCGTGCTGAACACCGCCTGCCGTCCACGTGCCGTGGGCGACAACAACGTCCGATCCTGTGTTCGTGATGTTACTTTGACCGTCCAGTCCCGAGAGCGTAATGCCCTGCACATATCCGTCGCCGTCAAGCGTGACGGATCCGCTTCCACCGTACTCGACAAACACCTGCTTGATGCCGGTGCTACTGTTGGCGTCAAAAATGTCTGCCGTAGAGCCAAGCGTTACACCACCTGCAGCAATTTCACTCGTCGCCGTTCCGATTACGCTCAGATCGCCCGTCACATTGAGTTGCGGTGTTTGAGCGCCATTCACGGTCGTCGAGTGAGCAATGAGATCACCACCGTTGAGGATCAACCCGGCCAGCGTATTTTCGTTCAGATGGTAGACGGCTCCCTCGCCAAGATCGACGACGACGCCATCCAGGACACTCTCCATATTGGAGGTGCGGTCGTAGTCCAACAGCGCGTTCGTCACCTGAAGCGTGCCGGCGAAGGTCGAAGCAGTATTCGTAAAGCTGAGCGCATTCGCGGAGGAGCCGAGGTCGACCACAAAAGTTCCGTTCCCAGCAAGCGCATTGGCAATGTTCGTCGCTCCGTTCTGATCGAGCGTGAACGTCGCGCCACCACCGACAGTGAGGCCGCCGCTTCCGGCAAGCCCGCCGACAGTCTGAGCGGCATTGTCGCGAAGAATGACCGAACCGCCGTTGTCAATCGTAAGAAGCGAAGTCGTACCGAAACCGGACGTTCCGATGCTGACCGTTGCCCCAGTGCGCACGGTCGTTTCAACGTCATAGTCCTTCGCGCCTTCGACCCTGAAATAGGCGTTGCCGCCCGTTTGGGCGGGTTCGAAAATGAGAGAGCCGGTATCCGAGTCCGTAACGGCAGCGCTCAGAACGTCGGGGCTCCCCTCAGTACCGCTACCCGAAAGAACCAAATCACCCGTAATGTTGATCGCCGTCAGTTCGGCGCCGATCTGCATGTTGTTGCCCGCAGGCGTCAAAGCTTCCGTAACGGTCCACGTGGTGTCGGCAACCTTGGTTCCGTTTTGTTCGTAAGCTACCGTCACGCTGTCGAGCTGCATCCCGGTGGGTGCGGTGACTTGGAGCGTGCCGCTTCCACTGATTCCGCCGGTAGAGATCAAATCCTGCGAATGGGAACCCTGGTCGTAATCGACGAGCGACAAATCGTCCTGAACGGAAATGCTCTTAAGTGCAACGGTCGCGTTGGTCTGAAGCGTGAGCGTGCCGTCCATGGAAAGCGCCGCATCGGCCGAACCGATGACAAGCGGAACGGCATCGAGTTTGGCATCTTCAGAAGCAATCGTAAGACTACCGACCGTCGAGCCGCCCTCGCCCAAATACAGAGCGGAGCCGCTGCCGATCGTCACGTGGGCATTCTCGGCCACACCCTGGTTTTGACCGGAAGCAAGATTAAAATTTGCGTTCGTGAAGTCAAGATGGCCACTGAAATCAAAGTCTGTTTCGAATTCGACGTTCGTTGTATCCGTTCCGCTAACCGCAAAAGTCCCGTTGCCCGCGAGCGTGTTGAAAATCGAAGCGTCCCCGGACTGATCCAAGGTAAAGACGGAGTTGTCGCCCAAGGTGATTACACCGGTACCTGTCAATCCATCAACCGTCTGATGAACGCCGTCATTGAGCGTGACGTCGCCCACCGCATCAAGCGACGAGGTATGCCCCATGGCGTCGTCTTCGACGAGGACAACCGTCGTGCCCGAGGTAACGGTCGTCGCACCTGTGTACGAATTCTTTTCTTCCGTGGCGGCGTTACCAAGTTCAACCGTGCTCCCCGGCGCGTCTACAGTCAGTCCGCCGCTGCCGGTGATCAGAGCCGTGAAATCCTGCTCGCCGCCTGCGTCGGAACTCAGCGTAAAGGTTTGGCCATCCTTCACATCAACACTGAGCAGACGGTAAACCAGATCAAATGTACCGCCCGTTCCATCCGCGTCTGCATTGAAGGAAAGAACGTCGTCAAAGTCCCAATGAGCCGTCGCAACATCAACCCCATTCTGCGTGATGGTTGACGTCCCGCTCTCAATGGCTTCGCCACCGACGACGAAATCCTTGCCGTTGGTATTGACCGTGCCCTGCACTTGGATCAGCGCACTCGCGATGCCGTCGTCCGCATCGAGGAAGGAGCCGACGTCGCCCGTATCAGGTTGGTTTCCGCTCTGAAAACTGTTGATTTCAATCGTCGGGTTACCTGCGAGCGAAGAGTCGATCACGAGATCACCCGTGATCGTCAGAACCGGATTGTCGCCGCCCGAAACAAACGCCGTGTCATTGAAGGCAATCGCCGTGGAGGCATCATTGCTGATGGTGAGATCGTGGACTTCACCGGTTCCTTCCACCTTCAGTAATCCGTTGTCGTTCAACTGAAGCGTCGCGCCCGTCAAAATTTCGTTGACATTTTCGTATGTCGTATCACCGTTTTCGACAGAGTAGTCTTGGTTGTATGCAGTAACGGCACCGCCCGAGAGAGTGATCAGCGACGAGAAGAAGGCATTGTTGGATTGATCAAAGATCTCTTGATCCGTGAAAAAGACTTCATAACCGGACGTATCCCCGGTCGCCGCAAGTTGAGAGAGGTCAATATTGAATACGGAATCATCCGTTCCGACAAAGTGGTTGTCGATACGAACGGTACGATCGGTCGTGTCAGTGTTGCCTGAGGCCGTCGACGTTTGCTTCAACGTGAGCTCGGCGGCGGAACCGACATCAAGTTCACCGGTTCCCGTCAGACCTCCAACCGTCTGGACATGCTTCGTTTGACGATTATTGTCTGCAAACCAAACTGAAGAGTCATCGTGGACGTACAGATTTGACGTGCTCCCAAACGCATTGTCCTTACCAAAAACAACGGTGATGGCCTGACCATCGGCGTTGCCCATGGCATTGCCGACATAAGTGCGTCCTGTGTACGTGGAACTCTGCTCCTTAACGACACCATCATCAGTGATGTCAGTATCCGTATTGAGGTACAACCAACCCTCATTATCCGAACCGTCCGCAGTTGAATAAACGAAGCTGACGTTCCCCGTACCAGTTATCGCGACGCTGAGATCTGTACCGTTCGTTCCTCCGTGAATTTGTTGGCCGAACGTGGAATTGCCGTCCAAATGGATGCGGGTCAACTGACGCTGCAACGCTTCGAAGTTATCTACCCCAAGTTGTTGGAACCCGGCCTGCAGCTTGTAGTAGAGCGTCGACTCTCCAACCTTCAGTGATAGGCGATCCGTCGCGTTAATACTGTCGTAAACGGTATCGCCCACCTGATCAACGATCACTACTCGCGTAGAGGGAAGAACGGTTAGTCCGCCCGTCCACTGGACGAGATTGAAAACCTGCGACAGTTCATCTTGACTCGCGAGATTTCCGGTTGACGGAGCATTGAAATCGTCCAGTTGAAGTTGGAAGTATTCGTTTCCCGTCGGCATGACGGCCGGAGACATCTCGATTGCCTGATTCGAAGCTTGACCGCCAAGATCAATGGTGCCTTCAGGCAAATCGATGGGCTGATTGGCCGCCCAACTTACGGATGAGCCGAGAAGCATCAACGAGGTTCCTGCAACCCAAAGTCCCGACTTGAAAACCGAGCTCTTATGTTCCGACCCGGCTAAGTGAACCGACTTCACAGAGCACGCACGCTTGCGCGATCGCGTGATTTCATTGACGACTTGGAAAACTCGTAAGGCGTCGTTCCAAATGACTTTGTAGATGGTATTCATGGCGTTGATTCTCCCGAGGGTCAGGAAGCTCGCGCTGTCGCTTCAAGCGAGCGATTCAAGTGGTCCAGGTAACGCACGGCCGACCATAGAGCGAAGAGAGCGTAGTCATTCCGGTTACTCCGGCAACGCAAACGACCGTACGTAAGAAATTCAGAGAGGCAGGAATCGAGGCACACGAAAACTCTCCGGGCTTTCTTGCCGGAAAGCAGCGCAACGGAACCTTCCGTTGCCAAAGAGAAGACACGTCCGCTCAAAACGTCGTCCATAAAGGCGACGCCTGTACCGGACACGTTCCAGTTGTCCAACATGTACCTCGCTGATCAGCGCGGGAACGATGAGTCTGAGGATTCGAGACGAGAAAAGCCTTGATCAGAGACGGATCTCGGTATAAGATTCATCTTGCCGCACGGGCAGAATCACATTTTACCCACCCCCCTGCAAGTAGGAGTTCCCCTAATACCAATAACCCCTCCCTTTCCTTCAGGCGTGGTCGGGCACACCTATGCGCCACTCCGCATTGGCTTCGGAAGCAACCAATGACCCTTCGTTTTTCTCGTCCGCCCCGAATTCTTTTCGCCTGTCCCCAAACACTCTTCGACGTCTCCAACGGAGCGAGCATGCAGGCCTACACCATGCTTCAGGCGCTCTCGAAGCTCGGCGTCAGGACGGCAAGTTTTTGCGGCGGGATTTTCGACAACCCTTCGGGTAAGGAACGCATCCCGAACTTCGACGTCCAGCTCCAAAGCGACAACAATCATCCTGTCCGCGCCAACATCGACACGTCGGCCAATGCGCAGAATCCCATCCGCCACTTCTTCTTCACGGGCTTTCACAGCACACGGTGGGACGACATCACCTCGGGCGAATCCACGAAGTTTCTCCTTCACTACGTGAAGTTGTTACGGCGTTTCAAACCCGACTTGGTGATCGGCTACGGAACGGACGCATTGAGCCGCGCCCTTTGGGGAGAAGCGAGGCTCTTCGGCATCCCGACCGCCTATCTCCTCTGCAACGCCAACCACTTGAACTACCGGTTTCCCCAGCACGACGCCCTGCTCTGCGACTCTCAGGCAACGTCCGACTACTACCGGAAGAAGGAAGGACTGACGGTTCACCCGATCGGGAACTTCATCAATCCGGCAATCGTGGTGGCCGGGGAGCGGCATCCCAAAACCGTCACCTTCATCAATCCGTCCCCGCAAAAGGGCGTAGCCGTCGTGGCCCGCCTCATTCTCATGGCGAACCGCGAACGTCCAGACCTCGTCTTTCAGGTCGTCGAGTCCCGTCAGAAATTTGCAGACGTCCTGCGCTCTCTTCGCGCTCCCGGGGGCAAACCAGGATCGGCCTTCAAGAAAGCGACGTTCAAGAATCTCGCGGTGGTGCCGGCCCGCTACGACGTGAAACCGATCTATGCCAGCACGGCCGTCCTGATCGCACCCTCCTTGGGGTTCGAGAGTTGGGGCCGCGTCGCCTCCGAAGCCATCATGAACGGCATTCCCGTTCTCTCGTCGGACAGCGGTGGCCTTCCCGAGGCCGTCGGCACGGCCGGAATTACCTTGGAAGCTCCTTCCGAATGTCTCGGCAGAACGGAAGCCATGCTCACGCTACCGAGCGAAGCCTCCTGTCGCCCTTGGGCGAACGCGCTCTACCGCCTTGTCGACGAGCGCAATTCGTCGCTTTGGCAAAAACGCTGCCAGGAAACGGCGGCGCAAAACACGATGAGGCGGTGCGCCATGCGGCTCCTGACGGTGCTCGAGCCGCTTCTGCAGCGCAAGGCCGGAGACGCCGACTTCACTCGCCGGGGATCGATCCGCTTCCCGAACGATCCGTTGCCGTAACAGTCTCTCTCCGCCAAACAGCCGCCGTTCTCCGTAACAAGAACAAGCGACAGATTTTGGTTTGATGCGAGGAAACCTCTGTCAGAACTTGCGGACGGAACCGCCAGCGGCTTCGCTCTCCTTCGAGTCCATGTTGGCTTCGTCGGCGCCTGCTTTGGTGTTGGACGATCTCGACACGCCGTACCGGCATTTGGAGATATGCCACAATTAGGATGGGAAAGTCCGTATAGGGGACCCGAACAGGTAGGAATAGATCATCTTGGGCCCCAGTCCGGCAACTCACGATACAGGTCGGGAAAACCGAGACGGCGGGCGATGTTGTGTTTACGAACGGTGACTTCCTGCCAAATACGATTGCCTCGCCCATCATTGATCAAACGGATCGAGCCCAGGTAGTTGCGGATTTCCTTGAGAGTCATCTCGTCTCCGATGGGACGCTCCACGACCGCTTTCCCCTTGACGATGCGTGTGGTCTTTTGCTTCATTCGACGATGAAAGTCCATAAGAATCGTCAACGCGGCAAACGAAATCAGGAATCGTCCTTCCAGAGTCAAGCCACTTTGAGCCCGAGCAGCATTCATCTCGACATCGCTTTTTCCGCTCCTAAAAGCCTTCTCAATCAGGTCTCTTACACAATAATTGTTGTAAACCTCCGTAGCTTTGGCGGACATGGAGGCGCCGTCCCGCCCTCCTCCTCCCCAGCAGTCCTCCGCCAAGAACATCCGGAATGGGCCGACCGGATTTGGTCCCATGTGGATATTGACGTCCCGGACGAATCCGGCCGAAGGGTCCGCAGAGCGTAAACCGTCCAAGGCGCCCCCAACGTCGCCCACGACACGCCCGCCCCCCGCCCGCGTCCTCCTCACGGGCAATTTCAAAGCGAAGCCAAACGAAGGCCCGCCCGCACGACGCCTTCGCGGCCGACTCGTCCTTTGGCCCGCCCTCTTTCAAAACGCCCCTCAGCCCCGCGCCATCCACCCCCGCCGAAGAGCCACTCCGTATCGCCGTCGCCTCCGGTCCTCTCCTCCGTTTTCCCCTCCGCTCCCTCTTTCTCCCCGCGCACGGCCTTCGTCCGGACGTCCCCCGATATGCCTCGAACCTCCCCAACCGGGGATCGATCCCCCTTTCTAGAAACTTCGCCCGCCCGTCCGAGAAGCGCCGAAGGCGGATTCCCGTCGCCTGATAAAATGTCCTCCACCTACGGCGACGGCCCGCCCGACTCTCCGCCGCCGCCCAATGAAAGGACGCCCCCAATGAACTTCCAGCCGCTCGCCCCGTACTATCCGGAACTCTCCGCCCTCGGAGAACACTGCGAAGACCTGTTCCGCGACCGTCACTACCGCGAGAGCGTCCAGGGGATGCGGCAGTTCGCCGAAGGCGTCCTCAAAACGGTCTTTCGCGTGACGGACGACGACGAGGGCCTCGGCGCCCTCATGCGCCGCGACGACTTCGCGATCGTCGTTCCCCGCAAAACCGCGGCGAGCTTTTCGCTCCTGCAGCGCTACGGCAACAAGGCCTCGCACTTTCAGGTGAACGACCTCCTCACCTCCGTCCCCTACGAGCGGCACTACGAAATCCGCACGAAGGAGGACGCGGAGACCTGTCTTCGCCACGGCTACGACATCGCCCGCTGGCTTCTCTCCTGCCGGGATCCGTCCGCCCCCTACCCCGACTTTCAGCCGCTTGAAACCGTGCGCACGAACGCCAAGGGCGAGAAGCGAAAGATCGTCTTCGACAGACATCAGGAAGAGGCGATCGGCCTTCAAAGCGGACGCCACCTGGTGCTCGCTCCTCCGGGCTGCGGAAAAACCGAGATTCTGACGGAGCGCGTGCGCCGCGCCCTCGAATCGGGCGTCGCGCTCACCGACATGCTCTGTCTCACGTTCACGAACCGTGCGGCCCGCGGCATGCAGGAGCGAATCGTCGAGAACTTTCCCGAGCGCAGCATGGGAGAGCTCTACGTCGGAAACCTCCACCGCTTCTGCTCGAAACTTTTGTTCGAGAGCGAAGCCGTTCCCGAAACCGCCACCATCCTCGACGAAGACGACGCGCGCGAAGTGATCGACTCGCTCGCCCGAGAACGCCTCCTCGAAGACCGCCCGCCCGCGTCGGAAGGGCTTCCCCTTCCGGAAGATCCCCTCCCCGGCTTCGTCGCCGACTTCATTCAGCAGCGCGCGGCGGAACTCCTGCAGAGGGACCGCGGCTTTCCCGAGGAGACGATCCAGCAGGCGCCCGCGCCGGAAGTGAACCAAAGGAATTTTAAACTCCTCGCCGCCTTCGGACTCGTCGCGTACGACGAAAACCGCAATCCGAAGATGGACGAGGACCGCGTCGACACGATCGCCCGCGACTACCTCGCCTACAAGGAGTCGCAGGAGTTGCTCGACTTCAATGACCTACTTTTGAAAGCTTGGCTCTTTTTGACGGACAAGCGCTCCTTCGTGAAACGCTACCCCTGGATTCAGGTGGACGAAGTGCAGGATCTTTCGCCCCTGCAGCTCGCGATCGTCGAGCGGCTTTGGGACGAGAAGCAGCCGTTAAGCGTCTGCGTCTTCTTCGGGGACGAACAGCAGGCGATCTTCTCCTTCATGGGCGCAAAGCTCGACCGGCTTCAGGCCTTGAGCCGCACGCATGCAGTGCATCATCTGCACCGAAACTTCCGTTCGCCCTCCTACCTCCTGGACCTTTTCAACCAGTTCGCCGTCAGCGAGCTCGACGCCGATCCCGCGCTCCTCCCGCGCGCCGAAAAGGTTTCGGAAAAGCCCAAGGGAGCGCTTCGGCTTCTCGCCGCCTGCGACGCGAAGGACCAGATCGAGCTTTTGAGCGAGCTTGCCCTCCGCGCGCCCGAGGGCGAGACGACGGCCGTACTCGTGCCTTCGAACGCGATGGCCGACACCCTGAGCGACCGCCTCAAGGAAAAGAAGGTCGAGCACTTCAAGATTTCGGGCAGCGACCTCTTCCGCATGAATGTTTTGAAGACCGCCAAGGCCTACCTCGGAATCCTGAAGGACGACTTTCAGACGGCTCCGTGGGCGCAGCTCATCTCGCGCCTCACGCGAAAGGACACGACGTTGAAGCGCATCCGCGACTATCTCGCGCGCAAATTCCCCGACTACGGTCTTCTTCCTTCGGACCTGCTTCACTATTCGGCGGAAAATCCCGAAGAGCCCATGAGTCTGCTCGACGACTTCACGCGGGCCTATTGGGGAGAGCTCGTCGTCTTCGACACGGAAACGACGGGGCTTGAAGTGGGTCTTGACGACGTCATTCAGATCGCGGCCCGCAAACTCCGGGGCGGCCGCTGTGTGGACACGCTCACGCTCTTTCTGAAAACCGAACGCGAGATCCCGAAGATGCTCGGCAACATTCCGAACCCGATGGTGGAGGTGTACGAAGCCGAGAAGGCCCGCGGATCGCTCCTTCCTCCCGTCCTCGCCTTCAAGAAGTTCCTCGCCTTCGTGGGCGACGCCCCGGTCGTCGGGCACAACGTCGAGTACGACGTCAACATCGTGAACGCCCAGTACGCGGTCCTGAAGGACCGCATGAAAAAGGCCTTCGACGACGACGTCGACGTCTCCGCGCTCCCGCGCGCCTACGCCCGCGGGGAGCTCATGAAGCGCTACGACACGCTTCGCCTCTCCTATGCCCTGGAGCGCGTCATCTGCCGCGAAAAGGGTTTGAAGCGCCTGCCGTCCCACAAACTCAAGGACCTCATCCGCATCCTCGGGGTCGAGGGCGTGAATTCGCACAAGGCCGACGACGACGTCGCCGCGACCGAAGGGCTTTTGGCGCACTTCTACGAGCTCGCTCGCCCCCTCGTCGAAAAGCAGAGAAAGTTTCTGCTCCGGCCTTCGATCCGCAACATGTCGCAGACCTTGCGAAACGCCCTTTCGGAAATCTACGAAGAGCACCGAAACCTGAGCTACCGCCCGCAGTCCCCCGAAGACCCGGCGATTCTCGTGCAGGTGCTGCGCGAATTCATCGAGAGCCTGCCGAACCACACGGAAGTGCAAGACCAGATCGACGAGATCAGGAAGAAGCTTCCGCTTCTCTACGCCTATCTCGACCGCGTGCTGATCGAAAAGGAGAAGAGCCGGACGCTCTACTCGCAGCTGCAGCACTATCTCGTCCACATCAATTCGCTCAAGGAAGCGGACCTCTGCTCGAGCGACGTCGTGCGCGACCGCGTCTTTCTCTCGACCGTCCACAAGGCCAAGGGCCTCGAATTTGAGAACGTCGTCATCGCCGACGCCCGCGACGGCGTCTACCCCTTCTTCAAGAGTTCCACCCCCGAAGCCAAAGAGGAGGACGCGCGCAAATTCTACGTTGCGCTCTCGCGCGCCAAAAAGACGATCACGATCACTTGGCCCCTTGAGAACGACTGGGGCTACTCGTGCCGGGAGTCGCCCTTTTTGGCGGCGATCCGGGAGGACTTCGTGCGGGTAACGGAAAGCGACGTGCTGCGGGACGACAAGACCTAAGAGGACCCCGAACGCATCGAGAACCTCGACGAAGACGATCCGCTCTTCTGACGAGCCGCCCGCCTCCCGGGGGCTCCCGCGCGCACGCTGATCCGCCCCGCCGCGCACGAAAAAACCCCGGCGGGGCGTTTTCCGTCGGGGTGCAGGAATCGGCACGAACTCAGCGCTTTCGTTCCGGATTGAACTCTTCGTCGTAACGGAGGAGGAACTTCACGAGTTCAGGATTGCGGTGCGACCACCAAAAGTCCGCGGGCGTGTCGAGCGGGCGCAGGCTCTCCAAGTCCTCCTTCGAGAGCGAAAAATCGAAGACCTCGAGATTCGCCTTCATGCGGTCGACGTGCGTCGTCATCGGATCGCGACGATCCCGCGCCCGATCGGATATCGGGATCATCCACGCGCTCTACGCCGACCTCAACCACCTCGAGGTCGTCCGGGTTCTCGACGGGTGGCAGAGCAAAAATGAACCCGCGGTCTACGCCAAGCCCCATGCGGGGCCGCGCCCCGCGGTCGAAGGCTCTTCTACCGTTCCCGTCGTCTTCGACGACTGAGCGCCGACACGAACGAACAGGAGGCGCCACAAGGAAAAGCCCGCTCGGGGCAGGCTCCTTCCCGGAGCAAAGTCGATCACAGTTCCCGAACCCTATACCTCGAACGAGTCGCCTTGCGTATTCGGAAGGTCTTCCCGACAGTCCTCTGCGGCGGTGACGACGGTACCGACCCACTCGTCGTCTACGTCTCGGCTCATAGGGACTTTCCCGATCAACCGCTCCAACCACGTCAAGTTTTGTCTTTTCGCAAATTACGCGCGTAAGTCCGCGAAAGAGAATCGAGCCGTGCGGACGTCTCAACCGCCCGCGCGGACAACTACAGCAAAAAGGAGATTCCCTCATGCAAACCAAGCTTTCCGTCGCTCTTGCCGCGACTCTTGCAGGTTTCGCTCTCAACGCCCAAGCCGCCAACGTCGAGGTTTACGGCCTCATCGACACGGGCCTCAACTATCAGCACGTCGACGCCGACCGCGCCGGCGTGGACGACATCTCGAAATTCCAGATGAAGTCCTCGCAGTCCACCCCGAACCGCTGGGGGCTTCGCGGAACCGAAGAAATCGGCCCGGGCCTCAAGGTGGGTTTCGTGCTTGAAAGCCAGTTCGGAAGCGACGACGGCACGCTCACGAGCGGTCGGCTCTTCCACCGTGCAGCGCAGGTGATGCTGATGTCGGACGACTACGGCACCCTCGTTCTCGGCCGTTCCGGCATGCTCCGCAGCGGTTTCGGCACGACCGGCATCTGGGGCGGCAAGGTCTCCCCCTTCAGCAACTCCTGGGGCGACTACATGGTCGGCTCCAAGTACATCATGCCGGGCGGCTTCAAGCCGGGCGACAACACGATCACCTATCAGTCCCCCGTCATGTCGGGCCTGCAGCTCCATGCCCAGTATTCGAACCAGCTTGACGCCGCCGGCGCCGACGACTGGGAAGAAGAAGGCAAGAACAGCACCGACCGTCAGTGGGCCTTGGGCGCCACCTACACGGGCGGTCCCGTGCACGTCGCCGCGGTGCTCGACTCGGTTCTCTACGGCCGCGCCTACGACAAGGACGGCAATCTCCTCGGTTACGATCCCGACGATTCGCTCACCTTCAGCCTCGCCGCGACCTATGACTTCGGCTTCATGAAGCTCTTTGCTTCGGGCATGTACTTCTCCGACATGCTTGCGAGCGAATTCCAGGGTCACGGCGACATGCAGTCGCTCAAGGGTGGAAACGGCGTCTCCTACAAGGGCTACAGCCTGCAGTTGGGCACCACGGTCCCGGCCTGGGGCGGCACGGTGAAGGCCAACGTGGGCTGGATGGACGCCAAGGTTGACCATCGCTACGCGACGGACGCCGACAAGTATCTCGACACCGACCGCATCGGCTTCTCGCTCGGCTATGTCTATCCGCTCTCGAAGAAGGCGGAACTTTACGTGGGCGCCGGCGTCACGAAGGACAGCGCCAACACGAAGGACGGTACCGACTCGGTCGACCCGATCGCCTACGAAGTGCTCTCGGGTCTCCTGGTCCGCTTCTGATCGATCGACAGGTTGCGCACGCTCCTCCCCCGCGTGCGCAACCGCCAAGGTCTTTTCCATTCCTGCCCCGCACCGACTCCGTCGGCCGCGGGGTTTCCTTTGTTCGCCGGGACGGGAGTCGTCGAAGTTCTCCCGCGCCCCCGACCTCCTCACCGGACCGGAGTCGTCCGGCGTTCCCTTTCCCGCCGGGCCTTTCTTCAACTCCGCAGACGACCAAAGCCCCCGCACCGCTCGAACGCGGAAGGCTTTCCTCGGGTTACCGTCAAAGGACTCCCGCGCCGCCCGACCTTTCTGTCGACTGAAGGCCCCCGACGTCCCCAACCCGCCCGCCCCTCGCGGGAACGGAGTCGTCGGGCGTTTCCTTCCTCCGCCTGACTTCCTTTCGTTTCGGACAAAACGAAGCCTCCCGCATCGCTTGGACACGGGAGGCTTCACTCACCTCAAAAAGCAATCAAACTCAGGCGGTCGCGGCGTTCTTGCCGGCGATGCGACCGAAGAGGAGGCAGTCGACGATCGACACCGTGCCGAGACGCACCATGCCGTGGACGCCCCCGCAGATTTCGCCCGCGGCGTAGAGGCCCGGAATGGGCTTCAGATCGTTGCCGATCACTTCGGCCTTCGGCGTTATGGCGAGACCGCCCATCGTGTAGTGGACGCGCGGCCAGAGGCGAATCGAATAGAACTTGCCCTGATTCACCTTCGTGTCGTCGAAGATCTTCGCGTTGAAGGCCGGATCCTTCTTCGCCTTCACGGCTTCGTTCCAGGTCTTGAGAGACGCCAGGAAGGCGTCCTTCGGGATCTTATGGAAGTCGGCCAGGGCTTCGGCGGAGTCAAACGTCTTGACGACGCCCTTTTCGAGCCCCGTCTTCAGGGCTTCGGCAGGAACGTGTCCGACGTTGTCGACGCTCACCGCGAGCACCGCGGGATGTCCCGTCGCGACGATCGCGTCGGAGCGGATCTTGCGGTTGCCGGTTTCGTTCACGAAGCGCTTCCCGGTTTCCGGATCGACCATGAAGCCGTAACCCACGACCGCCTCGACGATCTTGGGCGCCACGCCGAAGCCCTTTTCGTCAGGCGAGGTCCAGGGACCGAGCTGAATCCAGTCCATCTGAATGTCGGTCGCACCGATGCGCTGCGCGGCCATCAGGGCGTCGCCGTTGGCGCCGGGCTGATTCGTGGATTCGAGCTGCGGCCCGAGACGCGGATCGTGGAGTTTGCGCAGTTCCACGTTCTGCGAGAAGCCGCCGCCCGCGAGGACGAGGCCCTTCTTCACGCGGACGCGCACGTTCTTGCCGCTCTTTTCATCCGGGAATTTGTAGCCTTCCGTGATTACTGCGCCCGCGACGCGGCCGTTCTCAACGACGATGTCAACGAGGCGCGTACGGTTCTGCACCTTGACGCCGAGGCTCTTTGCCTTTTCGACGAGGGGCTTCACGAGCTGAGCGCCGTTTCCCTTCATATAGGCGACGCTACGGGGCACCGAGTGGCCGCCGTGGAAGGCGAGGCGGTCGAACTTCACGCCGATCACGTCGCGCACCCATTCGTAGGTGGGTAGCGCATTGTCCGCCACCACGCGGGCGAGTTCTTCGTGCACGAGGCCGCCGCCCGACTTCAGCATGTCGCGGTAGAGCTGATCGGCCGAGTCCTTGACGCCCGCGGCCTTCTGCAGGTCGCTACCCGGCGCGGCGATGCCGCCGCCGCAAAGCGCGGAGTTGCCGCCCAACACCACCATCTTTTCAATGAGGAGCGTATCGGCCCCGGCCGTGCGGGCTTCGATCGCGGCGCAGAGGCCCGCGTAGCCCGAACCCACGACGAGGACGTCGCATTCGCGGTCCCAGGAAGCGGGAGCTTCCGCCGCATGCGCGGCGTGGGCGGCGCCCGCCATCAGGCCGGCGCCCGCGAGTCCGAGGACGTTTCGACGGGAAAACTTGTCCATGTTTCTCTCCTTATGTGGTCAGTGAACAGTTCATTCTCGAACCTGACGTTACGCGCGTAATTTGACGGAACACAAAGGAGTGCAAGAAGACCGGCGGTCGCCACGTCAGCCGAGCGGCTTGGCGAATGCGAGCTAGCAGCAACTAAAAGGCCTCTTCAGTTGCAATAAGCGGTCTTATACCAACTCAAACGCCACTTCAGTTGCAACAAGCCACCTTATTACAACTCAAACCCCGTTTCAGTTGTATTAAGCGGCTAATACCAACTAAAAGGCCTTTTCAGTTGATGCTACGGGGCCAATACCAACAAAATCGCTTCTGCAGTTGTTATTACGTAAACGCCCCCGCACCGAAAGCGCGGAGGCGTCCCCGTCGCTCGGGCGGCCTCAACCGCCCCGAGCGACCTCGTTCACCGGTCAAACCCGATTTCAGCACCAGGGCTTTTCGTCGGCGGCGTTGCGGCCGGCGATGCGCCCGAAGACCAGGGCTTCGGCGTTGTTGCAGGCGCCCTGATAGATCGGACCCCACATGGAGCCGAGTTCGCCGGCGCCGTAGAGACGCGGAATCGTCTTGCCAAGGGCGCTCACGATGCGGGCCTTTTCGTCGCGGCGCGGACCGCCCTGCGTGTTGACAAGCGTGGGCCAGAGTTCGAGCGCATAGTACGGACCCTTTTCAAGCGGGGCCGAAACGAGCGGCGCGTCAAAGGCGTAGGACTTCGCGGCCTTCTTGACGGGACGTCCGAAGAGCGTGTCCTTCCCTGCGCGGATGTCTTCGTTCCAGCGCTTCACCGTCGCTTCGAGTTCTTCGGCCGGAACCTTGATGGCGCGCGCCAGATCGGCGATCGTGTCGGCCTTCTTGACGTGAGCGTCTTTTCCGACAGAATCGAATTTCTGAGCTTCGGCGAACTTCCTCCCGAAGCCGATCCCGAGCTACTGCGCTTGTGTGCTCCGCTTTGCTGCAATCCTGAAGTCGCCTGCATTCTCTCGCGACTTTTTACCGGCGGACGCTACGGACTCGGACTGCCGGAGAAGATCTCGAGCTATGCGTCCTACGGACTCGAACCCAAGATCACCGGCGTTGCTCATCACGCTTCCGAAAATCTCGCCTCGACCGGAGAACCTCGGCACATCGGAACGCAGGATTCTGGATTTTCTGGAGTGCAACGGCCCCTCCCAGCGTACGGAGATTCAGAACCACCTTGGGAAGTCCTACGGGCTCGTGATCGGCGCGCTCAACGCCCTGGAGAAGAGGAATCTCATAGCGCGGGAAGGGGGCGGGCGACATACGCGGTATCGGCTACGCTGACGAGGATCGGGCGGCCCCATCATGTCCGCCGCCTTATCACAACTCAGAAGCCCTTTTAGCCTAGATTTTTCATCCCCTGGTTACAGCAAGGGGGTGCAGAGCCAACATGGGCCG
>OGIO01001696.1_pt1 | contig 16604 bp, 17 predicted proteins | sample 1571841 | NCBI WGS metagenome assembly OGIO01 (sample SAMEA2582111, study PRJEB24529) | metagenome | biome: Human gut stool | place: China | collected 2011
TCAATTGCCTCATTTTTATAACTTTTATTGTGTGCAAAATAATATCGACCACAAATAAAAATAACAACAATTGTAAGTAAAATAATAATTAATGCTATTGATATCTTTTTTTTTACCATCATTCTCATTAGCTTCCTCTTAACATTTCATGAACTTCCGATTATCGGTCCCTATTTCCATTTTAGTTAGCTATATATTCATCATCTAAAAAAGTATACCATTCCTATGTCAGCCACAAATGACCGCCTGTCTCTTCTACATTAATTTCTTTCAATCTGTCAACTAATTTTTTTCTTTCTTCTTCCGACATCTCCAGTTCCAACTTTTCTGCCTTTTCCAACTTTTCCAATATTTCAATTTCTTCATCTGTCATCAGTCTCATTGCCTTACCTCCTACTTTTATCAGTTTTAATAATTCGCTGATTCTTATCATTTTCTACAAAATATTTGCATTTTACATTTTCACCATTCCATATTTTAGGGGGGGTAATAATTGGGGATATGCATCACAATATTTTGAAAAATCACTTCTTGATCCTCTGTACTTTCTACAATTTAGACATACACAATATAAATTGAGCTTATATCTATCAATTACACAACCCATATAATCACTCCTTCGATTCTGTATAAATTCTTAACATTTATTGCTTTGCAAACTGATACTTGATTCCGCATTCCTAAAAAATGTTCCGCTTTTTGTATCATTGCATTTCTTTGTGCCAAAGATTTGTATATTCATTTTAAAATTCCTCTCTGCTTTCTTCTCTTTTCCGTACCATCCGCACAAATTCTTTAAACTTTATATACCTGTCTGCTGCTGTATCCGTTCTTCTCTCGTTGTGTCTTTTATTAATATGCTTTTTATTTCCATATCGATTGTCCTTTCATTTTATTTAATAAATTTTTACTTGCAAAAATTTTATATCACGATTCCTCGGCAGTGGTCCATTTCATGCAATATGATCTGTGCCGTAAATCCGCTATACTTCCCATGCTGTGGCTGAAAATTACTGTCCAGATAATCAACTTCTATTTCTTCATATCGTGTACATGGCCGGACACCATCTAACGATAGACAGCCTTCCTCAGTCTGATATTCTCCCTCTTTCTTTGTTATAACCGGATTAATCATCACAAATTGAAACGGCCCTGCCGCCACAACAATAATTGCTTTATTTCTGCCAATCATATTTGCCGCCATACCGACACAGATTTCTCTGTTGGCACGCAGCGTATCCATAAGGTCCGTTACAATCTGCTTATCCGCCTCGGTTGCAGGTTTTGCTTTCTTAAATATCTTTTTGCCCCTGACTATATTTTTAACCATCGTTTCCTTCCATTCTTTCCTGTTTTTCTAAATGCTTCATTTCCCTGGCAATCCATGTCATAATGACATCCACCAGATACTCCTGCTGCACCTGGCTTAATTCCCTGCCCTGCTGCATCTTATGCCATTTACGGATACATTCCCGACAGCAGGTTGCCGTTGCATGCTGTGCAATAAACACCGGATGTCCTTTCATTGGCGTCTGCCTTCCGTCATTTGGAATAACAGCCGGTGCTTCACGTTTTGCGATAAACTCCCTGGCATGCTTCCTGATAACATCCATACCTTTTTGCTGAATATACTCAATATCCTTCTGTTTTAAATGAAAACTGCTCCGGAATTTCGATTTGCCAAGCCTTTCAAACAACTGCCTGTACCACTCTTCCTTTGTCATCCTGATGCCTCCATATCCGTTCTTATTTTTTTCTTATATCCGCAATCGCAATATGGACCTCCCGATGCAAGCGTATATTGTCTTACAAACTTCGTACCGCCTCCTGCATCTGCCATGGTATAATCGAGATGACACAATGCAGGTGTCAAATCATATAACCCCAGTTCTTTCATAATTGTGCAGATTCCGCATTTCGTAAATCTTGCCTCATAGCCGCTTCCATCCTCATAAGGATAAAATTCCATATTCCATGAATATGGATTCCGGTCTGCCGTTTTTAATTTTTCCGTTCTTTTCAGATTATCCATCGATTTCTCTGTATACTTATTTTTACCACTTTTTCTGCAATACCACTGCATGGCCGGAGTCATCATTGCATTTGCATAATACTTCGTCAGCGATTCCACATCCGGACGTTCCGGCATATTTAATACAAACGCACCAAGCATGGCACAGCTTACTGCATTCGCCTTAAACCGGTCGTTTTTCTCAAACTCCGGCAATCCCTGTATAATCTGCTTATACTTTAATTTCGCTTTCGCAGTCACTTCTTTTGCGGTATCTTCGTTCATATGATAGTTTTCCACCAACTGCTGTCTAAATGATTTTGCAAAAAGCAGCCACATCGCCGCCGGCATTCCTGTATATTTCATTTCATATCCATCCTTTCTTTAGATATTTTGTCTGTTTTTTATATAACTTTGATATGTATTTTTTATGCCTATAACAATTTGATAAAAAAAATACATTACAATGACTATTAAAATAGCTATCTCGATTTTTACATACATTCTTTCTACACACAAACATTTTTCAGCTCCTAATTTACGCATTATATCAAATATAGCACAAACCGAATAATATAAAAGATTCATAAGCAATATATATATATCTATCCCTTCATTACTAAATATTTTTAATGCCATATTTATTTTTCTATTTAAAGAAAGTTTTTCAATATTTAACATCAAATATAGTAAAAACAGTACAAAAAACACTGCTGCATAAACAATGTTATTAATAGAAAATCCTGCTAATTCAGCAAATTCAAACCGAATATCAAAAATACCATATAGCATTAAAAAAAATGTTCCTATTGTTGCTAAAGCTGTTATTAAATTATTACTAATCGTCCATTGGCGTTCATTATGTTCATAATATAACTTTATATCATTTAATTGTTTTCTCCTCCTTCTGGGATTCTTACTTGTATATTTAATGTCTATGTTTTCTTCTAAAAATGGATATATATCGACCGGAATACTATCCAATTCACGATTCAATATATATTCCCGGATATCTTTATCAAATTTTTCTGCTTCAGACACATTACAATTTAACAATATCTGTTTTATTTTTTTCACATGCGTATTTTGTCTCATTCTATCCTCCCTGTTCTCAAATATTCTATTACCTGCTTATGCCGCATTTGCATTAATGCTTTCAATTACTTTTCGGATTCCTGCCCATACGGTCATATCAGTAAATATTTCGACTACACTTCCCTGATCGGTAAATGGCGATTCCTGAAGAACAGAAAAATCCTTCAACACTCCATTATGTACGATATATTCAATGATCTGGTTGACAAAATAAATCTGCCTGCTGTCAAGATTAGTACCTGTAAGATATTCTGAAAATGCTTCTTTCGCAGCATTCATATCCAATCCTACGATTTCGCGGACAAATTCTCCAAGAGGTTTTGTTCCATATTCCAACTCATAATCCTGCTTTGTTCCAACTTCTCCCCAAAGAATTTCTTCCAATGATGCCATATCTGCCGATGTAAGAGGTTTGTTTGTTTTTAATTTTGCAATTACAACATTGTCCTGATGCTGTCTGATATAATACTCTGCCTTTGCTTTATAATTTTTCAACTCATCATTTTCAAGCTCCGATTCTTTCCAATCAATAGACAACAAATCGTCTTCAAAATTTGTATCATACCGTATGTGTTTTTTCGGAATATATTTCATTAACTCACGAAGTCTTTCCCTTATTTCTTCAAATTCATTCATACCGGCATTTTCTATATAATCTGTGCGCAAAATCCGATGGATGAAATCTGACTGTGCCTGAATTTCTGGAATATTTGCTACACCTGCTATTCCTTCTACTTTTTTGTACAGGTCACTCTTTGCTTTTGTATATTTTTTCCCAATCAGATACGCAAGTTCTATACCATATATCAATGCATCAAACCTGACTGCACTGGCATCATCTTCTTCTGGTAATATAAGCGGTGCAAGTTCCTCACGCACAATCAAGGTATCTTCATAAGTAAGTACCTGATAATTTGATTCTGCAGAATATTCTTCGACATATTTCAGGTGCTGGCGGACTGCAAAGTTATCCCTCGGTAATTCTTTTACTTTTTCACTCATCTGTCTGACTAATTCTTTTCTGTATGCAATCAGTCTGTCCACCTGATATTCAATATCCTGCAATTTATAGGATATTTCAAACTTTAAATTAAATATTGCCCCAGAAAGTGCGAGTGTATTTGCGGAAGCCTTGCCCTTATTCATTCTGAAAAATTCAAAATTTCCACAAAAATCAAAAATATAAAATTTATTTTTATCTTCTCCATCAAGCAATCCTGGGCAAAGTCTTGTCCCTCTGCCTATCATCTGCCAGAATTTTGCTTTACTCATAACCTTCTTAAAGAACACAAGATTTACTACCTCTGGAACATCTATTCCCGTATCCAGCATATCTACAGAAATCGCTATCTGTGGTATTTTCTTTGAGTCTGAAAATTCATCTATGGCACTCTGGGCATAACTTAGATAATTATCGATGACTTTTGCATAATCAGGAAGGTGAGGATATTCTTTCTGAAATACTTCCAGAATTTTCTCTGCATGGTCATGATTTTTAGCAAAAATAATTGTCTTGCCAATCTTCTGACCATAATCTATTTTAATTCCTTCTGTCATGAGAATATTTAAAACCTGTCTTATGGTATCTTCATTGAATACCCATGTATTTAATGCCGCAGATGAAATTGCTTCCGGCACTTCTCCATTTTCATCGATAAAAGTTTCTTCATATGTTTTCCTATCTTCATCAGATAATTCATCATAAGAAATACCCTGTTCTATGAATTTGAATTTTGATTCTATCGAGACATAGTCTGTCAGATATCCATCCTTTACCGCCTGAGCAAGATCATAACCATAAGTAGGTACACCGTTTTCCAGTTCAAATATTTCATAAGTATTTTTATCAATTTCATCCTTTGGTGTCGCAGTAAGTCCTACAAGTGGTGCATCAAAATACTGGAAAATATCTCTGTATTTATTATAAATAGACCTATGCGCTTCATCGCAGATAATTAAATCAAAATGTCCGCAGGTAAAAAGTTTTCCCTGACTGTCATTTATGGTATCAATACAATTCATCATTGTCTGATAAGTAGAAAAAACACAATGTGCATTGTAATTATCTTTATCTTCTACCAGATTGGTACAGGATAAATCCGGCAGTAAATTGACGAAGTTTCTCTTTGCCTGTGTTACAAGTGAATTCCTGTCTGCAAGAAAAAGAATATTTTTTACCCAGCCGGCATTTAACAATACATCACATAATGCAATTACCGTCCTTGTTTTTCCGGAGCCGGTAGCCATAACTAACAATGCTTTTCTTCTGTTTTTCTCATCAAAACTGTTACAAACGGCTTTAATCGCCGCTTCCTGATAATAACGTCCTGCTATTTCTTTTTTCACCACAATATTTTTCAGGCTTGTCCGCATGGATAGTAAATTGAACCATTTTTCCAAATCTCTTTTCGAATAAATCACTGCACATTTCCGCTCTGGATATTGCCCGTCAATGATGTGCGTTTCAAATCCATTTGTCAAAAAAATAACCGGTCTTCTTTTATACTTTTGTTCCAGTAAATCTGCATACAACTTTGCCTGTTGTCTTCCACTCACAACATCGACGCAGGTTCGTTTTGCTTCGATGACCGCCAACGGACGATGCATATCATCATATAATACATAATCCGCATATCCAATTTCTGATTTATTCGGCATTCCTGTCAATTCTACTTCATTTATCCAGTCTTTTCCTTCCGTCCAACCAGCATCCATAAGCATCGCATCGATATAAAGTTTTCTGGTCTTATATTCGGATAAATCCAGTGGTTTTGGAACATAGGTCTGCTGCTGTTCCTGTCTGCGGGCAGAAAGTTCTTTCTTAAGTGATGCATTTTCTGCCATCAGTTTTTGTAAATCCATTTCCTGTTGTGCAGATTTTTTCTGTTCTTTTTCTAATTCTTCTTTTACCGAACTGACTTCATCACCTGATATTTTTTCCTTCTGAAACCTTGAAGTAATCAACGTTTTATCAAACGTATGTTCTTCATAATTATCACCATAACAATATGCAATGTAATCAAGATAAATGAAAAGATTTTCCAGACAGAGCATAGCTTCATCCATGCCCAGCTTCCTGTTACTGTGTGCTACATTATTCCCACATCTGCGTATGTAATCCATACGTTTCCATAAATCCTGACCTACAATCTGCCTGTAATCTTCCGCATTCATCAGGCTGTGCAGATTATCCTGATATGGCATCTCTAACTCACTGTCCACCGAATACATCCACTTTATGGCAAATTCCATGGCTCTGCGGCTGTTAATGATACTGGATTCCGGATCTATCACGATAATTTTTTCCGCAGATATCGCAACATCTGCAAATGCAGAAAACTTTGATTCGGTTTTAAAATAGTCAAAATTTGTTATCATTTTCCGTTTCTCCCTTCTACAGTACTTTTACTAATTTATACAGGGAATTTTCCTGTAATATGGTGCAAAGCTCTTGAGGCAATTTTGATTTGTTGACCTGAGTGACGAAGTCGGCGAACTGGTTTTGAAGTTCCATATCTGGAACATAAATAACTGTCGAATTAATCTTTGAAAGCAGAAGATTAGGCTGTGCAGATGCACTCTCGACAATATACATTTGTGTATTAACTCTGTAACACCACTTCAAAAACACAGGATTTAACAATTCCTTCTTAACCTTCAATAAAGCTACGCTTTTTTGTAATAATGTATGTTCAGTCCTTTCATCAGTTGTAATTGCAGACTTACCAATCGTTGCTCCTGTATTAACAATAAGGAAATCCCCTATTTCAATATTGCACCGCTTATAATCCTTTTCAAATTCATCAACATTTATTTCTGGTGCAGTATCATAATGAACTTCATCATCGTATATTTCTCTAGCACCAACAAAGTACCTTTCCGTCCCCTCTTCTACTTTACAACCACCATGTTTACCGTCAGTAATCTTATTACATAACTCTTTCAATGTTGCTTTTGTAAACTCTTGACTTGGATTGTTCAATGTTCCAAACATCTCGACAAATCGGGCTTTCACTAAATCTTCAAATAATTTTAACTCTTGCTTCCGACAACCAATAATTTTATTTATTTTTTCCAGCTCATTGGATATTTTTTCCTGTTTCCTATATTCCGGAAGATTTATTTCAATCTCTGAAACAATCGTTTTAGAGATTTCTTTAAAAGTTGCACCTCGACCAAGACTATTTAAATATTTTGTATTTCTTTTCAAATACCAATACAAATATTTATTATTAATCTTTTCTGAACAAATTAAATTTTTAAATCCCTGATTACAATACATCTCGCATCCCGCAATAGCTACTTTTCCAATCGGTGCTCTTGATGATAATATCACCGTCCCTTTTGGAAATGATGATAATCCTGTCTTTTTCACTGCTAACTCAGTAATTTTTCTTTCACTATCACTAATAATATAAGTATCTTCTTCTATTTCTGCTGGTGTAATCCATTTTAAATTGCCTTTCCAGTACTCTTCTATTCCAGTTTTCGGTGTGCTACCAGAAACTATTGTACAAATATCTCCTAACTTATATTTTGCCATCTACCTTTTCCCTGCAAACCTAAGTTCTCCCAATCCTTTTCCTGGCGGTATAAAGGAACGCTGTTAACGTACTTTTGATACATCACGTTTGCCACTGAACTAGGAGATGCCAGGGAATGATTCATTAAAGATGAAGAACTTTCTGCCTTTTTGATAAATGGATGTTCTGTGTGTTTGCACTTAGGACATTCACAAGCTGCTCGATTGTATCGAACGATCTGAAGTTTCGCAGGAATGTATTCTAGTTCCTCACGTACTTTTTCGTAACCAATCAGTTTTAAAGTAGTACCACACTGATCACAGTACATATCTTCATCTGGGATATCACATGGAATCTCACGAACATAAAGATCTTTGATCAGTTCTGCACGCCTGGTTCGAAATGGTTTGCGATAATAACCATCCACTTTTTGTACGATAGGTTCCTCTGGTTTAGAAGTTGCTTCTACTTCCGCTTCGTTGAACAACGAAAGCTGTCCATTGATCTGCTTAACAGGAGTCTTTTCGCTAGAAGAACCAAACTTTTCTTTTCGAAGAAGAATAATCATCTCTGTGAGATTATCTACTTGTTTTTGAAGACTCGATATTGTGTTTTCAAGGTGCTCAATATATGCATCTTTTGTATCCATAAAACATACCTCACAGCCAAATTTTTACTGTAATTATTATACCACAAAAGACGTCAAAAAGCCAGTAAAACAGGGCTTTTTAAGACATTTTTACTAACAAAAATCACCTTTTTCAGCAGTGCTGATTGAGAGTTTTTGTTCTGTTTTTAACCCTTCCATAAGCCAGCGAAATTGCTGCCATGAGATTGGTTTACAATCCACCTCATCACGAGGCCATTGAAATGATCCATTCTCTAAACGCTTGTAAAGAAGGACAAAACCATCGCCTTCCCAAAGAAGGCATTTGATACGATCCCTGCGTCGGCCACAAAACAAAAACAACGATGACTGAAAAGGATCTAATTGAAACTGTTGTTGTACAAGTGTTGCTAATCCATCGATTGACTTTCGCATGTCAGTATACCCACATGCTATGTAGATGTTTTCAGCAACGGTGATATCGCCTAGCATGACGATGTCAGTGCAATAAGCACTGCCTCCACAGTTTCTTTTGATGCATTGCTATTTATTTCAATGGTGGTATCGCCACGACGAATAATAACAGCAGGTTTTACATCTGGAATAGGAGTTTCCACCTGTAGAGGTTGAAACACGACTGGTTTCTCTGGTTCAGATACTGCAACCGGAAGTTGTTCGCAAATCTCAGAACGAAGTTTTTGGAGATTGCGATAGTAAGTCGCTTCTTTGATGTTGTTTTGCTTGCACCAAGCACGAATAGTCATGCCACTAGATTGGCATTCTTTGATGACAGATAACCATCTTTCTTTGCGGATAGATGATTTAACTTGAGAGACTTTATTCATGAGATCCTCCTTCTCGCATTACTACACACAACTATAACTCTCATTACTATACAGTTATGTGGAAGTATTATCTCATGAAGTGGATTTTTTTGTAAGGCACTCTATTGTAAAGCGCTTACAAAAATGGAGCTGAGCATTAACGATTTTAAATCGTTAATGCGACAGCCCCACTATGAATCGTTTACGGTAAGAGTTCCATGGTCTGATGAAATACCAGAATATTGTAAAAAAACACAGCCAATATGATTATAAAGTATTGGCTGTGTTTTTGCTATGCGCAGTAGCTTTGACGCTTACCTTTATTTTCTCTTTTAGATTGACATCATCATTGACATCACTTTTGACATCAGTGATGTCAATGTTTTCCACACCATAATTCAAATTAGACATTATAACTGTAAACTGATATCTGTCAGAACGAAATGACGGTTTCTTATCTTCACTGTAATTCACTTGAAACTCATATCCACTGATGATTTTTTCAAATCCACTACCTTTTCGCTCCATATATCCAAGTCTGTTAAACGCATCAGCAAGAACCAGATTTCTTCTTGTTGACTGTACTGACAATGGATCTCTTTCCTGAATCAAAGAGCCATCCGGCATTCCTCCCGGAGAATATATCTCCATTCTGTCATCATAAATGTCAATATGAACTTCACTGCCATTTACAAGATAATCTCGATCTGCCAATGCATTTATAAGTGCTTCATGATAACTACGCTCTACATATTCCGGCATTTCTATTCTGGAATTTGATGTCTTTTTCCACATCATTTTTGCATTTCGTTTTATAAATGCCTCCCCGTTTATAAGAAATATTTCAATCTCAACCCCAAAACCTCATTCCTATGAATTATCTAACTTTATATTTAGCGAGATTTTTTCTATTCAGTATTATTTCCAATTGATTTCCTAATCATCAGACAGTATGGAAATCAATACTTGAATATTTAATATATTTATTTTTTCACCCTATATCACTGTACTTTTAATATTGAGATAGCTAAAATATGCATATTAGGATTCACAGGCAGTCTAATGCTTTTCAATTTAATTTCTTCATCTAAAATAATGCTATTATGTGTTACACCCACTTTTTCATTTACTATAGAACCATCCATATTTTTAGATTTTCCTATAACCAGCACATTATTTAAATCCACTTCCGAAATATCATTAGCAACTATTTTTTTATTAAACTCGTACCCCGAGCAATCAATAAGGTTAATCGAATCTTCACATCCTCCCCATTCAGCACATAGTAATATTTCGATTGAAAAAACATCATCTATTACATCTAAATCGATTATCTGTCCATTACATATAATATTATCAAATACATTTTTAAATAAGCATTTAAACACTACCTCATTATGCAGTAAACTAGCCTCATAATTGTTAAGTTCAATATATTCACCCACGCCAGTCAAATCGCAATTTTCTACTACATCATTTTTAAAAATAAAACCTTTATTATTACAACTTTTAGATATATCAATTGTTATACATTTTGTTTTCGTACAACTAACCGACTTGTTTTTATAAATAATTTTTCTTTTGCAATCATATAATTGATTATACGCCTCTCTTTCAACCTGTGATATTGACATTAAAATATTATATATTTTTTCATTAAAATCTTTCCTCCAGCCTGTCCTAGCAGCTTTAAAGAAAACATTCATAACAGTGTTCCATTTTCCAATAGAAATATATAAATTTTCAATTACTTTTTCAATATTGCTATATTGATTTAATAATTGTTCAAGGAAAACTATAAACATATTTCTATTCTTTATTATTTCTCTTATATTTTCTATTATTTCAGAATCTAATACTGCATCTATGTCACACTTTATACCAAATTCACTAATCGGTTCAAACTGGTTGTAAAATTTCTTCGCAAATAATTCAATTCTATTAAACTGATTCATATATATTTCTTTTCTTTCAAATATTTCAAAAAGCAATTTATCATAAGAATATTTATCTTCATTACCAATACTAATCTGTAAATAAAATTTTGAAGCATTAACTAATAATTCAAATCCAACCCAAAAAGGGGTCTCTGAATAATCCGGATCTACTATACATATCTTCTTTTCATTCACATCTATTCCTACCGCTATAGCAACATGCCCAGAATGTATTTTATTATACAATAATCCCCAATATGAATAATATGTATCCATATGTATTATTGTTGGTATGTTTCTATTGCAATTTTCAAAAATAATATCTATTAATTGTTCTACTACCTCTACATTAATATATGATATCGCAATATCATTATATTTATTGTAATTATTTACAAGCTCACTTTTTTGATAAATACAACTTCCTATTACATTATGCTTTTTCTCTTGCTTTTCTTCAAAATCAAATTTCCAAGAACCTGCATATGCCTTAACAAAATCAATTCCCAATGTTTCACCAAACGAAACCAATGCATGTTCCACACATTCTGGTATAAAAAAAGCAACTCGTTTTACTTTTTTCACCATAAAGTCTATACAATTAATTTCTTTATCCGACATATTATACACTAATTCCCCTTTCTTAATTTTTATTATACACTATCGGAATATAATAAGTATTCTATATTTTTAATATTAAATCCGAACTAACGAAAAACACTCCATATACCCTTGTTTATTGAAAGACAGCCCCCTATATCCATTTATATACTCTATAAATTTAATATAATCGAATTCCAATTGGGAAGCATAATAACTCATCATTTGTTTTTTTATATCAATAAACTCTGTAATATTAATGCAAACCGATACTTTTTTTTGAAAAGACCATACTTCATATTCAAATACATCCATTACATGGCAGGTTTGATATGGTGTTACCCAATACCTAGCTTTTCCTATAGCATCCATCGCAATTTCATGTGTAGCTATGTGATCTACATGCTCATCCTCTGCATGTGGTATAAACACGATATCAATTTGTTTGGATTGTATAATCTCAATCAACTTCATCACTGCCTTTTTGTAAGACAATCGAACAAATCCATCCTCACATCCCAACCTATAATGCTCATCAATATTAAGTATTTTACTAATATTTTCAAATTCATTAATTCTACATTCATCATCTGACATATGTACAACTATAAGTTGGGCTATCTGATCTCTCATAGCCATGAGAGTTCCTGAACACCCTATCACTTCATCATCCATATGTGGTGCAATCACCAATACTCTTTTATTTTCAAAATCAATCATCATAACCTCAAAATATTATTTTTTTAACATTTAATTCTCATCTATCGAATTGTACTCTTCAAGAAAAATAGATAAATATTCATCATACCTTTTTTTCATAACACTTATATCATAATTATTTCTAATATAATTTATTCCATCCATAACTTCCTTTGTGGTAAGTGACATACTATATTCATCCATAACTTTTCTAACTTCGGAAACATTCATTTTTTCATCAACAAAAATAATCCCTGTCTTTGGAGGTAAAATAGACACTGTTGCACCCATTCTTCTAGATATTACATACCTACCAGCTGCAATTGCTTCTATAGTAGTTAGACCAAATCCTTCCTCCAGATTTCCCAATGCCAAGACAAAATCACATTTGTTATAAAGTGAATTCATTCCCTTTTCATTTTGCCAAGAAACGTATTCAATTTTTACATTTCTTTTCATTGCATAGTAATTCAAACTACTATAGAACTCTGTATCTGCAAAATCATTATTCTCTTGTCTAGTAACTATCAGACGATATTGTCCCCAATTACCTAAACTATTAATTATTGCAATGAAATCTATACTCTCTCGATATCCTTTTCTCCAATCCGGTCTATATGGTAATAACGCTGCATACTGTTTCTCAAACATAGTTGGGAAAAAATTCTCACATAAAATACCATTTGAAATAACCTGAACATCTTCCCCTCTATTTGACAACTCCATGCATTTTTCTTTGAGAAAATTTGACGGGACTATTAGTTTCTTCCAAACATTACTTTTTGCTATATCCACACAATGTTTATAGGATATTCCTCCCAGAATACAAACCTGATCGATATTCAAATCAGTTATTACACGTTCAAAACTAAGCAACACTTTACATTCATTAATTATTCCCTCTACTTGGTGACAAAAGGTAGGGGATATTTCGCCATTCTGTCGTGAATACTCATCCAAATAGAACGCATTCATAGACTGAATGTGTTCTGTATGATTTTGTATTACTCCTAACTTGGCATTCAAATTCAATTCACCATGAAGTACAACAATGTTATACTTCTCTGCCAGCCCTTGAACCACTAATCTACAAATATTCTCTGCCCCACCTACTGCTGAATCAATATGAAATTTGGGAATAATGAAAACTCCTATTTTGGTTCTCATAGCTCCTCATCTCCTCGCATTAAGTCACATGAATTACATAATCTAGTTCTTTTAAACACATAATCATTGATTAGCAAATCATCAACTGTATATTGTTTACTTACTCCCTCACAATCGATACAGCAAGAAGCAATATCTCCATTCCAAAGAACCACAAAAGCATTTTGTCTCTCAAAAATACATGGTTCATCATTAGGTTGACAAACATGATCACATTCTGTTTCTGGAATTTGTCCTGCCCAATTATGCCTAACGCCAACATCATATACATCATCTATAACAATAGGTACATTTGCTTTTTCTATGAGTTCTCTTACTAATACATCTGCGTTACTGACATGATTGGATATGCTAATTTTACGCAATCCTGCACTATACATGGTTTTTATAAGTTCTTCTGTGAAAAGAACACCATTGGTAAAAAAACTGCATTCCACCCCCTCTTCCTTTGCATATCTAATAAATTCAGCTAAATTAGGATGAAGCGCAACTTCACCAAAATTATGTAAATATAATGATGACTGACCACATTTTTTAGCCAAAGCAACAACCTTCTTAAAAGTACTCAAATCCATGAATCCTTTTTGTCTTTTTTGATTTGGATGTGGACAGTACTTACACGATAAATTACAATAATTTGATAATTCAATTTGATAAATCTTCATTTTTCCGACAAGATACTATATCTTCTTTCTCCTTCTTTTTTCTGTCAAAAACTTTTGCATGAAATTCTTTTCTAACCACTATTCTCCATACAGTTATGTTTTTCTATCTAATCACTATAGATATTTCCAAAATTGGTCTTTATACGCAAATTGACCATAGCAGATAGAATAACCCCATCCCCTCTCAACAGCCATTTGCAAATTTTTTATTATCGAATATATACCTATCCGATAGACGGAATTACCATTTTTCCAAGGCAATAAAACATCATATATAACTTCTTGATTCTGTGAAAAATAGAGGACATTATATGCAAAAGTTTCTCCATTTTGGCTATACCGATACAACTGAAATGCTGGGCTACTATTATATACTTTCCAAAAAAAATCCTTGACTTCTTTCGATTGTCTTTCTCCAAATCGTGTATAATCATATTCTTCCCAAAAATCAAAAAATTCAGTTGAAAACGGAACCTGCTCAATAAGTACTTGCTCATTATTTTGTACTGTTTTTCTATTTCTTTTACTCACTTTTTCATATCCTATTTTACTTACTTTTTCACACAAATATAATGTATCGCACTTCAAGAAAACGATATTATGCGTTTTGAGACAATCCTCAAGATACTCTATTGCAAACTCCATCAGATAAATGTCTCTATTTAATGGAACTGCATAAGCAAAACTTAGCTCATATAAATCATTGTGGTAATAAAATTTATTACCACAAAAGGTTAATGCTAATAGAACAACAATATCTTCATCTGAAGCGAAATCTTCCACTAAAAAATATTTGTCCATAATATTTTTTTTACGAAAAAATTCGACTAACTGCTCAAAATTCTCTTTCTTAAAATCAAAAGAACTCATATCATACTGTTCTTGATTTATCCTAATTTCTTTTTGTTGTACCTGAATGGCAAACTCATTTTTTCTCAACAGAGTATTATCTCTATCTACTTCACTAATAATCACTCTACAATGTACTCCTTATTTTCCTATATTCTTTTACAACAGTAAGATTATAACATTTATCCCAACTGTCCTAATCTTACTTGTCCATGCTATTCAAATACAATGGAACCAATTCATCCACAGATTTACAGTTGAAAATTTTATACCTTTTTTCTTTTTGCACTCCATTCACTCCGTGATCTACAGCATAAGCATACTCAGAAATAATAGCCTGAATATCAATATCATTTAAGCTTGCATGATTCAACAAATAATCATGCAAATATGCCAACCCTTCTAATTCTGGCATTTCATCAAAATGGTTAATTAATTCTTCATATTCTTTCCACATGATACAATGAGGATATTCAAAATAATTGTGAAAATCATAAATCTGATATATCTGACTAACACATAAACCCGGCAATAAACATACTAAACGTTCGGAAGACAACATTTCGTATAACGAAGTCAAACCTGGTGAATAGAATAAGTACTTACACTCTTCTACCAATTCCCTGTGCTTAACATTATTTACCGTTCCTAAAACCTCTACACATTTATTGTTGAATTCATACTTTCTCTTAGGAAATAAGCCCCCAAGTACATAAACTATTTTTACATTATCTGGTAGATTCGTAACTATTTTATCTAGGATTAACTGTGCACTTGCCAAGATAAAATTAGAATCTGCTGGCTCTGACATACCTCCAAAAGAAATCAATGCACAATCACTATTTTTGACTTCGCTTTTTTTCCAAACATTATAATCAATAATTGGTTTACACTCTTCCTTTGGTGGCAATTGACCTATTCCTCTTCCAAAATATACCTGTGCAATAATATTTTGATTCTTTGTATACTCTTCTGGTACTTGATTCCACATCCAATATAAAGTATCAATAACTAATACCTTATACTCTCTCTCAAGTAAAAAGCATGACAACTCAACATTTGTATTAACAATAATGTAATCATCTAATGTAATAATTTTTAATAAATCATAAAATCCCTGCTCGGATCTTGTATCGATTTCATAGTATTTATATGATGTACATTCTTTTAAATAATCCAACGCCTCACCATAGGTAATGAAGATAATTTCATATTCTTTTTCCATTTTCTTTGCAATTGCTAATGAGGTACTTACTGGACCAAACCCAAAACATGGGGCTTCAATATATAATTTCTTCATACAATTATCTCCTCGTATAATATTTTTTAGATACATAAATGTACCTTGATAACTTAATTTTTTTGTTCAATAGGCTTAGTTAAGCCCATGATATAATTGTCCTAGTGTCAATCAGGTAATAGTTCTAAATTCTCCTGTTGAACCAGTAATGGTTGCTTCATAGATAGTCTGTCCCCCTGACATGGAAGTTAGCTTCAAACCAGCTGGCTGTTTGCTTAAGTACATGGACAACCATCCAGCAGTGTGGTTTCGCATCTATCCATCTTAAGCCTGATTCTTATATGCGAGGGTGTCGATGCTCCATGATCATGGGTTTTACCAAGCCGA
>OGIO01001707.1_pt1 | contig 16441 bp, 10 predicted proteins | sample 1571841 | NCBI WGS metagenome assembly OGIO01 (sample SAMEA2582111, study PRJEB24529) | metagenome | biome: Human gut stool | place: China | collected 2011
AAAATAAGGAATTTTTAGTTAGGAAAAAATCCATTCTTGACGGTATATAATAGTTTGCAAAACAAAGGATGGAAGACCCATTTACCCAATATTGCGAAAAGCCCCATTAGGTGGTATACTGTAATAAGGACTATTTTGCTTAATTGAACAAACTAAATGAATTGAAGCAAAAATTTTCCGGGATTACAGCACAGCTTTTATCGGATCGATCAGAAAATGGTCAGCGACAGAATGCTAAGGGCAGCTGCAAAGACCGGATGAAGTTACGATTAAGGAATCATAAATGAAATGAATGCTAAAAAGATAAATAACAACTTTGAGCCATATAAGCGCGTGGTAAAATTTGCCGGCTCGGCGATCATCGTGCTCTTGGAACTGGCCGCCTATTATTATGTGTGGATGAACTACTATAACCGAAATATGACAGTGGCCTTCTGGCGGCGCGGAAACTGGCTGATCGCAGGCGAATATCTGATCCTGTCTCTGGTGCTGCACCGGCTGTACGGCGGTCTGAAGGTCGGGATCTATAAATACTGGGCACTTGTATACTCCCATATGCTCTCGATCGTCGGAGTCAATGCCTTTTCGTATGTTCAGGTCGTTCTGTTCGACAAGAAAATGCATAATCCGGCAGCGCTTTTAGGACTCACTGCCCTGGATTTCGTGATGGTCCTGCTCTGGGCACTGGCATTTAAAAAAATCTATGCGGCGATGTTCCCAAAACGGAGACTTCTGTTGATTTACGGAAAGAAACCGATGTTCCACCTTGTGAACAGGATCGATACCCGCGACGATAAATATGAGATCGCGGAAAATATCTCGATCGACACAGGTCTGGAGCGGATCATCAAACAGGCGGAAGATTATGACGGTGTGATCATCGGAGATATCCCGGCGAGAGCGCGAAACCAGCTCATGAAACTCTGCTATGCGAGAAATATCCGCAGCTACACGGTCCCGAAGATCAGCGATATCCTGCTTCGCACTTCGGTAGAACTCAACATCTTCGATTCCCCGCTGTATCTTTCAAGAAATGACGGGGGATTGGCATGGGATCAGGCAGTTGTAAAACGGATCGAAGATATCATCGTTGCGGGGGCGATGCTCCTTGTGACCAGCCCGTTCTTCCTCATTATCGCATTCCTGATCTGGAATACCGATAAAGGACCGATTTTCTATACACAGGAACGCCTGACGAAGGACGGAAAGATCTTCCGGATCTATAAGTTCCGGACGATGATCGTTGATGCGGAAAAGAAAAGCGGACCGGTAAAAGCGGGAGAAAAAGATCCCCGTATTCTTCCGGTCGGACGGTTCTTACGCGCAACGCGTATGGACGAGCTTCCGCAGCTGTTAAATATCCTCAAAGGCGATATGAGCCTGGTAGGACCGAGACCGGAACGGCCGGAGCTCGCGAAAGTTATCACAAAAAATATCCCGGAGTTCGAGTACCGTTTGAAAGTAAAGGCAGGACTCACCGGATATGCACAGGTGCATGGACGTTACTGCACGACCAGCTACGACAAATTGAAACTGGATCTGACCTATATCCGAAATTACTCGATCTGGCTTGACTTAAAGCTGATCCTTATGACACCGAAGGTCCTTCTCATGAAGGAATCTACGGATGGTTTCGAGGAAGGTCTTTGGGAGGATCCGGCTTTAAAAGAATAGAATGGACAAAAAGATGGGAAAAATATTAACAGTAGTCGTTCCGACTTACAACGCGGAAAAATATCTCAGAGACAATCTGGAATCCTTTAAAATTCCGGAGCTGATGGAAGAACTTGAGATCCTGATCGTCAATGACGGATCTACGGACCATTCCCTTGAGATCGCTGAGGAATATGTCCGGCAGTATCCGGATACCTACCGCGTGATCACAAAAGAAAACGGCGGACATGGCTCCGGGATCAACTGCGGGATCGCAAATGCGCGGGGAACGTATTTTAAAGTGGTCGACGCCGATGACTGGGTCGGCGAAAAAGCCTTTTGTGATCTGGTCCGGACCTTAAAGACAAGCAACGCAGATGTTGTCTATTCCGGATTCTTATGGACTTACGACAATGGCGAGGCCGACAAGACGAAATTCCAGACAAAAGCAGAGATCACGATCCCGTTTGAGGGAGTGGAATACCAGAAAACGTACTCGTTTGATTCGATCGCGGACAAGCTCTATATGAAGATGCATAACATGACGATCAGAACAGAAATTCTCCGCGAAAATCAGATCCACATTGATGAGCACTGTTACTACGTCGATACCGAGTACATCACTTATCCGATCCCGTATGTAAAGACGATCTGCTTTGTAGATGGATTTGTCTATTACTATCGCCTTGGACGGGCGGGACAGAGCGTCGGACTTGAGAAGATGCAGAAGAATGAGGAGAATTACAACAAGGTACTGGAATCGCTGCTGAAATTTTACCGCCAACTTGGTAATCAGGTTCCGTGTACGGAAATCAAAAAACAGTACATTGCAAGACTGATCGCCCGCGTCATTGCCGGAAAATTCAAGATCATGCTCAGCTTTTCACCATCTGCAAAGAAAAAACAGCAGATTAGGCAGTATGATCAGAATCTGAAAACTCAATACCGGGACATCTACGACAGCAATATCAACAAGGCAGTCTCACTGCTGAGAAAAACACAGTATCATACATATTATCTGGTAAATCTGATGGTCAGGAGCATGTGCAGATAGAAAATATGCAAAGAGGTTTTTATGGACAAAATCATATCGTTTATCATACCATCCTATAATGTGGAACAATATCTGGAAAAATGTCTCTCGTCCTTTTTGAATCCGCAGGCAATCGAACAGATGGAAGTAATCATTGTGGATGATGGATCGAAAGACCGGACCGCCCGGATCGCCGGAGACTATGTAAAACAATATCCGGAGCTGTTTCGCCTGATCTCAAAGGAAAACGGCGGACATGGTTCCGCAATCAATGCGGGAACGGCAGCAGCTGTCGGGCGATACCTGAAGGTGATCGATGCGGATGACTGGGTAGTCACAGAAAACTTAAAGGAGTTTGTCGACAAGCTGGCAGCATGCACAGCGGACGTCGTTTTAAATCCATATCACCAGGTCGATATGAAGACAGGAGAAAAAACGGTCTGGAAAATGTTCCTGGACCGGTATGAAGTGACCTATACATTGGAGGATGTCGTACAAAACTGGAAGAAATTTGACCGTTGTTTTGCATTCCACGGAATCTGCTATAACCGGGAATTTTACCAGAGACACCGCTATGAATTGCCGGAAAAAATCTTCTATGAAGATCATGAATACACAACGATCCCTTGCTCGTATGCGGCAAGCATTTATCCGATCGACCTGTATCTGTATCAGTACCTGGTAGAAAACGCGGAACAGAGCGTATCGGTCACAAACCGATTAAAACGAATGAGCCATGTGGAAAAAGTAACGGAGGATCTGATCCGCCATTATAATGCACATCCGGAATTTTCGGATGCAGCGAAGGAATATATCTACAAAAAAACAGAAGGTGTCATTCTAAGCTATTATGTAGCAGGATGTATCATGAATCCGAATAAAAGAACCGGACGCAGCGATTGTCTTCGGTACAATATAATGATCCGAAATCTGAATCCGGAAATCTGGAACCGCGTCAGCAGGAAGTTCCGGAGTTATCTTTGGATGAACCGATTTGGAATTTCGTATCCGATGTATGAGAAGATGCTGCATTCCGGGGTTTATAATAAATTGAGACATAATCATAAACTCGAAAAAGAAAATGAAGCAAAAACGGAGGAGAATCTGAAATCACGATGAGTAAATTCATAAAAAGGCTGGCAACCTTTCAGCACTATAAGCCGCTGTTATCGCAGCTGGTCATGAAAGATATTAAACTAAAGTACCGGAGAAGCTTCCTCGGATATGTGTGGAGTATCTTAAACCCGTTAATGATCATGGGAATCATGGTACTCGTATTTTCCAATATGTTCCGCTTTGACATTCAGAGCTATCCGGTATATCTGATCGTCGGACAGACAATTTTTAACTTTGTCTCAGAATCAACAAACCAGGCGATGTGGTCGATCACGGGAAATGCGGCACTATTAAAGAAAACATATGTGCCAAAGTATATCTTTACTTTATCGAAAGTGACCAGTTCATTCGTCAACACACTCTTTGCATTAGGCGCAATGCTTCTTGTATTTATTTTTTGCAGAGTTACTTTCAGCTGGAATATGCTTTTTATTCCGGTTATCCTTATTCAGGTATATATCTTTTCACTGGGACTGGGAATGCTTTTAGCAGCAGGAAATGTATTTTTCAGAGATATCCAGTATATATACAGTGCGTTTTTAACTGCATGGATGTATGTTACTCCGATCTTTTATCCGCTCAGTCAGCTCCCTGAAAATTTACAGACAGCGATCAAAACTTTTAATCCGTTATACACCTATATCACCCAGTTCCGGACGATCGTTCTTGATGTAGCCTGCCCGGATATGGGAATGGTTTTATACGGCTTTGTAGTTGCTTTTGTTACGCTGGGAGTTGGTACACTGGCCTTTTTAAAGAGCCAGGATCGTTTTATCCTGTATATTTAATTGAATGAGGACAAAATTATGAATAACGAATATGCAGTGCGCGTTGAACACGCCGTTGTGCGCTTTAATATGGCTTCCGAGCGGATCGACAATCTGAAGGAATACTTTGTAAAACTGGTCCGCAGAGAGCTGATGTTCAAAGAGTTTTTCGCATTGAAAGATGTAAGCTTTGAGGTAAAAAAAGGAGAGGCCTGGGGAATCATCGGTACAAACGGATCTGGAAAATCGACTTTACTGAAGCTGATCTGCGGGATCTTAAAACCGTATAAGGGAAAAGTACTGATCAATGGTTCCATCGCCCCTCTTATCGAGCTCGGAGCCGGATTCGACGGCGATCTTACCGCAAGGGAGAATATCTTCTTAAACGGAGCTGTTCTTGGATACGATAAGCAGTTTATGGAACAGCATTTTGATGAGATCGTTGATTTCGCAGAGCTATGGGATTTCCTTGATATGCCGATCAAGAACTATTCTTCCGGTATGGCGGCCCGTCTTGGCTTTGCGATCGCAACGGTCGTAAGACCGGATATCCTGATCTGCGACGAAGTCCTTTCTGTCGGAGACTATGCGTTCCAGCAGAAGTGTGAGCAGAGAATGAGTGATATGCGAAAGAACGGGACCACGCTTTTGTATGTGTCACATTCCATTGAGTCAGTAAAGAGTGTATGTGATCATGCACTGTGGCTCGATAAAGGAACGGTCAGAATGATCGGGGATGTGGAAACGGTTGGAGATGCCTATATGGAGGCACTGAGCTAAACGAAAGGGTTACTTTTATAAAAAAAGTATCATGGAACAGTTGTGGGAAACATAAAGATTTTAATTTCGTGTCATAAACAGAGCATTGTGCCTGACAGTGAGATCATGCTTCCGATCGAAGTTGGAGCTGATCTGCGCAGCAAGCATATTGAGGGTTATATTCAGGATAATAGCGGTGACAATATTTCTGTAAAAAATAAAATGTACTGTGAATTAACGGCACAATATTGGGCATGGAAGAATCTGGATGCGGATTATTATGGCTTTTTTCATTACAGAAGATATTTGAATTTTTCAGAGAACAAATATTCATTAGATTCATGGCAGAATATCACGGAGGAACGCTTAAACGATACCTGTCTGAAAAAATATAATCTGAACGATGACTGTATCCGAAACCTGGTTGAAACATATGACCTGGTTTTATCGGAAGAAAAAAATGTTGCAAAAATGCCGGACAGAAATGCATCTGTGTATGAGCAATATAAAAATGGAAGATCCTTAAATATCCGGGATCTGGATCTGGTGCGAGATATCATTGCTGCTAAGCATCCGGATTATCTGGATACCTTTGATGAAGTGATGAAAGGCAGGAAAACCTGCCTTTGCAATATGTATATCATGAAAAAAGAGCTTTTTCATGAATACATGAGCTGGCTGTTTGATATCCTTTTTGAGTTTGAGAAGAAAGCCGACATGAGCGAATATACGGTTGAAGGATATCGTACTCCCGGACACCTTGCGGAACGTTTGCTGACCGTGTTCTGTTGGTATACGGAGAGAAAAAAGAATCTCAGAGTAAAAAAGCTCCAGACAATCATCTTCCTGAAAACAGATCAGAAGATGACGTTAGCCCAGGCGAAAAAAACAGCTCCTGCTTTTGATGCAAACAATGTAGCAATTGCGGTTGCCGCGAATGATTATTTTATTCCGTATTGCGCGACATTTTTGAAATCGATGGCAGAGCATAGCAATAGTGATAAGAACTATGATATTCTTTTACTCTCTCAGGACGTTTCAGATATCAACGTAAAGAACGTGAAAAAAATGCTTTCTGCGTGGAAAAATATTTCTCTGCGGGTGCTCGATCCGAGTGTATTGATTGACCAATATACATTCCATATTGAGGGACATTTTAGCAAAGAAACTTACTATCGTCTTGTACTGCCAGAGTTACTGCCGAATTACGATAAAGTTCTTTATCTTGATTCGGATATGATCGCGATGGATGACGTTGCAAAGATTTATGATGAAAATATTGATGGTTATCTCCTGGCAGCGTGCCATGACGCAGATACCGCTGGATTATATAACGGATATCGTAAGGATAAAAAAGAATATACCGATAAGATCCTGAAATTAAAAGAACCCTACCAGTATTTTCAGGCTGGTGTCTTACTTTTAAACCTTGAGGAATTCCGCAAACGATATACAACAAAACAGATTCTGGACTTTGCAGTTTCGGAAAAGTGGCAGCTGCTGGACCAGGATATTTTAAATAAACTGTGTGAAGGCGCTGTCAAATATATTGATATGAGCTGGAATGTTATGGTCGATTTTGCTGGCATAAGAATAAACCAGATCATCGCACTGTCGCCAAGATGGCTGAACGAGATGTACCAAGAAGCCAGAAAAAATCCAAAGATCATTCACTACGCAGGCCCGCAAAAGCCATGGTTTGAACCGGAAATGGATTTTGGAATGCAGTTCTGGGAGTGTGCGAGAGGGACAGCATATTATGAGGTTATGCTGGGACGAATGAATAGAATAACCGGTAAGACCGGAAATAATAATCATAAAAATATATTCCGCGGTGCAGTACAGTGTGTCCTGGATCACGGAATCGTGTATACGATCGGCTATATTCCAAAGAGAATATTTAGAAAAAAAGATAATGCAGCATTTTAGATGTGATATACATCCGTGAGAGGAATTATTACGATGAATAAAGATCCTAATATTAAAATTTATGTGGTATGCCATAAACCGTCATATGTTCCGGAAAATCCATACCTTTATCCGATTCAGGTCGGAACAGCTCTTTCCGGAAGCAAACTGGAAGGAATGATTCATGACAATGAGGGCGATAATATTTCAGATCGGAATAAAACATATTGTGAGTTAACGGCTCAGTACTGGGCATGGAAAAATGATGATGCAGATTATTATGGATTTTTCCACTATCGCAGATACTTTGCATTTGATCCATCTATTACGTGTGATGATGGATGGGGGAATATTGTATATGACCGAATCAGTGATGAAGTGATCAAGGAAATCAAACTTGATCCGGTCAGCATGAAAAAAATGATTACTCAGTATGATGTAATTTCTGTAAAGGGCAGACTATATCCTCAGATGCAGGATGAAGAGTTTCCGATGGATGTCTATCATGAGTATGGTGTAGCTCCGTTCCAGCATAGAAAAGATTTGGATCTTACATTAAAAATCTTAAAACAAAAATATCCGGAATTTGTGGAGACTGCTGATGAATACATGAAATCCAATGTTGCCCATGAATGCAATATGTTTATCATGAAAAAAGATATTTATCAGAAATACTGTGCATGGCTGTTTGATATTTTATTTGAAGCAGAAAAGCAGATCGATACAACATGGTATAGTGTAGAAGAATACCGTGTGATGGGATATCTTGCAGAACGTCTTTGTGGCATTTACTATTTATATTTGAAAAAACAGGAAGGCATCAAAACATTTGAACTTCCGAAAACATTGTTCCAGGATACTGCCCCGCACGCTGTTTTAGAGCCGGTTTATAAAGAGGCAGTTCCGGTTGTTTTATCCGCAAATAACCGGTTTTCCCCGTATCTGGATATTATGATCCGTTCTATGATCGCAAATGCGTCAGAGAAAAGAAACTACGATATTATCATCTTATATAATGATATTTCTGAGCGGAATCAGCGGTTGATCAAATCTGCTGCAAACGGAAAGGCAAATATTTCCATCCGGTTTGCACGAGTGTGTGAATATTTCGATGCTGGAAAATTATTTGTCGACCAGCACTTATCAGTGGAAACATATTATCGACTTATCATTCCGGAGATCATGCCGAATTATCATAAGATCCTGTATCTGGACTGCGACATGGTTGCCGACCAGGATGTTGCGGAACTCTATGATCTGGACTTAAAGGGAGCAATTATTGGTGCAGCAAAGGACATTGATGTTGCCGGACAGTTAAACTTAAATCAGAATAACTGGCAGACTTATGCGACTGAGACATTAGGTCTGGATAGTCCATACGATTATTTCCAGGCGGGAGTGCTGATCCTGGATCTTGATGGCCTTAGAAAGACGGCATCATCCCAGAAGATGATCAAGCTGGCGCTCTCCCAGTCATTCCGGTGTCACGATCAGGATGTTTTAAATATTATCTGTAGAAACAAGGTTACATATATTCCGCAGCAGTGGAATACATTAATGGACTGGCAGGAGCCGGGACGCAGCCGTATGCAGATCCTTAAGATGGCACCAAGAAAACTCTTTGAGGAATATTCCGCAGCCCGTAAACATCCGTATCTGATCCATTACGCAGGATATCAGAAACCATGGGATGTTGTGGACTGTGATTTCGCAGAATACTTCTGGAAATATGCGAAACTGTCACCGTATTATCCGATGCTGCTGCGGAGAATTCGTAGATGTTTTGATGATGAAGCAAACACACCAGTTGTTTCCTGCGAGCCAGAGGTTCGTTACATTCCTAAGAAATCCAGAATGTGGGGAATCGTAGATGTTATTTTGCCTTACCATAGTGGACGGAGAGAATGGATTAAGAAGGTTTATTGGAGCTTGAAAAAATAAAGAAGATAAAGTTATCCTATAGATGAACTTTTATTTTCTGTACTATAAATGAGCAAATACCGAAAAGTGCACAAAAATTTTAACTTATTGTGCACGTAACATGGACATTGGTCCGCTTAATATTCTTTATGTCTGCATGTGATAGACTTAATAGTGCAGTTTTTCAAATTCGCTCATTTATAGTTCTGTAATTAAAATTAGCATACTAAATGTCCAGTATGTATTCTGTGGAGATTAAAATGGAAAACATTCCCAAGATATCAATTATTGTTCCTGTATTTAATGTTGAACAATACCTTTCTAAATGTCTTGATAGTTTAATTAATCAAACATTACATGAAATTGAGATTATTTGTGTTGATGATTGTTCAACTGATGGAAGTTTAAAAATACTTCAAAATTATGCAAAAAGAGATTCACGTGTATGCGTTTTTCACTTGAAACAAAATTTTGGCACGAGTTATGCACGTAAAGTAGGTGTATCTTCTGCTAGAGGATCTTACATTATGTTTTGCGATGCAGATGATGCTTTTGTATCTGAGGCATGTGAACATGTATGTAAAGAGATGGAGAGGGATCCAGTTGACATTTTGCAATTTGAGACGGATATTATCTTTTGGGGTACGCATTCTTTACAAGGGAAAAAAGGACTTTCAGATGTTTTAAAGCCGTATTATAAACACTATTCGGGAGATTTATGTGCCGCATGCTTTAAGGAACAAAAATGGAAATTTACATTATGGAATAAAGCGTATAATGCAGACATATGCAAAAAAGCTTATGCAGAGATTGAAGATACATATATTATTGTTTCAGAAGATTTATATGCCTTTTTTTTCATAAGCTTTTATTCGACAACATATCGTGGCATTCATGACAAGTTATACATTTATAATTTTGGAATTGGAATCACAAATTCTTCTAGACTTGACTTTACTCAGTTTGAAAAACATGTAACAAAATTAAAGGTTTCAGAAGCATTAACTGAGTTTTCATGTAAAAAAGGACTTGATAAAAAACATATAGAATTGATTAGGACGATAAAAAATAATATTATTACTGACTTACTTTACCAATGGTACAATTACTTATCGTTATCGGATTCAAAGCTTGGCTATGATCTACTTCTGAAAAAACTTGGAGCAAGTACGGTAGTTTCAGAACTGGCAAAAGTACATTGGAATGACAGTCCTCAATTATTAGATAGACTAGTTACAAGAGAACGTAATATTTTACCAGGGAAAAGGGTAAAGTGCATAGGAATATATTATCATAGAATGCGCAATGGTGGAGTTGAAAAAGTTCTTTCAAAATTATTATTCGTATGGAAGAGCATGGGGTATGATCTCATACTTTTCACCGATGAAAAAGCGACGGATGACGATTATCCAATACCCACCGATATCATTAGGATTGTATTGCCTAAATTTTCTGAATATCAAGCAGCTAAGTATAAAAAAAGAGCGCGTTATTGGGAGGCAATGATAAAGAAATATGATATTGATACAATCTTGTATCATTCATGCACTTCTATTACTTTATTATGGGATACTTGCCTAATAAAAGGACTTGGGTGTAATCTAGTAGTTGAGACGCATTCGATGTTTTGCGGTTCTATGTGGTATGATGCTAGATTTTCAAGCTATCTTCCACGTATATATAGAATGGTTGACCGAGTGGTAGCATTATCTGAAATTGATGTATCATTTTGGAACAATTATGCACCAACATATTATATTCCTAATCCATTAGATGCTATTTCAGAAACAGAAATATCTGATTGTACTTCAAAAAACATTGTTTGGGTAGGACGATTAGCTGAAGAAAAAAGACCATATGATATATTAGAAGCGTTCTCTATTGTGATTAAATCTGTTCCAAATGCTACGTTGACTATGATTGGAGATGGTGACACTCCAGAATGGATGGAAGGATTACAGAATTATGCAGTTCAACATCGAATAGATCAGGCTGTACATTTTTGCGGATATGAATTGGAGACAGGGTCATATTATAAAAATGCATCAATACTTGCAATGACATCTCTTTGCGAAAGCTTTTCCATGGTATTGGCAGAAGGAAAAGGACATGGACTTCCAACAGTTATGTATGAGCTCCCTAACCTTGAATTGACGAGAGACAAAAAAGGTATAATATCAATTCCACAAGGAGATGTCCTGGCACTTGCAAATGGAATGATTTTACTATTAAAAGATGAAAATTTAAGGCAGACTATGGGAAGAGAGGCTCGTGATAGTTTAAAAGAATTTCTTACGTTTGATGTTAGATCTGCATGGAAAAAATTATTTGATAGTTTTATTGATCCACCCAAATATCGTCCAGATGAAAACTCGGTACTAATGTTAGATATGCTATTTGAAAACGTAATTCGGGGAATAGATAAAATACAGTCATGTTCAAAAAATTACACTTGCACTAATATTAATCCACAATATGAAGAAGTACTGAATCGACATGAAGAAGTAGTAAATCGACATGAAGAAGTAGTAAATCGACATGAAGAAGTGGTAAATCGGCATGAAGAGGTATTGAACCGTCATGAAAAATCTATCAATCACCAGTGGGAAGTGCAAAAATGGCATGAAGAGCGTATTCAAAAACTTGAAAACAATACGTCTTGGATAAAAAAAATCATTAAGAAAGTATTTAATTAATTTCATGGTTCCCAGTAGTATTTATTACTGGGAATTATGAATAATTAGAGCTCGTCATAGATAATAGTAAAAAATACTGTTTATCAACTAAACAATGTCTTATTAGACAGGAAATGAAAAATGAAGTGTAAACAATTATTCCAAAATCTTGTAATACACATATATCCATGCACTATAGCTTTAATAGTGCTAATATGTATTTTTCTCTCTAAAATAAAATATGCGACGAAAGGCGTAATCTTTTTTTTAATACTTCTTGGAAGCGTTTTTTCTTTGTAATTTATAATACATCTAGTAATTTCAAGTTAAAACGAAGAAAGAAATATATATTGGCATTTTCTGTACTTTTATTTTTTATGCAACTCTTTTTTGTATATAATTATTATTTTTATACAAATTGGGATGTTGCAGAATTGATAAAATTTTCTGATTTATATACGCATCATCAAGACATAAGTGATTATAGATGGTATTTTTCTATATATCCTAATAACTATAAATGAGTAAATACCGAAAAGTGCACAAAAATTATAACTTATTGTGCACGTAACATGGACATTGGTCCGCTTAATATTCTTTATGTCTGCATGTGATAGACTTAATAGTGCAGTTTTTCAAATTTGCTCATTTATAGTTTTTAATATATTTACATGGCATGCATCTAAAAACAAATATTTTTGCACTATTATGTTGAGTATTTTAGGATTAACAATTTTTGAATTGCTATTTGAGGCGCGAGCACGATATTTATTTACGTATGCTCCATTATACATTATCTTAGCAGTTCAAGGGTTTAGCCAATGGATAACTACAGGAAGATATTCAAAAAAATGTAGTGGTGAGATTGAAAAAGTTGAGCAGAAACAAAATGAAAATTTAGAGGGATCTCATGAAAAATTGCATTCTGAGACGGTTTTATAGGAAGAGCATTGTTCATTACTGTTATGGCTTTTCTGTATTAAGTATGATAACGTAAATTCGCAAATCAGCGATTTTGAATGCCTGTACTAATAATTGCTGGATACACTAATAAGCTTGTTGATTTTATATAAATACATACAAAATATTGAAGGTAAATTATCTATGGAATTATATATTTCTCTTTTAAATTGTATCGCATGTTTAGGAGTTATACTTTTACATGCCAATAGTATTTTTTGGTCACATCCAACGGGATTGCTTTGGACATCGTCTAATTTTATTGAAACTTTTTTTTACTGGCCGGTTCCCATTTTTTTTATGATTTCCGGTGCAACTTTGATGAATTATCGTGAACGCTATTCTACGATTGTATTCTTAAAAAAGAGAATCAGAAAGACGGTAATTCCATTTCTATTTTGGAGTGTGATGGCTGGAGTATTTATGGCATATGTTACGGAGACACCTATGGATTTGAATTCTCTTCATATTGTCGATAATATTTTTAATACAAGATATTTTTCGATATATTGGTTCTTCATTCCACTGTTTGCGATATATTTATCGTTACCACTTATAAGTCGAATAGCCGAATATCCTGCATTATTTTCATACACAATAGTATTGGGAATTATCTTTGTATTTACTATGCCATTTATTTGTAGCTTACTGCACATTAATATGAATGCTGCTCTTATTCCACCGGTGGCTAGTGGTTATATTGTATATGTAATGCTTGGTTATGTATTAAACAGGACTAATGTGAGTAAAACAACGAGAAGTATTATTTATCTAATGGGATTCACTGGCTGGTTTATGCATTTTGTGGGGACTACAGTGCTTTCTGAAGGATTACAGGAGATTAATGGTACATTTAAAGGTTATACAAATTTACCATGCCTTTTGCATTCTATAGCAGTATTTGTTTTTTTTAAATATTTAGATTTAAAGAAAATATTAGGTCCATTTTATAGTGGGTTAAAAAAATTTATATTTAAGTGCGCATCATGTACATTTGGAATATATTTGCTACATTTCTTCTTTATTGTTTGGATACCATATAGATATCAGGTGGATTGCAGAAGCCTTTTATGGAGAATTGGAGGGGCTAATTTAATTTTTATTAGTTGTTTAGTTATCACTTATTTTGCAAAAAAAATACCTATTATTAAGCAGTTATTACCATAATATGTAGTAGCTTATCGGCTTTGCTGTGAAATATAAAAAGATGTATATGTACTTTATGACTTTTAGCTTGAAATTAACAAGGTTGTAGATTTTTTACTTGTTAAACCTTAAATAATAAAGAGAGATGATATATATGAATTTCTATTTTTTTCAGACTTTAATTTGTGTTGTGACGCTATTGATGATCATATTGTGTTGTTTAAATACAACACTTTTTATGAAAAAATTGTGGAATACAACCCAAAATAAATACGATTTTCTGGCGACTTTTCTGATAAGCAGCGTAGTGTTCTTGATTGGATATGGATGTATGATAATATCCGACCATTATTCAGTGGATTCGTTTAATTTAGTATATGATATGGGGCCATATTGGCAAATGCAGATAGGAAGATATGTTAATTGTGGAGTGATTCTTCTTGCAGAGCAGATGGGGATAAATCAGGTCATTATGCAGCGTTTTTTTATGGTGATTTGGATTGCTACCTCAGTCATTATGAATGTAATGATAACTGTAGGAATCGCAAAACAGATGAAAGTAAAAAGAAGTAGTTTTTATCTTTTAATACTTGCAACGTCATTGTCTTTTGTGAATGTTTTTGCCATGGACTTGATGTTGTTCTCGGAAATGGCAATGGTGCTTATTCCTGGAAATTTAGCATTGGGTCTAGCAGTACAGGTGGTGCTTTGTGAAGAAAAAGAATGGAAAAAGTGGTTGCTATGTGTGATTTATTTAATAATTTCGATAGGGTCTTACCAGAGTTACATAGGCATTTTTGAAGTATATGTATTACTGGGAATATATTTAAAATGGAAGGATTCACCAAAAACGAGATGGAGCAATAGTTTTGGAGTGCTAGGAGTTGGTGGCGTTGTATCAATTTTTAATATTGTATTGGTAAAAATTTTAGTGCATTTTGGAATGATAGCAGATTCTGGAAGAGGAGCAACTTTTAAAATTTCTAAAATATTATGTAATATAAAAGGTGTGTTAGATTATCAGGTGTCATTTTGGAAAAATGCTGATGGCATTTTGATGCCATATGTGATGCCGGTATTGGGAATATTATTACTATATATTATAGTGTTGGAATTACGAAAAGCTAATCTAGAAAATAAGTTATTTTTAATATTTTTAATTTTAGGTTGCTATTTACTGGGATTTGCTCCCCATATGTTAGAGAGTAATCAGCTATTATCTCCACGGAGTAATATAGCAGTATGGTCTGTAATAGCTGCGATATTGGTTCTGTCCATTAGCCATATAGAAAAAATATTTAATATTTTTGGTAAAGTTATAGCCGTAGCGTTATGTCTTTTGATTGGAATCAATTGCTTGGTGATGCAAGATATGGCTGCAAATGAACAGTCTATGAATGCAATAGATATCATGGAAGCAAAACAGATTGGTGAACGTATTTTAGAATATGAAAACGAAACAGGAAATACCATAACTAAGGTGGCAGCTAGGGGGGATTTAAATCCCACATATTATCAGCCGAATTCGCGATATAAGAATTGGGAATTAGGAGCAAGAATTATGTCGACTTATTACTCGAATTATAGACTAATTGGATATACATTGAATAGAAATTTAGAAAGAAAAGACATGTCAGATGAAATATATGAGAAGTATTTTGCGGGAAAAGATTGGAATTGTCTGAATGTAGAGGAACAGACGATTCTTATAAATGATACATTATATTTGGTAATATATTAAATGTTATGAGTAGTGAGGAAATATAAGATGAAAGAAATAGTGTTGTATATTGTCATTCCATGCTATAACGAAGAAACTGTTCTTCCAATCACATCAAAAATGTTTTTGGATAAGTTAACGTCATTGATCCGCACAAATAAGATTTCCGACAGCAGCCGAATCTTATTTGTCAATGACGGGAGCAAAGACAAAACATGGGAAATCATTTGCAATCTGGCGAAGCAGGATGAACATTTTATCGGTATTTCCCAGAGCCGTAACCGTGGACATCAAAATGCAGTTCTTGCGGGACTGATGGAAGCAAAAGATAAATGTGATATTACGATTTCTATCGACTGTGATGGTCAGGACGATATTAATGCCATGGATGAAATGGTCGAGCAGTATTATCAGGGATGCGAAATTGTGTATGGTGTGAGAAGCAGGCGTGATACGGATACATTTTTTAAGCGTTTTACAGCGGAAGGCTTCTATAAACTTTTAAACTGGATGGGAACGGAGGTTGTCTATAATCATGCGGATTATCGACTGGTTTCAAGTCGTGTTCTGAAAGAATTTGCAAATTTCAAGGAAGTCAATCTGTTCCTGCGCGGAATGTTCCCGCTGGTCGGCTTTAAGAGCACCAGCGTGTATTATGAGAGACATGAACGAATCGCAGGGGAAAGCCATTATCCGCTTTCTAAAATGCTGGCACTTGCCTTTGATGGAATTACCAGTCTCAGCGTAAAACCGATTCGGATCATTACGGCTCTTGGAACAGTGA
>OGIO01001716.1_pt1 | contig 16356 bp, 20 predicted proteins | sample 1571841 | NCBI WGS metagenome assembly OGIO01 (sample SAMEA2582111, study PRJEB24529) | metagenome | biome: Human gut stool | place: China | collected 2011
TAAAATATAACAGTTATTAAATTTCTTAAAACAGGTGAAATCTCAATCGGAATTTATGGAGGAGACAATGATGGATAAAAAGACACAAAAAATAGGAGTGATTTGTTCAATTGTACAGATTATATTAAGCATAATATGCTTGATTTATAGTGCGATAAATCAAGAAAATATTATAATGTGGGTATTATTTTTATGCTCTGGAATTTTATCGTTAAGCTCGAATATTAGTAGAAACAATAAAAAAGAAGACGAGTGAGGAAGTGCAAATTCCGATTTTGTAGAGGACTCGATGAATCCTTGTAATATTGGGCGTTGCATGAATGTTAATTTGCGTTGCTTGATGTATTGAGGGCTAATCAGTATACTAGTTTTATCAAACGAAAGGAGCAACTAGAGATGCTTGGTGAAAATATAAAAACTTATCGACAGAAAAAAGGATATACACAGGAAGAGGTTGCCAACAGACTTCATGTGACAAGACAGACTATTTCAAAATGGGAAAAAAACTATTCGGTTCCAGATGCTGAAGTACTTGTAAAATTAGCAGATGTATTAGAGGTTCAAACAAGTCAGTTACTTGGAGTAAAGGCAGATAGTGATGCGCAAACAACTGAAGAAAAACAGAATGCTTATGCAGAGCAACTAGCACATATTGCCGAGCAGATGGCAGTCAAAAATCGTCAAAGTAAGAGAATATGGAAAACGATAGGAATAGCGTTTGCAGTAATCATTGCCGTATGTATTATTCTTATAGTTATGAATATTGCATTTTTTTCTGTTTATCCGACCACAGAGGATGTTCGGACACACAAAGAGACTATTATGTTGGAACAATAGAGTTACAAATTCCAGTTTGTCGAACTCAAAAATATTATTAAATGAAAAGGTAGAGTGTATAGAGAAATCTATATGCTCTATTTTTTTGCTCATTTTTAGAAAAAGTGATTAAAAAACTATTGACATTTTGTTACTGGGAAAGTGAAGAACTCTATTTTTCTCTTCCAAGCAATAATCTTTTAATAAATAAAAAAGAACTTTCTTTTAAAGATCTTGATGGTCAAACAATGCTACTTTATAAAAATATTGGTTTTTGGAAAGAAAGAGTATTAAAACATATGCCTCATACACATTTCATTATAGAAAATAATCGTCATGATTTTCTTAAACTCTTAGATCATTCTGATTTTGTTTGCTTTACAACCGACCTAGCAATAGAAGAAGGTATCTTAAAAAATCGTGTTATTAAAGAAATAAGTAATCCAGAAGCATTAGTTCCATTTTATATCTGTTGCTTAGAAAAAAATAATAAAAAATATCAATACCTATTTAAATAAAATCGTTTCTTTCGTTCCACTCATTTTGCAACGAAATACTTTTCGTTGCAAAACATTGCAAACAATTTTTTCATTTTAATAAAAATAGTCTATAAACACTAGATGTTCTAGTATCTATGGACTTTATTTTTTGTCGATCCTTATACATTTTATTCATCGTTTCCATCTATTATTTATATTTCAATAATTTTTTGATGTCAAAATGATGTCAATATATTTTAAAAAAACAAAAAAACCTTGAATTTATCAAGGTTTTTTAATAGTTATTATTCACCAACGTATGGTAATAATCCCATTTGTCTAGCACGTTTGATAGCTACTGCTAATTGTCTTTGATATTTAGCAGAAGTTCCAGTTACACGTCTAGGAATGATTTTACCGTTAGCTGAAACAAATCTTTTTAATAAATCAACATCTTTATAATCGATGTAAGTAATTTTGTTTTTTGTAAAATAACAAACTTTTCTTCTACCCATTCTTTGTCTTTTAAAAGCCATGTTCTTATACTCCTTTTCTAAAATTGAATATCGTCTTCCATGATATTAAATGAATTATCAAAATCTTTTTCTAATTCAACTGTTTGCATATCTTGGAAATTATCTGTTTGTGGTTGAGCAGGTTGAGAATATTGATTATTCATCATACCTTGGTTCATAGAACTTTGGTTTCTTTCTCTTTGAGCTCTTGTTTCTAAGAATTGAACAGAGTCACAAACAACTTCTGTAACGTATACGCGTTGTCCTTGAGCATTATCATAAGATCTAGAACGAAGTCTACCTTCAACTCCTACTAAAGATCCTTTTGCACAATATTGTGCAACATTTTCAGCGACTTTATTCCATACAACGCATGAAATATAATCAGCTTGTTGCCCATCTGCAGAATTATAGTTACGATTTAACGCTAACGTAAAACTTGTAACTGCAGCCCCGTTTCCAGTTCTTCTAAGTTCTGGATCACGAGTCATTCTACCAACCATAACAACTCTATTAATCATCGTCAAATGCCTCCTAATTATTTACGAAGAGTTAAGTGACGTAAAACTGAAGCGTTGATTCTTGATAAACGTTCGAATTCAGCGATTTCAGCTGGTGCACAAGTTACATCTACTACAACATAGTAACCTTTTGTGTAATCTTTAATTTCATAAGCGAAATCACGTAATCCCCATTCGTTGACATTATCAACTGAACCACCGTTAGCAGTTAAGATTGATTTGAAGTTTTCAATTAAAGTATTTCTAGCTTCTTCTTCAACATCTGGTTTTACAATAAACATAATTTCATATTTATTCATCTCTTTTACCTCCTATGGTCTTTTGGCTTACTTTTTAGTAAGCAGGCAGTAAAATAATCTTTACATGCTCGTCCATTATATCTTATTGTTTACTTTTATGCAATAATAAAATGATTATTTTATGTAATTTTACCCCTTTATAGGCATGTTTTTTTCATACTCTATATTGAGGTGATATTATGAATTATCTATTATTTTTATTTTGGATATTTTTTATGATTTTATTTCATTATTTAATCAAAAATGATTTTTCTTTTATTCAAAAATACCTTAATAAACTTTTTAAATATTCTCCCTTATTTAAAGAATATTTAAAAAAGTATTTAAAAACTATTTTATATACATTTTTTACTTTTATTGTGGGTAAGACTTTTGAACATCTTGATATGTGGGTAGATTTGTTTTTTGTTTCTATATGGATGTTAGTAGATGAAAAAGAAAATATAAATATTGAAAATAAAAAAGAAACAATACCTTCTTTTATAGGTATTGTTCTAGGTTTATTACTCCAATACTTTATATGATTTTACTTTTATACTTTGGATATCTTTATTTTTTATATCTAATGTTCCTTCATAGTAAATATATATTCTATTTCCTTTGATAAGACCTTTATTAGAATCTATTGCTCCCGCAATAGAAATTAAATACTTTTGATGATCATTTGTTTCTATCAATAATGTTTCATCACCCACATTTTTAATTGTTCCTACAATTGTTTTATATTGACTTAAATTTTCTTGATCATCAGATTTAAAATGAAAACATCCAAAAATAACTCCTATTAAAACAAATAAAGTAATTAAAATCCAAATTATACTCTTTTTCTCTTTTCTAATATGCTTACCTTTCATCTTAAATCTTCCTGTGTTGTAATTTTTAAATTACTATAATCTCCTAATACTGCCTTAATATCCTTATCTATATATCTTTCAAATAATTGACTATCATCAGTCGCAACATATCCTTCATCTTTTGCCTTTTGATAAGCCACCTTAATATCTTCACTTTTAAATACTTGTGGTGTTTGAGCCTGCATCAATGTTTCTCTTTTTAAAGTTTTAACAACAATACCCTCTTTCACTTCTTTAATTGTATCTTTACAAGGAACCATTAATAACCCAGCATCATATGTTTTTAAACATTCAACTAAATCATTAATACTTTGTTTACTTACATAAGGTCTTGCTCCATCATGAATAAAGACATGATTTTCTTTTACTTTTTGTAAACCTTCATAAACACTATCTTGTCTTTCTTTACCACCAAAAACATACTCAATTCTTGAATCATTAACTAATGTTCTTATATCATCTATTTCATTTTCTTTCGTTACAACAATAATTTGTTTACATCTATTATCCTCTAAAAAATGAGAAATATTCATTTCATAAACAGTTTGATTGTTTATTTTATAAAAAATTTTATTATATTTCAAACCTGTTCTTTTGCCACTTCCAGCACATAAAAGAATTAAACTATAGTTCATGTTTTTCACCTCATGATTATTTTATCACACCGTGATAAAATAATAAAATTTACATAGATATTTCTAGAAATATGATATAATCTAACTTAGACAAAGGAGAATTTTATGAATACAACACTTATTATTATGGCGGCTGGAATTGGTTCGCGTTATGGAAAAGGAATTAAACAACTAGCGAAAATCGGTCCTCATGACGAAATCATTATGGATTATTCTATTTTTGATGCTATAGAAGCTGGTTTTAATAAAGTCGTTTTTATTATTAGAAAAGACATCGAAAAAGAATTTAAAGAAGTTATTGGTAATCGTATTGAAAAACACATTCAAGTTGAATATGTTTTCCAAGAAATTAATAATATTCCTGAAGGGTGTACAGTACCCGAAGGTAGAATCAAACCTTGGGGAACTGGACAAGCTATTTTATCTTGTAAAGGAATCGTTAATGAACCATTTGTCATTATCAATGCTGATGATTATTATGGAAAAGTTGCTTTTAAAAAGCTCCATGATTTTTTAATTGAAGATAGTCATAGAAATAGTGAGTTTACCATGGCCATGGCTGGTTTTATCTTAAAAAATACTTTAAGTGATAACGGTACAGTCACTCGTGGTATTTGTGTAGAAGATGAAGAAGGTTATTTACATAGAGTTATTGAAACTAAAGGGATTATTAGAAACAGTCAAGGAACAATTGATTGTGAAACAGAAGAAAGTAAAGATATTATTCAAGAAAATAACCGTGTTTCTATGAATATGTGGGCTGGTTATCCATGTTTTATTGATTATCTTGAAAATGGTTTTAAAGAATTCTTATTAGATGATAGTGGAGATGAACTTACTAAAGAATATTTATTACCTATTATTGTTGATCAATTAATTAAAACAAATAGAGCTTCAGTAAAAGTATTAGAAACAACTGATAAATGGTTTGGGGTTACTTATCCTGAAGATAAGCAAGCAGTTCAAGATTCTATTAAAGAACTTATTGAAAAAGAAATTTATCCAGAAAAATTATGGAAATAAAAAGTCTAGCTTAAAGTTAGACTTTTTCATTACCATAAATCATCGGTACAACACGATTATTACCTAAAAAAACAGAAAGTACATCTTCTTTCATATCCAATCCACTATAAATAAAATCCACAAGTTTCTCAATATCTACTTGTAAAACAGCAATCTTTTGATTTTGATGATAATCAAACTCTATAACCGCACATTGTCTTATAATTCCCCATTTTGTATCCTTTGTGTCTCCTAGATAATCAGGTAACACAAGAAAATTATAAACACCTACATTCGTCTCATTTTCCTTTTCATAAATACGCTGAAATTGTTCCTGATAGAAAAATTGTTTATAAATATCTAGGTTTCTTGGTAAATAGTAAGCTTCTTTTTCATAATCCCATCCATAATATTTAGCATCAAGTATACAACAACTCTTTTGTGGTCTTTCATATTTAGGATTTTCTAGGATTCTTTCACAAACAATATCTGGGATATTCTTTTTATTTTGATTGATAAAAACACTTTCTCTTTCTTTGACAATTTGTTTTTGTTTATAATCTTTTGTCTGTTTTCCTATTGCATTCCAATGATAAGTATTATATTTTGTATCATTAATATCTATTTCTTTATCTAATAATTGACTATTAAAGAGAACATCACCTTTTTGAATACTGATTTGATTTTGAAAAAATTCTCCTATCATCCATTCAAAAACCATTTCAAATTTAAAAGTAATGATTTCTTGACAACTAGAACTTGTTTTATTTTCTTCTATAGTTTTTTTGCACCAATTTTCAATAGATTCATACTTATTTATCAAATCACACTTTTTTTCATTAACTACAAAATATAAATCAAATAATCTTGCATATTTATATAATAATATTTCTTTATCAATGCTATCTTTAATAATAACTGATTTTGGTAAAGATAAAATTAATCTATCTTTATCTAAAAGAATGCCTACAAAATTACTTATATACATCCATTCTTTTGTTTCTTTATCCATATTTCTTCTAAAAAGAGATTCTTTAACATTCTCTATTACTTCTTGATATTTATTATAATCAACGACTTTACCATCTTGAATTAACTCTATTTCCATTCTTTTACCCTCTACTTATCACACCTATGATATCTCTATTTAAGAAAAACTGTCAAATAGAAAAAAAGCTTTTGCTTATGCAAAAACTTCTAAAAACAAATCAATACAAAATAAACAAATATCTCAATCAACAGCATCAGTTGTAAAACAATACTAATTATTCATATTTTCTTTGATAATAGATTTTAATTCTTTTTACTCTTAAAGAATATATTTTTCAATATAATTTCCTATTCCATCATGATCATTATCATCGGTAATATAATCAGCTACACTTTTTGTTTTTTCACTACCATTAGCCATAACGACACCAATACCAGCATTTAATGTCATATCATAGTCGTTATCTGCATCTCCAAATGTAACAATATCTTTAATATCAATATGATGTAATTTTAATATTTCTTTAAGTCCTGCAGTTTTTGATATTCTTGGATCCATATATTCGTATAATACACTCGCTGTTTTAAGTGATGATGATTTATAATCATCACTATGGAATGTTTTAGATCTTTCAATGATATGATCCCTATATTCAGGTTTACAAATAATAATAAGTTTAGCTTTAGGTGATGTTAAATATTCATCATAATTAACAACCTTATAAGGAACTCTATCCCCTTTAGAAAGATCTTGAATATATTCATCATCCTTTGGTGAATAAAAGATACCATCTTCAGGAATCGCAAAATTACAATCCATATCTTCATAATGCTTTACAATTTCTTTAATCAACTCTCCATCTAATGGATATTGAGCCTTAGAAATATCAAACGTATAATCATAAATTTCCGCTCCACCAGTACCAACAATCATATCTACCAAACCTTCAATACCCCAAGTATCAAGTAATGTTTGAATACTATTAACATCTCTACCTGTTGATAAACCAAAAAGAATTCCTTTTTCTCTAGACTTTTTAATCATTTCAACTGTCTTCTTTGTAACTACACCTTCACTTGAAAGAAGTGTTCCATCTATATCACACATAATTGCTTTTACGTTCATAAAAATACCTCCTACTCGAATCATAAATAATCTGCATATTTGAAACAATTAGGGTATAAAAAAAAGAATTTTTTTCTCAAAAATTCTCATTTCTTATCTATTATTTAGAATTATTTTCTCATTATTTAATAGTTCCTTCTACAATATTATTATAATAAGCTAATTTCTTTTCAATATTCTCTTGATAATCTAATTTAAAATAACATGTATATAAAACATCTAAAATATAAAGAATAGAAAGTCGTGTTGAAAAAGATGAAATCTTTTTATAATGATTTTCATAAGGTGATATATAGAGTTGATAATCTGGATCAAAATCTTTAAATGTATAGTCATACGATGAAATTAAAACGATTGGTGTTTTTACCTTATGCAATATACGAGGTAAAATATCAGATAATATACCTCTTCCTCCAAAAGTAATAATGATTGCTAGATGATTTTCATCACTACTTGCTGCTATAAGTCTTTGTTGGTATTCATCAATAGGAACATTTACTTGTTTACCTATTTCTTGCATTTGAAATTGAAAATTCAAAGCAAAATTAATATTTCCTGCAGAAGTATACACATCTATGATTTGTGCTTTTTTCATTGCTGATGCAATAAGACGTAATTGGTCTAGACTAAAAAGATTAGCTGTTAGATTAAGGGTTTGTTCATAATCTTCTTTGATTTTTTGAATAATTTCATAATGTGTTTGAAATTGATTAACAGGAAAATCAAAGTTAAAATCTTCATTACTTTTTCTATAATCATCTAAAGAACTAGTTATTTTTATTTTTAAATCAGAAAATCCTGATAGTCCTAATTTATCACATAAACGATAAACTGTTGCTGTTGAAACAAAACAAACTTTTCCAAGATCTTTTGACGACATTTTTAAAACATCTTCAGGATGTTTTAAGATATAATCTGCCAAGATTCTTTCATTTTTTGATAAGTCTTTGTTTTCTTTTAAATTTATAAATAGATTCATACCATCACCATCCTTATTTTAATGCATTTATACCCATAAATGCATTTTTTTCATATACTAAAAAAATTTCAATTTTCCAAAATAAAAGTGCCTACACTTGGTAGACACCTTCTCTTTTACTCAAATTCATTAGTTCTAGCAACTTCTCTAATCCATGAAGCTGATTTCTTTTCTTTACGTTTATAACCATCATCTAAACATACACGAACAAATCCATATCTGTTTTTAAAAGCATTACACCATGACCAGTTATCAATAACACCCCAATAATGATACCCTAAACAATTAGCTCCATCTTCAATTGCTTTTGCAATCCATTCTAAATGATCTCTAACAAATTCAATACGATAATCGTCTTGAACAGTTCCATTTTCATCCATATATTTTTCTTCACCTTCAACACCCATTCCATTTTCAGAAATAAAGAAAGGTAAATCTGGACATTCTTTTTTAATTTTCATACCAAAATCATAAATACCTTTTGGATAAATTTCCCATCCACGATAAACATTCATTTTTCTTTCAGGCCAAATATATGGTTTAGAAATACATGGTAAACCATTTTCATCAAATTTACTATCAGGCGCTTGTACACGTGTTGGTTGATAATAGTTAAATCCTAACCAATCTACTTTACCTTGAGCTAAGATAGCTTCATCACCAGGACGACGATTGATTTCTACTTTCCAATCATTTTCTACTGTATCTAAAACATCTTGTGGTAAATGTCCATGAGCAACGACATCTAACCACCATCTGTTGTGTAATCCATCTGTCATACGTACTGCTTCTAAATCTTCAGGAGTTGGATTTTCTTTTGTATATGGTGGTGCAAAACAGTTGATCATACCGATTTTTGCACCTTCACAAAGTTTTCCTTCTGCTTTTAATTTTCTAAAGTTTGCGACAGCTAAACAATGCGCTAAAGTAATATTATATTGTACATTGATTGATTGTTTGAAATCTTTTTGATATGGATACCAAACACCATGTAAGAATTGTTGTTCTGGTTCTACAATAGGTTCATTGAAAGTAAACCAATATTTTACTTTATCTCCAAATTCTTCCATTGCAATCTTTACAAAGTTCGCATAAGCTTCAACAACTTCTCTATTTTGCCATCCACCACGTTTAACTAAATATTCAGGCATATCAAAGTGATACATATTCATAAAAATATCAATACCATTTTCATTTGCACAATCAATTAATTTATGATACCAAGCGGCACCTTCTGGATTTAATTTACCATCTTGATCTAATAAACGAGTCCATTGCATAGAAGTTCTAAATGATTTAAAGTTTAAACTTTTTAATAATTTAATATCTTCTTCATATTTATGGTACATATCATTTCCAACATATGATCCCACATTATTAAAGAAAGCATTAATTTCTTGATCAGAATACATATCCCAATAAGAACGTAATCTTCCTCCTACATTCCAAGCTCCTTCTGTTTGTGGTCCTGACATAGCAGCACCAAAAAAGAAATCTTTAGGTAATTTAATCGTCATCTTTTCTTCCTCCATTATTTTCATGATTATTATACTGTCATTATATCATGAAACTAGAGTTGTTAGAGGAAATGTATTCTATTTTCTTACCTATTTCTTTTTCTTTATAATCATGTAAATAAAATACAAAAATGCCCTTATTTAGGACATTTGTTTAATTTGTTTCATCATTTTAGATAGATTAATCGGAACATGTTCCTCTTTTAATAAATTGTGTATTTTCTCAATAGAAATATGTTCACGTAAATGAATAATTTTTTCTATTATTTCTTTAGATAAAGGTTGATATTCAATTATTTGATCAACCTTATCAAACAATTCATGCCTTAAATACTTAGTTTGTCTATTCTTTTTAAATCCCATACAACAACGTGACGTACCTGTTTGACTCATTATAAAAACAACATTTTCAAAACTAATCTTTCTTTTAGCTTGATCTTCATAATAACCATCATCAAAGATTTGTGAAAATAAATGAATAATTTCTTCACAAGCTTGATCAATATGATCTAATAATAAAACAGTATGTGGATAACTTTGTAAAGTTGATAAAAGAAGACTTGGTTGTTCATGATATGTTTCTAGAAGTTTATAAAGGGAATGGCTTTCTTGATATTGATTCATATCTAATTTTAAATAATGATAATTTAGATATTTAGCTAAGGATTTAGCCGTTAATGTTTTACCACAACTTGTTGGTCCATAAATAAAAAAGGAGATAGGTAATTGTTTATGTTGAAATGTTTCAATCATCTGATGAATTCCTTTTTCTTGACCTAAAATATCTTTATTTAATTGTTTTTCTAATTTTTGGTAATCCATTTGATGATGAATTGTAATATTTAAATACTTTTCAATTGTTTCTACAATTCTATTCTTTGTAAGTTCTTTTTCATGATAAAATTTAGCTTTAACACATGATAAATCTAAGATATCAATCGCTTTATCAGGATAAGTTCTATTTTTAATATGACAATCTACTAATTCTATTAATTCTTTTAAAAGTACATTATCTATTTTAATTTGATGATAACTTTCATAATAACCTTTAATTCCTTTTAATATCTCTAATGTTTCCTCTTTTGTATTTTCTTTTAAAGTGACAATAGAAAACCTTCTATTCATTGCATGATCTTTTTCAAAATGTTTATAATATTCATCAATAGTTGTAGCACCAATAACCGTCATATCTTTTCTAGCAAGATAAGGCTTTAAAATATTAGAAGCATCAATTGCCCCTTCAGCTCCACCAGCCCCAATGACATTATGAATTTCATCAATAAAAATAATCACATTATCCAAGTCTTTTACTTTATCAATAATCTTTTTAAACTTCTCTTCAAATTCACCACGATACTTTGTACCCGCAACCAGTGAAGATAAAGAAAGTTCATAAATAATCTTATTCTTTAAAGAATCTACAACTTTACCTTGATTAATTAACATCGCAAGTTTTTCTACTAATGCTGATTTACCTACCCCTGCTTCTCCAATAATTAAAACATTATTTTTTTCTTTTTTAGATAAAATAGTACATACTTGATCAATTTCATTTTCTCTACCAATAATTTTATATTTTTTAGTCTTCACTTTTTTATTAATATTGACAAGTGTTGGTATTTGATCCAATGGTGTTTCAAAAGCAGATTTTTCCTGCAACAAATAAACAACTTCTTCTACATCTACATGATATTTTTGTAATATTTCATAAGCAACTGATTCTTTTTCTTTTAATAAAGAAATAATTAAGATATTTAAAGTCACTTGATCTTGATTTTTATCTTTAGCGTATTCAATACTTCTCTCTAATATTCTTTTTACACTTTGACTATATTCCATATAAAAAGGTTGATCATCATTTGTGCCAAACAACCTTTTTATATCTTCTTCTACAACTGCATCATTGACATCATATTTTTGTAATAATCTTTTTAATTGATTATCATGAATCTTTAATAACGAAAGCAATAAATGTTCACTTCCAACATTTTGATGACCAAAATCAAAAGATAAACTTTCAGCTACCACAATCGCCTTTTGTGCTTGTTCATCAAATTCTCTCAACAATGACTTCACCTCTTTCCTTATAATAGTATGTACAAACTGAATAATTATTAGTACACACCATTAAGAAAACATCTTAATCAACCAAGATTTCTTTTTAATTTCTTTACTTGATGTACAATAAGAAACTTGTAACTTTCCTTCTAAAGATTTACCTTTACCTTCACCTAATACAATCGTATAAAGACCATTATAATATTTTGCATTAAAATCATCTTGATGATCTGCTAAAACTTGATAAACATCATCAACACCTTTGACCCATTTTTTATAATTTAAAAGAAGTTGATCTTTTACTTTGTACATTTCATCAATATCTTCTTGTCGATAAGAAGAACCAATGATCTTATATCTTGGTGTTTCATTTACTGCACAAACAGTTGTTAAATTCATCATAATTAAAAGAAAAATAATGATTTTTTTCATAAACTTCACCTCAAGTTCATTATGTTCGTTTATAATAAAAATAAACATAAGGAGTGAACTTTTATGAGTCGTATCATGCAAAAAGAAATAAAAAGTGAAATGAATGATTTTTTCTTTGCGAAAGATCATTTAGATTTTTATCATGAATATGTCAACGTTGAACAAAAGTATTTAGCAGGTATTAAGGAAGTAAGAACAAAATTAGAAATTTTAGATGATGAATTTCATCATCGTTTTGATCATAATCCTATTCATCATATGGAATGGCGTTTAAAATCTCCCCATAGTGTTGTTGAAAAAATGAAAAGAAGAAATCTTCCTGTAGAAGTTTCATCAATCAAAGGAAATATTGAAGATATTGCGGGAATACGTGTCATTTGTCATTATATCAAAGATATTTATCGTATGTCTGATCTTTTATTAAGACAAGATGATATTCATTTATTAAAGATTAAAGATTATATTAAAAATCCTAAAGAAAATGGTTATCGTAGTTTACATCTTGTTGTAGAAGTTCCTGTTTATTTAGCGAATGAAAAAGTAATGGTTCCCGTAGAAATACAAATTCGTACTATTGCGATGGATTTTTGGGCAACATTAGAACATCATTTACGTTATAAAAATGATAAAGAAATTTCTGATGATATTCGTAATCGTTTATCAGATTGTGCTAAAAGCATTACAGATATTGATTATGAAATGGAAGATATACATAATGAAGTCTTTGGTCATCATAAAATCTAAAAGCTAACGCAAAACCGTTAGCTTTTATCATATAATTATTTAATTAAAACAATAACGAATTCCTGCTCCTTTACTTCTTTCTACCTTTATCATATCATTTTCATCAATATCATCATGTCAAAAAAAATCGACCTCTTTATAGTGGACTATCTGTCCAATGACAACCTTTATATACCATGCTACTATCATTTAAAGAAACAAAAGGAAAGGATGGTATTTTTATGGTTGATTTGATTGAAAAAAATGAAGTTGTGCAGTTCAAAGATGGAAATTTTGTATTAGATGTAAATGTCTCTTCTAATGGTGAAACAGTATGGTTAACCTTAGATCAAATGAGTAAGCTTTTTAACAAAAATAAGTCTACTATTTCTAGACACATAGCTAATATTTTTAATGAAAAAGAATTAGACGAAAAGAGTTCTGTTGCAAAAAATGCAACTCAACTAAAAAGATATGACCCTCGTACTAAGAAAGACAGAATCGCTGTAGTCGATGTTAATTATTACAATTTAGATGTTATTATCTCTGTAGGTTATAGAGTTAAATCTAAACAAGGCATTCTTTTTAGAAAATGGGCTAATAGTATATTAAAAGAATATCTTTTAAAAGGTTATGCTGTTAATGATCGTCATTTTCAAGATATTGATTATGTAACAACAATGCTTGATCAATATAGAAATGCAGGTGGACAATTACCGAGTAGTATTTCTATGTTAGAATTTTTAAAAGCTTATCAAAGAGGCTTTAAGATTCTTGATGATTATGATCATCATCATTTAGAGATTCCTATTGGTCAAAAAGGTACTTATGTTCTTCAATATGATGAATGCATAAATCTTATACATAATACGATGTTTGAAAATAGAGGAGATTTATTTTCTATTGAAAGAGATGATTCTTTTAAAAGTAGTATTTCAACGATTTATCAAAGTTTTGGAGAGAATGATTTATATCCAACTTTAGAAGATAAAGCAAGTGCTTTACTGTATTTTATTGTTAAAAATCATAGTTTTATTGATGGTAATAAAAGAATTGGAGCAACTATTTTTCTTTACTTCTTAAATCAGAACAATGCTCTTTATAAAAATGGTAAAGAAAGAATTAATAATGATGCACTTGCTACCCTTACTATCCTTGTCGCAAGTTCTAGACCTGAAGATAAAGAAATTATGATACAACTTATCAAAACTATTATTAAATAAAAAAAATAAGGAATCTTCAGATTCCTTATTCAATATAGATAGTAGAACTATTTTCTACTTGTTTCATATCTGCTTTTGGAACAGATAAACGAAGAACGCCACCTTCATATTTAGCTTTGATATCTTCTTTTGGGATATCTCCTAAATAGAAGCTTCTTGACATATTTCCAACATATCTTTCTTGACGGATATAATGTCCTTGTTCATCCTTTTCATCTTTATCCAATCCCTTACTTGTTGAGATTGTTAAATAACCATTTTCATAATTGATATTGATATCTTCTTTTTTAAAGCCAGGAAGATCAATATCTACTTCATAGGTGTTATCTGTTTCCCTTACATCTGTTTTCATCATATTTCTTCCATGTTTTCCATATAATGGATTTTTCTTTCCAAAGAAATCTTTATCCATTTCATCAAAGAAATCATCAAATAAATTATTGTTACGGGGAGGCAGTGAAGGTTGGAACTCCTTTTAGAGCAGATCAGTCAGATTACACATGGTGTGGTATTAAACAGAATAAAGCCAAAGATATTAAGTGAGGGAGAGGAATATCCCATTCTTACGATCAGTCAGCTGATAGATGAGGAAAATGGAGTATGGGACTATGAAGTACCAACTGCTTTGGTTGATAGAAAAAAGACTAAGAATCTGAATCTGGCAAAAGAACACAGTATTGTAATAGGGCTGACCTCCTTCCACCGCGCTGCTGTATTAGAAAAGCAGCATGAAGGGAAAATTATTCCATCAAATTTTGTCTCTATAGAGTTTCAGAATGGAATTATGGATCCTTATTATTTTGCGTGGTATTTTAATGAGCATCCTGAAATAAAAAGACAGAGAATGATTGCTATTCAGGGGAATTCTTCTGTCAAAGTATTGTCAGTTCATATGATTCGTCAGCTGATGATCGAGTGCCCGAATTTGTCAACGCAGATGTCCATTGGTAAGCTGTATTATTATCAGAAGAGAAAAGAAGTGTTGCTCATGGAAAAAATGCGTTTAGAAGAGGCAATTTTGACAGAAGAAATGATGCACTATTTAGAAAAAATATAAAAAGGGGAATCGGATGGACAGAGAACAGATACATAATGAATTTTTGTCAATTTTAAGTGAAAGTCATCCGGGTCTGACATTTGAGGAATACAGAGATAGTTGTGTGTTCCTCTTATTTTATCAGTATCTTTGTTTAAAACATGATGACTTATTAGAAGATGTATACAAACCAGGTGAATTAGTAAAAATGGCAATACGAGGGAAGCTTCAGGTAGCTTCTTTTTTAAAATTTATGGAATCAGCCTCTTCCTTTCTTCACATGCTTAATAAAGAATTTCAATTGACAGACTTTTCTTTTTATAAAAAACTTGAAAAAGTACATTCTTTGGAAAAACAAAAAAGTTATGCTAGATTTTTTCGTAAGTTTTTAAAAAAAATCAATGGTTGGAATCCAAAAGAAGAATTATTGAGTCAGTATCCCAATTTATTTATTCTTTTAGTTACGGAATTTGCAAGATTAAAGAAGGATACGTATATATCAGAAGAACTGTGCGAATTATATAATATTTTTTTTGATAACAATGTGCAGAGTGTGTCAGAAAAAAAGAAGTTTCTTTTGCCTGAATTTCAGTATGGAATTTTGGCTTCCTATATTATAAATGCTGGAGAAGAGGCAGATATTTACGGATATGCAAAGGAAGAAGAATACATTGATATTTTCACTATTCTTTGTTATATGAAAGGAATTCCCTTAAATGATTTACATTTCTTCATGAAGAGAGATTGGAAGGCAAGACAGGAACTTCCGGAAGGTGCTGACCATATTTTAATTTTTATGCCAGAAGGCGTAGAGGCAGGTGAATACGTATCGCCACCAAGAATTTCGGTTGGCAAAGAGCAGTTTTATTCTGGAACAAAGGGAGAATTTCCGTTTTTGTTAACAGCATTGTCCTGCCTGAAAAAAGATGGTTCTCTAGCTGCCATCTTTCCGGGAGCAATGTTATATCGTGAAGGAAGAGAAGCACAGATCCGCAAGTATCTTGTAGATGAATTAAATTGTCTTGATACGGTGATGTTACTTCCAGATACTATATTTCATTCAAATGGGCAGGCAGAAATCTTTTTGTTTTTACAGTTGAATCGAAGTGAAGATGATGTGCTGTTTTTTGATTGTTCTGAAGTGGAAGAAT
>OGIO01001721.1_pt1 | contig 16297 bp, 13 predicted proteins | sample 1571841 | NCBI WGS metagenome assembly OGIO01 (sample SAMEA2582111, study PRJEB24529) | metagenome | biome: Human gut stool | place: China | collected 2011
TCATTTCCATCTTTACTATCCTTCCTTCCATATTTCATTTCTTACTGAAATATAATCTATCAGGGAAAAATAAAGATTTGATGAAGTTTGCTACATTTTAGAAAATCTGTCCCGGAAGTTTTTTCTTCTCCATATACGGAAACGCTCTATCAAATGCCTCTGCTTCCTTTTCATTTACCAGATACCCTGCCGGAGGTGCATACTCTCCTGTAATTCCATTAAGATATCCCGGCATCAGTTCTTTGCACAGAAAGAAAGATACATCCTCCTTCCTTTTAAGCTCCGGTGCAATACAGATCGGTCCCATGGTCATAATCGGAATACTTCTGCCATCATCGGCTGCAATCACAGCCTTCATAAACATGTTCTGTCCAATCAACTGTCCATCTAATGTCATGACAAAATCCAATTCTGGAACAAATGCCGGATCGTTGCGAAGCTGATGGAGTACATAATGCTCCAGACAACCTGGGCGATACACATTCCAGAAACTCTCCCTTACCAGATTTTCTACCTCATGGTATTCATTTTCTCTTTCCAATCGAATGATAATATTTTCCTTCATTTTCTTTTTCTCCATTTCTTTTTAACTCATGGTATTGCAAGATAATCAACTGCATTTTTATTGTATGTATTCTCTCTAATACGTTCCCTATATAAGACCGCTAATACTTTTTTCAAACTGCTCTTTTATTCTTGTTTTATCCTTTGCTCCATCATACAGACTATAATAGAAAAACATGATGGAATAAAACATGGTTGCTTTTTTATCTGCCTCCACAACACCCATGCTCTTAAACAAATCCTTCACATATCCTACCGGACCGGACACAAGATACTGCTGATACAATGCCTGCATCTCCTCATTCCGAAACTGCTCTAATGTAAGCATCTTTCGAAATGATGATGCAAAATCATTTTCTGTCCAATACGAAAACATAGATTTACTGTATTCCACGAAATTGTCCGTAGAAATCTCTTCATACTGTTCCGGTTCATTTTCCTTTTTATCAGCAGGCATATCATATTCCTCTGCCTGTTCGCCATCCCCCTGCTCCATGCTTTTTACAATATGTTCAAAAATATCTCTCTTACTCTCATAATGCCTATACAATGCACCTTTTGTCATGCCAAGCTCACCCGCAATCTGACTGACGGACACAGCTTCATATCCATCTCTCGCAAATAAATGTAATGCAACAATCAATATATCTTCCTTTGTAGTTTTTGACATACCCAAACCTCCTGCTCGCAAAATAAACGACCGTTTACATTTCAATTATAGTAAACGGTCGTTTATTTGTCAAATCAGATATTTATAAGCATATTGTCTTTCAAACAGTTATTTATACCACTTATCCTTAGTCATTAGAACTTCTCTACTTCCAGTTCATGTGTAAATGATGAAAATGTAGCGGTTGCATTTTTAAAATAAATCATCCGGGATAAGTTCGCCAGCTACACGAAGCCATTCACCATTATCCCATTACTGTTTACTCGTGCCTCATTACAATAACATATTTCCAACAGCTGTTACTTCTTCTCGTTTACGGTTACAGGCATTCTTATGACCTTTGACTGACCGTTTTCCAGTCTGACAACCGCCTTGACGACTGTCTTTCCGGGCTTCAGACCCGTGATCCTGCCATTTGAGCTAACGCGCGCCACATCCGGATTGAGAACCGAAAAAGTCACTTTATCAACATTGTACCAGTTGACCCCTTTCTCAAACCAGAAGTACGTCCCCTGCTTCTCGCGGATGGTGGCTGATTGTTTCGTGGCTTTGATCGACCGCAGTATCTGTTTCGTGAGTGCTTCTTCCTCATCGGCTGTCACTAACTCATAGATTCCGTGACCCAGCTCATTATGATCTAGTTCAACGCTTCCATCTGCCGCTACCCTGAAAGGCATTTTACTGACAACAAGCTTCTCACCTGTTTCGGGATCTATCTCAATGATCTTCATTTTTTTAGGTCTCACGGTTCTTTTCAGAAGCGTATTTACATTGACCGTCACTTCCCGGATGACCCAGTCGTTTTTCGTGAGCATCTTGATCGTGGTCTTTACCTTCTTCGTGCCTGCTGCCTTTACGATCTCTGAAAGTGCTTCCCCGGAGATCTTCACATTGCCAAAACCTCTATCAAGAATTTCTGCGGTAGCTGAAGTGATCTTCCCTTTGGCATTCTTCGATACATTGACCACGATATTCATTCCTGTCTTTTCATTTCTGATCTCGGTCCTGATCTGTACGGAACCGTCCTCTGCCCGGATTTCAGTCGTGGTCACAACTGTACCATCTTCTCTGGTTTCAGTCTTAGTCTTAGTCGTAGTCTTGTCCTTGTTATCGTCCTGTGGCGGAGCAGTTTCAGATCCGCTGTCGGTGGAACCGCCTGATGAACTGCTGCCGGAGCTGCTTCCACTGTCCGAGCTGCTTCCACTGTCCGAGTTACTGCCGGAACTGTTTCCACTGTCCGAATTACTGCCGGAACTGTTTCCACTGTCCGAGTTACTGCCGGAACTGCTTCCACCGGAAGTGCCCCCATCCGAACTACTGCCGCCGGATGATTCTTTCGTAAATGCCATTCCGACCACATCACTCATGATATGACCATCTTCTATCGCAATCGCCTGGATCGTAGTCGTCTCTGTCAGCGCAATCGCTGTATTGTACCGCTGCGATTTATTTGTTGGCACTGTACCATCTGTTGTGTAATAAATGATCGCACCGGGGGTCGCTGTGATCATCACCTCCGTGCGGTCCGAAAACTTGTCAGTACCGGAGATCGTCGGAACGTCGCTGGCACTCGGAGTTGTGATCATACAATTGCCAGCTGCCAAAATCTTATCGCCTGATCCGACCGCTCTGACGTGAAGATCAACCGTCTGACTGGCGCCAAATGTCTCCTGCGTCTGAAGTTTCTGCAATGAGTAATAATCTGTGCCATTGATACTATACTGATAGCTCATCATATCAGTATCTGCCAGACTTGTCACCTGCATAACATATACGGTAGCGCTATCGTTTGGTCCTATAATCACATCAAACTGAATTGTTTCCTCCTGTGGCGGAGCAGTTTCAGATCCGCTGTCGGTGGAACCGCCGGATGATTCTTTCGTAAATGCCATTCCGACCACATCACTCATGATATGACCATCTTCTATCGCAATCGCCTTGATCGTAGTCGTCTCTGTCAGCGTAATCGGTGTGTCGTACTTCTGCGATTCCTTTGTTGGCACTGTATCATCTGTTGTGTAATAAATAATCGCACCGGGGGGTGCTGTGATCGTCACCTCCGTGCGGTCTGAAAACTTGTCAGCACCGGAAATCGTCGGAACGCCGCTGTCTCTCGGAGTTTCAATCTTACGATTGCCAGCTGCCAAAATCTTATTATCTGACCCAACCTCTCTGATGTGAAGATCAACCATCTGACGCGCGCCAAACGTCTCCTCCGTCTGAAGTTTCTGCAATGGGTAATAATCTTTGCCATTGATACTATACTGATAGCTCCTCATATCAGTATCTGCCAGACTTGTCACCTGCATAACATATGCGGTAGCGCTATCGTTTGGTCTTATACTCACATCAAACTGAATTGGTTTCTCCTGTGGCTCTGTGACCTGATCTCCGGACTCTGCCGTCCCGGTGTTGTCGTCTGCGTATACCGTTTCCGGTGCGAGCAATCCACCAGGTACACTCAAGGATGAGACGACCGTAGCTGCGGCAATCCCTAAGGTCAGGATTTTTGCGAATGATTTGCTTTGTTTTGATTTCCGTTGTTTCATTTTTTGTTGTTTCATTTCTCGTTGCCTCATTCGTCGATTCCTCCTTTTACTGATGCTGTTATTAGGCGTTTGCGAAACTATTTTTATTATCTGGGCTGCCTAGTTGTGGGCGCAGTGGCATTCTGATCAAGCTGCTCTGGATTTTCTCTGTTAATCCGATCTACAATGTAATTGATAGAATCTTTGATGTTAGCTGCATTGATAGGATTGTTCGTCTTAGAAGTAAATACCAGATTCTCAAATCCTTCTCTCGGAGAAAACCGAGTAGCAATGTCTTTATGGTATGTTCTCTGATATATAAGCACATCATGCACTTTCTTAATCATTGGAATCTTGCGAAATCCTGCATATTTATTTTACCCCATATAATTTCCTCCAAAAAAATATGGAGAAGATTATATGTCTCTCTTCTCAATAAATGTATCATGTTTATCACTTAATGTCTACGGCTTTTAAGCTAGGGAAACGCTGATCAATTCATGCATCTCCTCGTAATTTTTGATATAATATAGGTATCAATTGAAAGGTCGTATACCTATGAATCACCTTTCCTTTCGTTAAATAGTAGCCTGAACAACTCTATTTTAGCGGAAAGGTGATTTTTTTGTATAACAAATTTGTTGCACCACCCGCATAGCAGGTGGTTTATTGTTTCGCACATCTCCATTTCTCCGTTGGGAGAAACTCCGATGCACTCAACAGGCTAAAGCCATAGTAAAAACGCACAGACTGTCTCTCATCGAAACAATCTGTGCGTCTCTTTTCTGATCTGCAAACGCTGCTTTCCATATGTTATCCATATCTCATGCGTTCATTTACAGATATATTATTTTGTTTTTACACCAGCTTACTTGACCTGTGCATCCGAAACACTGACCTTATGATCATACCATTTTCCTTTTGTTCCGATCAGTGCAAGATCAAACTCCTGATCTAATGCTTCTACCGGAACGTCAAAAGCATAAACTTCCTCTTTGGAACCATCAGAATATGTAACTTCTTCTGTTGTTGGCTGGATCAGTTTTGCTCCATCCTTTTTAGCATCTTCTGCAGTTCCTAAGAAAAGATTTACAATGTTCTGGGATGGCATCACGATGTGAAGTGTCATTTTGCCATCCTTTACCGTAAGTGTTCCACGTCCGTCATACACTTCGTTCACATGAAACATGCCGCTGTCAGTGTCGAATTTTGCAGAATATGTTCCGTCTGCAAGAGCTTCACTCTTGCTTGCGGAAGAAAGCATAGCAGAACCGAGGGATTCGATGGCTGCTTTTGTATGGGCTGCATAAATCTGCTGGATAGCATCGATCCCGCCAAGTCCTGCGATCTGGCAGTCAACACTTTCAAAGTTTCCGCTTGCAACAAACTGGCTCTTCCAGGAATCATCATCATCGCCAGCCATATCGTTGTTGGCGTGATCTCCGGCTACGACCATTAAAGGACGAAGGATCACTTTTGTGTATCCTGCTTCTTTTACTGCTGCGATCACGTTCTCACATGCTGTCTCTTCCGGCTCACCTTCTACTGTTCCGATGAATACGTTGTCATAACCTAATTTTTCCATCTGGGCAGCCATCTGGCTGTAGCTTACTTTTGCAGTATGGGAAGTACCATGTCCCATGAATACAAATGCTGTACCATCTTCTTTTGCTGCCTCTAAGGAATCAAAACCTGCTGTCTTTACTGCCTCTGCTGTGATAGCTTCTGCAACGGCTGCTTTATCTTCATTGACAACAGTTGCATCACTTCCAACTTCGCCAAGTAACGGTTCAGCGATCGTAACTGTCTCAAATTTATCTTTGTATCCATCTAATGCATCTACGAGTTCATCATACTCTGCACCATGCATCAAATGAGTTGGCTGTACTACGAGATTTTTTACACCATTTTCTACTGCTCTGTCGAGTGCCTGTTCTACATTGTCAATTTTTTCACCATCTCTTGCCTGTACATGGTTGATGATGATCTGTGCTGTGAAAGCTCTTCTTACAGACCAGTCCGGATTTGCTTCCTGCAGTGCTTTTTCCACACCACCGATATCCTCTGCCCTGCTGTCGTTGAAGGATGTACCAAAACTTACCACTAAAAGCTCGTTCTCTCCGATTCCGTCCTCATTCAAAGGATCATCCTTGGATGCATCTCCTGTATCTCTTCCGAAATAATCCGGGTCAGCATTTTCTCCCTCAACAAGTTCCTTCTGTGCATCTGTCAGCTTGTCCCATGCTGCTTTTGCTGCTGCGCACTGCTCATCTGTGTTCTCATTTCTAGTCTGCACATAGATGGCATCGATGAGTGCTGCAACTTCGTCTGCTGCGGTCTGATCATCGATCTCTTCACTCTCTGTCTCAGCAGCTGTTTCTGTCTGTGGCTGTGTTGTCTCTGTCTCGTTCTTACTTCCGCAGCCTGTAAAAAGAGCTGCTGTCATTGTAAACGCAAGAACAAGTGCAAGTGTTTTTTTCTTCATTTTTTTCTCCTCTTTGTGATTTACTTCTGCTTCATAGAGATCTGTACACAAAGAAAAATTTATTATCCAATCCTTACGGAAACAGACAATAAAAAACTCCGGTCAGATGTCCTGAACGGAGTAAAAAGTCAATGAAAATCAGGCTTTTGTCAGAAAGCCCTCTAAACAGTACGACCAATTACTCGTGATCTGGGAATTCATTTCCCTGTACCAGACGATTGGCAGGTTTCCTGGCTGAAAGATCCTCATACAGATTCTGCCTTCCCAGTGCCATGCACCAGTGGCTTTCCATGCGGAAAAAGAATCTGCACTCCCTTATCACAGTGACGAGATCGTACAGGAATCACACCTGTTTCCCTTTTAACCAGTCTGGTCATAACAAAACCGGCTGGCACCAACTGTCTTCTCTATGAAACTGTCATTTTTTTACGCTTCCATACCGCATGAATGATATAGCGGTCTAAAGCCTTATCCATGTTAGCACACCCATGTTTTTTTTGCAATCTCAAATGTGTTTTTCTGCTCTTTCCAAAAACCATTTCACAAACTTTGGATCTGACGGATAATACAGATGTGGAAAGCCCCAGAAATGGTCGTCCGATGCATGAATGCACTTCCAGCTTCTTCCTGTCACCGGTTTTGTGGCAATACAATCCTCTCCATTCGCTGTGCTGTCGAAATAGTGGAACTCATGCGCCTTTATTTTTTCCGGCTCCGGTCTTTCCGCTGTTCCCTTCTCCGTGAGCCCTTGCGGCAGTTGTACTTCCACATAACCAAAACGTACCAGTTTTCCCGTGTACTGACACTCTGCCGGGATCACACCTGCCATTTGATAAGTTGTTCCCTCCCTGTCTGTGAGCGTGTCATGCAGATACATAAATCCCCCACATTCTGCCAGGGAAGGTAACTGCTGTTCCAGCGCTTCTTTGATGGATTTCCGCATGCTCTCATTTTCTTCAAGCTGCTTAGCGTATAATTCCGGATAACCGCCGCCTAACAGTAAGCCATGAATGTTTTCCGGAAGCTTCTCATCATGCAGCGGTGAAAAAAATACCAGCTCTGCTCCATAGTGTTCCAGCATTCTCAGGTTGTCACGGTAATAAAAACAGAATGCTTCGTCTTTCGCCACTGCAATGCGGGGCGGTATTATATTTGTACCGGAGTTTTTTGTATCATATAATTTATTCTTTCCACGGAAAATTGCCTGAGAAAAAATTGTAACTTTCCCAGAATACGCTTTTTCTTCTAAATCTTCTTTTTCTTCCGGTTTTACTTCTTCTGTTACAGTTTCTTCTTTTTCCCCAAAAGCACTTTCTGCAATCCCGATCATCGCATCGACATCCACATATTTTTCCAGCAATTGTCCGGCTTTTTCCAACTGAAAATTCAGTTCTTCCATTTCTTCCGGCAGAATCAACCCAAGATGTCTGGAACCTAATGTCAACTCTTTTTCATTTGGAATACATCCCAATGCTTTTATCGCAAGTTCTTCTTCGATCAGCGGCGCAATGGTATCAAAAAACATTTTACTTGTCCGGTTTAAGATCACACCTTTGATCAGCTTCTTCTCGTCATACTGTAAGAATCCTGCAATGAGCGGAATCACAGATTTTCCCATGCCACGCGCATCCACTACCAGAATAACCGGGACATCCAGTGTCTTAGCCAGATGGTAAGAAGAACCTTCCTCCCTGATACCGCCAAGTCCATCGTAAAGTCCCATAACACCTTCTAACACTGCGATATCATGCCCCGGTAGTTCCATCTCATACAATGCCTGTATTTGTAATGCATCCGAAAAAAATGTATCCAGATTTTTGGATGGAATTTTTAACACCTGTTCATGAAACATCGGATCAATATAATCCGGTCCACACTTAAAGGACACCGGATGTTTTTTCCTGCATAATAACTGTTTTAAAAAAGCACATGTGACGGTTGTCTTTCCACTGCCGCTTTTTACCGCTGCGATCATAACTTTAGGTATTTTCAATCCCATTTAAGATACCTCCCCGGTAAAATCAAAAGAGCAGATGTAGATTGGATTTTCGCCCTGCATCAGATGATAACCGCCGACTGTTTTCGCACGGGATACCTGCACCTGAATGATTTCAAGATTCGTGATACGGCTGTCTGTTTTTAGCAATGTCAGTTCACTGATCGTCTCTAAACTGATGCAATTGATCACAATCCTCATTGCATGATTTTTTTTATATAAAACATCTAAGATTTCTTTTAATCTGCCACTGCTTCCACCGATGAACGCATGTGTCGGATGCTCACTCCGTTCTTCTGTCTTAAGACAGTCCGGTGCCTCACCGGCGATTACCTGAATATTCGGCAGAGCGAATTTCTCGATATTTTTCTGGATCAGTTCCAGTGCAAGAGGCTTTTTTTCTATCGCAAAAACCTGGATCTGCCCACTTCTTTTTGCGATTTCCACCGCGACAGAACCTGTTCCGCTTCCGATATCATAGCAGACGGAATCCTCTTTTAAATGCAATTTGCAGATGGACAACGCTCTTATCTCTTCTTTCGTCATCGGAACTTTATCCCGCAAAAATTCCTCATCCCGCATCCCACAGGTAACTGCCTTTTTTTCTGCATCCGGATTTAGGATGAGACATATATATAATCCGGTTTCTTCCACATGCTCACATGCTTCCGGCGTTAATGCCAAAACTTTCTCTTGCGGATAGGACAACTGAAAACCTGCAAGTACCGTGCAGTTCTGCAAATGATAATTCTGTAACAGTCTGCCAAGTTTTTGTACATCCTCTTTTCCGGACATGAGCAAAAATGTTTTTTCGGAAAAACGAATTGTTTCTGTCAGATTTCCGATCCACTCTGAATCCGCTCCGTGTCCATGAATACTTAAAATAGCCGCATCCTGATAACTGTCCCCGGTCAATGCTGCCAGATAAGATACCGATGAAATTCCGGGATAGATGCGCACACTGCTGTCACTTCTGCCCTTCAGTGTTTCATATAGTTTTCCGCATCCGCTGTAAAAACCGGTATCACCGGAAAAAAGAATGACCACTTTTACCCCGCAGCCGGATAACCGGTCCAGCTCCGGGACAATATCCGCTGCAAGATAATAGGGATAACGGACTGCCTGCTCATTTTTTGTTGTCCTTAGCAGCCGTTTTGCTCCAAAAATGTAGTCTGCTTCCCGGATTTTTTCTGCTGCTTCCATCGTGAGCGTCTGCTCATTTCCCATACCGGTTCCGATAAGGGCGATCTGGTTTTTTATTGTTTTTCCTGTAATTTTGGAAATTTTTCTGCACACCTGTGTAAATGTATCACCACTGTTTTGTTTTTCCGGATTGCCGATCACGCAGGCAGTGATCCCTTCTGCCCCGGCAGCTTTTATTTTTTCCAGAAATCCCCCGGTTCTGCCACTCTCCTTTGTGACCAGATACTTTATATCAAACTGTCTGATCAGTGCGCGGTTCATCTCCAATGAAAAAGGACCCTGCATCGCAATGATCTGTTTTCCACAGATACCGTTCTTTTCACACAGCGAGAGGCTCTCCAATCCCGGCAATACACGGACAAACAGGCGGTCTTTTAACGTTTCCTTCCGACTGTATGTGGCAAGATCTTTGCTTCCGGTCGTGAGCAGGATGTTTCCATCTGTGGAGCTTAAGAAGTCTGCACATTCTGTGGCGTCACTGCACAGTATCACATCTGAGCGATTTTCCTGTATTGTATCCTTATTTAATGCAATATCCGAAGTCTCCCTCTGCAGCCGGATATACGGAATCTCCGTATTTTTCAGGCTTTCCCTGATGTTTTCCGAAACTGCCGTTGCAAACGGATGCGTTGCATCCACCACCACTGCCACCTCGCTCTGTGCGATGAACTTCTGCATTTTCTCCAAATCCATCCTGCCTTTATGAACCGTAACTCCTTCCATCTCCGGCATGACGCTCTCACCATATTCTGTTGCCACGGAAACAATACAGCGGATTCCATTTTCAGACAATGTCTGTGCTAACATGCGTCCTTCTGTTGTTCCTGAAAAAATTACAATTCTATTCATGAATTTCTTTCTCCTGTTTACACGATTGTCACATGCAAATTAAAATACGGCATACTTTAAACCGCCGGATCCGGCAGCACATACCCTCTTGGTGTGACAAGTTTCCCACCTATGATTTTTGTTCTGGAATTTCCAATAAATACCGTTGTAAACATATTCACCTGACGCTCCCGCAATTCTGCGAGTGTGCAGACTTCACAGGCTGTGTTTTCTCTTCCGATGTTTTCCACATAGCCACAGGCTCTCTCCGGCTCCACTCCGTTTTTTTGTAAAATGTCACAGGCCTTCTTAAGATAATCTGCCCTGTGGTGGCTGGATGGATTATAGATTGCCATGCAGAAATCACCCATCGCCGCTGCCGCAAGCCTTTTTTCGATAAGCTCCCACGGTGTCATAAGATCACTTAAGCTGATGACGCAGTAATCGTGATTTAGTGGCGCTCCAAGCGCCGCCGCCCCACTGTTTGCCGCTGTGATCCCCGGGATCACCTCAAGTTCACATCCCGGATGCGCTTCCGACATCTCATAGAGCAGGGATGCCATTCCATACACACCTGCATCCCCACTGCATACCATCGCAACCGTTTTTCCTTTTTCTGCTTCCTCAAAACACATCTCGCAGCGTCTGACTTCCTGTTTCATCGGCGTGGATAAAAATTCTTTTTCCCGATATTTACCGCCTAATAATTTTAAATACACCGGATATCCAACGATCACATCGCTGCCGCACAATGCATGATCTGCCTGTGGAGTCATCATTTCCCCGGTTCCAGGTCCCATTCCAACGATATAAATTTTACTGCTCATCGATCCTGTACTCCTTTGCCAGTTCTCTTTCCAATTTCCAGTCGTATTTTACAATTGCGATCGTCATACCGTTTTCCGCCTGCTTCCGCAAAATGAAAGTTCCTTCTTCGTTTGCCGCTTTCATTGCAGCCCGCTCACAGACATTGTCCACGCCTGTCTTTTCTTTTACAAAGGAGGACTCCTGAAAGTCTCCCTTTACCTGTTTTAACTCCTCCGCAGAATAGGTTAAAAACGGAATCCGGTTTGCCATACACCACCTCAGCAGGCCTTTCTCCTCTTTTTTCAGATCAATGGAAGCTGCTGCGCGCACAAGTCTTTTTTCAATGCCTGCGTGATCCAGCCACTTTTGTATAAATGCATCCAGTTCTTCAAAGCTTTTTCCCCTGCGGCAGCCAATTCCTAAAATATATTCTCTCGGCTGCAATCCGAGTACTCCCTGCTCTAAGTCTGTTTTCTCCGATGAAATCACAATATCCGGCGTTTTTCCATCCAGTATTTTGGATGAGACTTTTGCAATCCCCTCCCGGTTATAAATGGAAAGACCACATTTTTTTGCAAACAGATCCACAGAAAACGCATGATTCACATCGGTTGCCGTTGTAATGACCGGAATCCCGCCAATCTGCCCTGCAATCTGTTCTGCGAGTTCATTGGCACCTCCCATATGCCCGGAAAGCAGTGGAATCACAAAAGTCCCTGCCTCGTCTGCCACAACCACCGGACTGTCACTCAGCTTATCCGACACAAATGGTGCGATCATGCGCACTGCAATGCCACAGGCTCCAATTACAACAATGGCATTTTTCTCTGCAAACTGCTGTCTTGTCCAGTCAGATAGCGATAATCCAAGTTTTTTTGCTTCTTCCGTTTTCGTGCCTGCAAAAGCCTGTCTGATTTTTTCTGCAAGTTTTGTTCCGTTCTCTGTAAACGTAATGATACTGATATTCATTCTTTTTCCCTTGATTTTTTTATCTTACGAAATTCCGTCTCAAAATCCGGCGCATACAGTCTGGATTTCCCATAATTCTGATGTGCCACAATATCTCCCACGATGATCAGCGCTGTTTTGGTAATGTCATGCGCTTTTGCCGTCTCTTCTAACTGTTCCACCGTACATAGATACGCTTCTTCCTCCGGCCAGGTCGCCTTGTATACAATGGCTGCTGGTGTGTCTTTCCCATACCCGCCTGCGATCAGCCGTCTGCCCAGTTCTCCAATCATTCCTGTACTTAAATAGATTGCCATGGAAGCATGATGTGCTGCAAAACTCTCAATGCTCTCTCTCTCCGGCACTTTGGTTCTGCCTTCCATGCGGGTAATGATCAATGACTGGGATACTTCCGGTAAAGTATATTCCAGATTTAACAAAGCTGCCGCTCCAAAACAGGCACTTACTCCCGGACAGCTCTCATACAAAATACCTTTTTCATCCAGCAGATCCATCTGTTCCCGCACTGCTCCGTAAATGCTTGGTTCCCCAGTGTGAAGCCGCACGGTCGTAAGCTTTTGTTTTTCTGCCTCTTCCATGACAGCGAGTACCTCTTCTAAGGTCATGTATGCACTGTTATGTATCTCACACTCTTTTTTGCAATAAGATAAAAGTTCCGGATTCACAAGCGAACCCGCATAAATTACCACATCCGCCTTTTCTAACAGACGCATTCCACGTACCGTGATAAGATCTGCCGCTCCAGGTCCTGCTCCCACAAAATAAACCATTGTTTTGTTTCCTTTCTAATTTATGTATTTGCGAAACCCTTCATAATCTTCTTTAAATTGTGAAAAATTAACAAAATTTTCGAAAACACGCTTTCGCTACGTGTCGCTGGTAACGGTACTAAGAAGCCAGTCACAACTTACGTTGTACCTGCCTTCTAAGAACCGACCGCTCCCCAGTGTTTTCTCAAGCTTTTGTTAATTTTTCACAATTTAATTTAGGTTTTCAAGAGTTTCGCAATTGTCTAATAAATCACATCAATTCCTGTAAAAACTTCTCTGCTCCAGAGGACTTTGCCAGCTCTCCAAATTCATTGGAGTAAAGGATAACCTCGATCTGCATTTTTCCTGCCGCCCGTTTGTTCAGATAAAACATGATTTTTGACAGCAGATCCTGCATCACAACATCTTTTTTGCCACAGGCATCCAGTTTCCTGACTGCTTCTTCCGTGGTGACACATTGCAGGATTTCCTCTAAAACCGGATAAGGCACCTGATTTCTCACAGAAGCTGCAGTAAGCACTTCCATACGGCAGTCTCCCTCTCTGGAGTGTGTGTTCATGATTCCTCCTGCCACTTTTACCAGTTTTCCGATATGTCCTGTGAGCAGCATTTTTTCAAATCCAATATCAACTGCCATATCAATGGTGTCTCCGATAAAATTACTGCACTTCACACTCCGGTCAAGGTCGTAATCATATGTTTTTTTCATGTAATCCAGCCCGTAATTGCCGGGCGAAACAGCGGCAATCCCATAACCTTCTGCTTTTTTCTGGTTCAATTCGACTTTGATCGTATCAAGAAGTGCCTGACTGCTCATCGGTTCTACAATCCCGGAGGTTCCCAAAATAGAAATTCCCCCGACAATCCCAAGCCTCGGATTGAAGGTCTGCTCCGCCAAACGCTCTCCGTCCGGCACTGAGATTGTAATATGAAGCACTCCGCAGAAATCTGCCAATGCGCATACTTCCTGTACCTCTTTTTCAATCATTTCCCGTGGCACATGATTAATGGCTGCATTCCCAACCGGCTGGTCTAATCCGGGCTTTGTCACTCTTCCAACGCCCTTACCTCCGTCAATGTGAATGACCGCCTGTTTCTCCTGCATCGCTTCCACACAAATCCCGGAAAGCTGTCCGTTATGCTGTTTCAATGTTTTTTCCTCTTCGTCAGCAAAGCTCACTGTGGAAAAAATGAGTGCCCCGGACGTAATATCCGGATCATCCCCACCATCTTTTTTGACCGCACAGGTAACTTCTTTCTCACTTCTTGTAATTTCAAGGATTTCTGCATGAAACAGAATTCCTTTTGGTGTCTGAATTGTTATATTCTGTTTTAACTTTCCTGTTAGAAGCATATATGTTGCTGCTTTTGAGGCAGCCGTCGCACAGCTTCCTGTTGTAAATCCGTATCGCATGATTCATCCATTCTTGTATTATTTCTTTCTGTTCTGCATCATCAGACTGCAAATTCACAAAACATTTTCTTAAATTTACATTTAATTTTCATCACGAAGTTCATATAAAAGTGCATTGCAGATTGCTGCCGCGACATTACTGCCGCCTTTTCTTCCCCGGTTAATAATATACGGTACGTCTGTTTTTAAAATCAGGTCCTTTGCAGCCTCCACATTCACAAACCCAACCGGAACTCCGATAATAAATGCCGGACGGTAACTTCCGCTCTGTATCATTTCATATAATTCGATCAATGCTGTCGGTGCATTGCCTATGGCAAAGATCACTGGTTTTTCTATCTGCGCTGCTTTCTCCATACTCACAGTTGCCCTTGTGACGCCGCGCTCTTTTGCAATCTTTGCCACCTCTTCCTCTGCCATAAAACAGTGTGCCTCGCCACCGTATTTTGCCAGTTCTTTTTTATTGACGCCAGCAAGCGCCATGTTTGTATCTGTGACAATATCTGCACCATTTTGTATCAGTCTTTTTGCGATCTCGACCGCATGGTCTGAATAAGTCATGGTCTTTGCATAATCAAAATCCGCACTGGTATGGATGGCTCTCTTGGTCACAAGCTCCTGCTCTTTTGGAAGAACGATTCCTTTTTCCTCCAGTTCCTGTGAGATTATGGCAAAGCTTCGTTTTTCGATATCCTGTGGTCTGACGTATTCTATGTTTTCCATCTGATGCTCCTTACTTTCCTGCAGTATGATATGGGTGATTGCGAAACTCTTTATAAAATAGTTGCAATCAATTTTTCATTCTCTTTATGTGTCTTCACAGCAATACGATAGTATCCCTTACTTAATCCTCTGTAATTGCCGCAATCCCGGATCAGAATTTTTTCCTTTAATAACTTTTCGTACAACGGATGCTCTGTCTTTAAGAGCAGGAAATCCGCCTCTCCCGGATAGACTTTGATCTCCATTTTTTCCAGTTCCGCCTTTAGATACGCACGCTCTTTCTCGATGTAAGAAGTTGTCTTGTTACAATATTCTGTCTCATCTAATGCCGCAAGTCCTGCTGCCTCCGCAATTGTCGAGATGTTCCACTCCGGCAATTGATTCAAAATTTGCTCTGTCCTGTTTTGGTCACCACAGAATAGGAAGCCGAGACGCACGCCTGGAATCGCATATAACTTTGTGAAAGCCTTCACAATTATCACATTGGGGTATTCCTGTAAAGAATGTGTTTCAAAAAATCCCCTTTTCCTCGTAAATTCCAGGAAACATTCATCTATCACAACGGTTATCTTTTTTCCCCGGCATCTGTCACATATTTTTTCCAGTAACATGTCTTCTATTGTATTGCCAACCGGATTATTCGGGTTTGCCAGAAATACTAAATCCACATCCTCCTGCAATTCCTGTAAAAATGCTTCGGTCAGACAGAATCCGTCCTTCTCTTTCATCTCATAATAGGAAATCTCTGCCTCTGTCACGTTTGCAGCTTTCTCATAACCATAAAAAGAAGGTACTGGTATCACAATTTTTCTCGGTTTGGTTGCATGAACGATTGCCACAAACAATTCAGATGCACCGTTTCCACACAAAATATGTTCCTCTGGAATGTGATAGTATGCTCCGATTTTTTCGATCAGTTTTGCATGATGAATGTCCGGGTAATGCTCACAGAGTTCCAAAGATTCCTGCATTGCCTCCTTCACTTTTTCCGGTATTCCAAAAGGATTGATATTGACCGAAAAATCCAGTTCTATTTCATTTTGATAGATGTCTCCTCCGTGTATGACCGAACGCATTTTCTCTTCACCTCTTACAAAACTTTCAACCTCGCCATTTTTAGCATTTAAATTCTTGGAATTTTGTATGCATCCGCCCAAGACATAAAAGAAGATAAATTTTTCATATTACTATCAATCACAATAACTTTGCGATTACCTTCGTAAACTTTTATTGTCAAATTTGAACACACCTTTATTTTTATATTCTCAAAGTTATAGTGCGTAGCCTTTCCACGCCAATTAATATGTGTAATATTCTTTCCTTCTATAATCAAACGCCAA
>OGIO01001756.1_pt1 | contig 15935 bp, 11 predicted proteins | sample 1571841 | NCBI WGS metagenome assembly OGIO01 (sample SAMEA2582111, study PRJEB24529) | metagenome | biome: Human gut stool | place: China | collected 2011
TGTATCCGTGCCCCGGCCAGGACGCGCCTTCGACGTCCTACTTTCATGAAAAAAACAGACCGACGTTTTTTTTTTCTTCAGCTCTCGAGTGAAAGGCCTTTCGAACGACTATCCATCGTACTGATTGTTTTCTCATCTAAGAGCAGCACGAGACTTTCAGCAAGGGGCGCTTCGGCGAACACGTCTCCCGACACGTTCAGTTAATCAAGCCCCAAAGAACTTCGCTAGAAAGTTTCAAAATTTCTTCTTTGAGTTCAGTCTCAATGGGACTATCAAGCGCCCGTAGGCATAGGGACCTTGCACGAACTTTCACTTCAACCTCAACAATTTTTCTTTTACTCAATTGGGCCGCACAGGATCTTAAAGAAAGTTCATTACTGTTTTCCGTCGATCTGTACAATGAAGAAAGCCCCCGTCACTGGGCAAAGCGACGGAGGCCAAGATCAAACCTAAGGAGGTTTCAACATGCATGGTAGCGGATGAAAAAGTTGAGTTACCCAACTTTGATGCAATCCGCCATTTCGACGAAGACGGCAATGAGTACTGGCTTGCCCGAGAACTTTACCCTGTCCTTGGCTACAGTTGCTGGCAACGCTTCGTGTCGGTCATTGAGAAAGCGAAGACAACATGCAAATCACTACACCTCAAGGAATCTGATCATTTTACCAACGTTGGTAAAATGATCGACCTTGGTAAAGGTGCCACTCGTAGACTTGACGACATTGCTCTCTCCCGTTACGCCTGTTATCTGATCGTACAGAACGGAGATCCCAGCAAGCCCGTCATCGCTCTTGGACAAACCTACTTCGCCGTCCAAACGCGACGCCAAGAGCTCTCCGATCAGAACGCGTTCAATCAACTGAATGACGACGAAAAGCGCCTTGAAGGAAACACGTCTGACAGGAAACTTCCTAAGAAATAACTCCTTCTTGTCGGCGAAAGCTTCTTCCACCTCTCCCGCTTCGGGCGCCTCATCTGTTGGGCTCACTCTTGCTACTTGAAGCCTCTACAGATAAATTTGCCCCATAACGAGAGACTGAGATTTGTCTCATCTGAATACGCATTGTCCCCAGAAAGGAAAATTCTTTCTGGGGACAGCACTTTGGGCCTTTGCCCTTTTCCTGCGTACCGCGCGTTTGTCACGGAACGCCCACGAAGAGGACTTCCGCACAAATCGTTCGGTTATCAAGCCTTCTGCTTACCGCAGCAGCATTCACCTTCTTCATGATGATGGTGGTGATGGCCTTCACCGCCGCAGCAACATTCGCCTTCTTCATGATGATGGTGATGATGGCCTTCGCCGCCGCAGCAGCATTCGCCTTCCTCATGATCGTGGTGATGATGGTGACCGCCGCAACCGCAACCGCATTCTTCCTCATCGTGGTGATGATGGTGACCGCCGCAACCGCAGCCGCACTCTTCCTCATCGTGGTGATGATGGTGACCGCCGCAACCGCAGCCGCATTCTTCACCGTCGTGATGATGGTGATGACCGCCGCAACCGCAGCCGCAACCGCCCGCGGGACGGTAGACGATGCGGATCGGGTCGAACCCTTCTTCGACTTCGGTGATTTCAAGACCGATCATCGCGAGCATCTTCGCGACGTTTTCCTGCGCAACGACGGCAAAGCCCCCTTCGGCTTCGGCAACGCGCACGCCGCGGTTGATCAGGGCGCCCGCCGCCTCACGCATGAGGTCGAGGTCGCCCGTGACGTGAAGAACCTTTTCCACGGCCGGACGAACGGCCCAGAATTCGCCCTTTTCGTCCACGAACACGTCGTTGACTTCAAGCGCACGGCGTTCCGTCACGCCGAAGGTGATGACGTCGCCGTCCACCTTCACTTCCTGCGGCCATTCCACGCGTTCGGCCAGAGTGAGCGAAAGCGTGTGCGCACGGTCAAGAATCGGCTGGGCCGGAGCAGCTTCGGGAGGAAGCAGTTTCGTAAGAGTCGTCATGATTAAATTTCCAGACAGAAATTGGGATGATTGGGCAATTTTAGGGCAGAGCGGCGGAAAGCGCATCCGACAATCGGTCTACGGCGACGACCTCCAGCCCTTCGATCGGCGTACGCGGCGCGTTGGCGCGCGGAATGATCGCCTTGGAAAATCCGAGCTTGGCGGCTTCGCGAAGACGTTCCTGTCCGCGGGGCGCCGGGCGGATTTCACCCGCAAGGCCCACTTCTCCAAAAACGACGAGTCCCTTCGGAAGGGGCTTGTTGCGGATGCTCGAATAAATGGCGGTGAGAATGGCGAGGTCGACGGCCGTTTCCGTGATCTTCACGCCGCCCACGGCGTTGACGAAGACGTCCTGGTCAAAGCAGGCGACGCCCGCGTGGCGGTGCAGCACCGCAAGAAGCATCGCGAGGCGCTGCGCGTCGACGCCCACGGCGAGACGCCGGGGGCTCGGCAGATGACTCGTGTCGACGAGCGCCTGCATTTCGACGAGGAGCGGGCGCGTCCCCTCCTGCGTGACGAGAACGGTGCTCCCGGGCACGTTCGCCTTGTATTCGGAAAGAAAAATGGCCGAGGGATTCGTCACCCCCACGAGACCGTGGTCGGTCATCGCGAAGACGCCGAGCTCGTTCACCGCCCCGAAGCGGTTCTTGAAGGCGCGGATGAGGCGGAAGTTCGAGTGGGTGTCCCCTTCGAAGTAGAGCACCGTGTCGACGATGTGTTCGAGAATGCGCGGCCCCGCGAGCGCCCCGTCCTTCGTGACGTGGCCCACGAAAAAGAGCGTGATCCCGAGGCGCTTGGCGGTGCGGGTGAGCCGCGCCGCGCACTCGCGCACCTGCGAGACCGATCCCGGCGCGCTGTCGAGGTCGCCCGAGAAAAGCGTCTGAATCGAGTCGAGGACGACGAATTCGGGCTTCACGCGGTTCAGAACCGATTCGATCTGCTCGAGCTGCACTTCGCTCATGAGCTGCAGCCCCTTGGGTTCGAGCTGCAGGCGCTTGGCGCGCAGAGCGATCTGCGAGGGACTTTCTTCGCCGCTCACGTAGAGGGCCTTTCGTCCCATACGCACGATGCGGCTTACCACCTGCAGAAGAAGCGTCGACTTGCCGATCCCCGGATCGCCCCCGATGAGGGAGACGCCGCCCGGGACGAGCCCGCCCCCCATGACGCGGTCGAATTCGGAAAGGCCCGTCACGATGCGGGGCGTATCCTCGATCGTCACGTCGCCCAAATCCTGCAGCGTCCCCGTCGTTTCGACGAAGCCCTGCGCGACCCGCTCGCTGCCGTAGCGGCTCGCCGCGCCCTGCGTCACCTTGAATTCCTGAAGCGTGTTCCACGCCTTGCAGTGCGGACACTGACCGCTCCACTTGAGGGCCGTTCCGCCGCATTCGGTACAGACGAAATTCGTTCGTGCCTTTTTGAGCGCCACGGATCAGTCTCCCTTCACGACCACGGAAACGCGGCGCGCGAGCGCGCAGATGAGTTCGTAGCCGATCGTCCCGCAGGCGGCGGCGACGCGGTTGACGGGAAGGTTCTTTCCCCAGAGTTCGACGACGCTTCCGACGCGTGCACTCGGAACGTCCGTCACGTCGATCGTGAGCATGTCCATCGAGACGGCCCCGGCGATCGGCGCCGTGCGGCCTTCAACCCACACGGGCGCGCCGTCGGGCATGGTGCGCGGATAGCCGTCGGCGTACCCGCAGGCGACGACCGCAATGCGCGAGGGACGCTTGGCGATCCAGCGCGAGCCGTAGCCCACGGCTTCGCCCGGCGCGATGTCCTGAAGCGCAATGATCTTGGCGGAGAGCGTCATGGCCGGACGGATGTCGAGTTCTTCGGAAGAAATGTGCGAGTCCGGACTCACCCCATAGAGCGCGACGCCCGCGCGCACGGCGCAGCCCGACACTTCGGGGTGCCAGAGAATGCCCGCGGAATTGGCCATGCAGGCGGGCGCCCCTTCCTGCGCGAGACGTCCCATGCGGGTGATCTGACGGCCCACCGACGCGGGACCGTCGGCGAGATACGAAGGCTCGGCGTTCGCAAAGTGCGTCACCACCCCTTCGACGCGCACGCCCGGAATCGCCGCGAGCTGATCGTGCACGACGCCCACTTCCGAGGGAAGAAAGCCCAAGCGGTTCATGCCGGAATTCACCTTGATGTGCACGCCCACGTCGCGAAGCGGACGGCTCTTCAAAACGTCGATCTGCCAGAGCGAATGCACGACCGTCTCGACGCCGAGCTCCTGCAGGGGCTCGATGTCGTCCGCGTCAAAAAAGCCTTCCAAAAGAAGAATGCGCTTTTGCCAGCCGTACTCCCGTGCACGGCGCGCGTCCGTGAGGTCGATCGTCGCGAGCCCGTCCGCGTCGGCGAAGGCCTTCACCGCGTTCTCAAGACCGTGCCCGTATGCATTGGCCTTGACAACGGCCCAGAGCATGCGGTCTCCCGCCGAAGCGCGCATGCGCGCAAGATTGTGACGAAGGGCGGCCAGATCAATTTCGGCGTAAATCGGACGCGGCACGAAACACCTCACGAAAAAAGGATGGACGAAAACGTCCATTATAGGAGCCTCAAAATTCCGAGGAATTCGCTCGGTTACGCTTTCGCACCATTTCGCCCTGGCCCCCGCAAGGAAAAGCCGCCCGAAGGCGGCCTTCCCGAAGGGCGCGGAATCAGTCGAACTCGAAGGAGTAGAGCATGTCGAGCGCCTGATCGACCCCGGTCGCCGCCTCCACGTAGAGTTTCGGAATCACGCGGTAGCGAAGCGTCAGAGTGGCGAGCGAATCGAAGATCCCCACGCCGTACTTCACCTTGAGGCCGGGGAGCACGTAGCCGCTCAAAACGAGCTGGGAGTTGTCCCCGGCCGCGGGCGCTTTCGTGCGACTTCTTACACTCTTTCGCTAGGGTCCGCCCCGTGGAACGCGCTACACTTAGTGGTTTCATCAATACGGACTTCCCGAGTTTCATGAATCGAGGTTTCTACACGATCATGGCGGCGCAGTTTCTGTCGTCTCTCGCCGACAATGCGCTTCTCATCGCCGCCATCGCGCTTTTGACCGATCTGCAGGCTCCGGACTGGATGACGCCGCTTCTGAAGCTCTTCTTCGTGGTGAGCTACGTGTGTCTCGCGGCCTGGGTGGGCATATTCGCGGACTCCATGCCCAAGGGCCGCGTGATGTTCATCTCCAACAGCCTCAAGGCCCTCGGTTGCCTTCTGATGCTCTTTGGAAGCCATCCCCTTCTCGCCTACGCGATCGTGGGCGTGGGCGCGGCGGCCTATTCGCCCGCGAAGTACGGCATTCTCACGGAACTCCTCCCCGCCGAAAAGCTTGTCGTCGCCAACGGCTGGATCGAAGGCCTCACGGTCGCCTCGATCATTCTCGGCGTCACGTTGGGCGGCGTTCTCATCCGCCCGGACGTGGCCGGAGGCCTTCTCGAAATCTTCCACCTCGAAGCGGTGGGGCTCGAGCGCTTTGCGCAGGCGGCCATCTTTGCGATCGTCTTCATCTACACCTTCGCCGCGATCGTCAACCTCGCCATTCCCGACACGGGCGCGCGCTATCCCAAGCAGGACTTCCGCCCGATCGAATCGCTCAAGCACTTCTGGCAGAGCAACCTCCTTCTCTGGCGCGATCCGCTCGGCCAGATCTCGCTCTCGGTCACGACGCTCTTCTGGGGCGCGGGCGCAACGCTGCAGTTCCTCGTTCTCAAGTGGTGCGAGCACGCCCTCGGCATGAATCTTTCGGAAGGCGCCATCATGCAGGCGGTCGTGAGCCTCGGCGTGGCGCTCGGGGCCGTCCTCGCCGCGGCCAAGGTGCCTTTGAAGCGCTCGCTCTCCGTCCTCCCGATGGGGATCTTCATGGGCGTTCTCGTGACGTGCACGGCCTACTTCACGCGCGACATCGCGCCGGCGGGCAGGATCTCGCTTCCGGGCTTTGAAATCTCCTGGGCCGCCCTCATCGCGGGCCTCGTCATGGTGTCGGTGGGCCTTTCCGCAGGCTTCTTCCTCGTTCCCATGAACGCGCTTCTGCAGCACCGCGGCCACGTCCTCATGAGCGCGGGCCGCTCGATCGCCGTGCAGAACTTCAACGAGAACCTCTCGATTCTCGCCATGCTCGGCGTCTACGCGATCCTCATCAAGCTCGACCTCTCGGTCCCGGCCACGATGGTGATCTTCGGACTCTTCGTAGGGGGCTCCATGGCGCTCGTCATCCTCAAGCACCGCCTCAATCAGAAGAAGGAGGACAGCCTCCATCTGATCGGCGAAGCGAAGCGCCACTGAAAAACAAACGCCTGAAATGCGATCGCCCGAGGTCCGCGAGGATCCCGGGCGATTTCGTATTGGATGGCGGCGGGCTCAGGCGCCGAGGCGCTTGACGCCCGGCCCTTCGATGCGGCTCACGCCCCGGCCGCGTTCGGGCATGACGACGATCTGCGTTTCGACGCGCTCCTTCACGGCCGCGACGTGACTGATCACGCCGATGAGGCGTCCCGTCATGCGGCGAAGGTCGTCCAAGACGCCGAGCGCCGTGTGAAGCGTCGCTTCGTCGAGCGTCCCGAAGCCTTCGTCCAAAAAGAGCGTCTCGACCCGCAGACGGCTTCCCGAAAGGTTCGAGAGTCCGAGCGCGAGCGCGAGGCTCACGATGAAGCTTTCGCCCCCCGAAAGGTTCGTCGACGAGCGGACCGTGTCGGCCATGTCGTGGTCGATCACCGCGATCTCGAGCGCGGGTTCTCCCACGGCGGCGAGTCCGTAGCGGCTCTTCATCATGCGGAGCACCCGGTTGGCCGCTTCGATCAAGACGCGGAAGGTGATCCCCTGCGCGATCGTGCGAAGACGCTGTCCTTTGGCGTCGCCGATGAGTTCGTTCAGGGCGAGCCAGCGCTTTCGCTCCTCTTCCCGGAGTTGCCACTCCGATCGGAGTTCCTTGGCGCGTTCGCGCCGCGCGTCGTCGGCGCGGATCACTTCGAGACTGCGGCCGCGTCGCTCTTCGACTTCCCGCTCTTTTTCCCGAAGCGCGTCCAGCGAAGTGAGCGCTCCGTCGCGCGAAAGAGACGCGGCGTCCGCCCGACCGCTCATTTCGTGGAGCGCCAGTCTTTCCTTTGCCGTCTCCTCTGAGAGATGTGCGATCCGAAGACTCCGCTCCCGGACCTTGAGAAGCAGAGCGTTCAACTTTCTCTCGTCCTCTTCCGAAAGAAGTGCGGCGCGCAGATCCTTCGACGAGGCAAAGCCCGACTTTTCCTTTTGCCGGCGCCACTCGTCCTCGGCTGACAGGAGACGATCCCGTTGTGCAATCAGTTCTTGTTCCGCCTTGGCGAGACGGGTTTCGAGCGATTCCAAAGTCTTTTCGCACGCGCGCACGCGTTCGGCCGCGCTTGCGGCCGCCGCCTTTCGGGCGCTTCGCTCCGTCTCGAGGCGTTGAAGTTCCGCTTCGGGCGGCGCCTTTTCCCAGGACGCGCGCCAACGGGCGAAGTCCTCGTCGAAAAGTCGCCGGCCGTTCTCCAAGCCTTCGGAAAGCTGCGTTGCAAGCGCCTGCGTCGTTTGGGCGCGCTCGGCGAATTCCGCGAGGAATCCCGCGGCGCTTTCCTCGGCCGAGCGCAGATCGTCGCGCTCGCGAATCTTCTTCTCGTGGACCGTGCCCCGCTCTACGAGTTGAGCGAGCGTCCCCTCGGGATCCTGCGTGCCGAGAATCGTCTTCCAGGGAGTCGCAAGCGTCTCGACGCCCTTGCGGGCGGCCTCGGCGGCGAGGCGCTTCGCCGCGTCGAGCGAACGCACTTCTTCAAATCCCTTTTGCGCTTCCGCCAAAAGGGTTTGATCCGAAGCGAGCGCTTCCTTCTCTTTGGTCCAGCGCACTTCCGCCGCACCCGCTTCGTCGCGGGCCGCGGCCTCGGTTTTCCGAAGCGATTCGAGCGTCCGAACGTTCCCGAGGAGCGTTTCGCGCTCCCAGGCGAGCCGTTCGAGCGCCGCGAGACCTTCCGCGCGCACGCACTCGGAGAGCCGTGGCCAATCCGCGTCGATCGACGTACGACGCCCGTCGTGCAGGTCTTCGAGCGCCTTTCTTTGCGGTGAATTTTCAACGGCCGCGATGAAGGGCGCATCCTCTTCGAGGTCCAGGAGGCGCCTCGCGGCGCCGATGCGCTCCGTCAAGAGCCGCATGCGAACGATCGGATCTTTCCCTTCGCCGAGTTCGGCCGCGGCAAGCGCTTCTCTCGCCTTCAGGAGCCGCTCGCGGGCGGCAATGCGTTTGTTTTCCGCGTCTTCCAGACGACGCTCCGCGGACTTTGCCTTGCCTTCAAGGAGCGTGCATCGATCCGAGGCCAGGCGCAGGCGCTCGGCGGCATCTTGGGCCTCCGCTTCACTGCGGCGCCACAAGTCGATCGCGCCGCGCAGGCCTTCGGCCGCTTCGCGCCAAGTTTCCAGGGCCGCGCTTTGCGAGAGTTCCGCCTCGAGTTTGCCGAGTTTTTCCCGCCGCGCGGCCGACTTCTTTTGGGCGGCCGCAAGGTTTTTCTTCGCGGCTTCGGCGTCGCTCACCGCCGTGCGGGCGTGCTTTTCCGATGCTTCAAGCGAAGCGCGCCGCGTCTCAAAGCGGGTCTTTTCCTCGCGCCAGGCTTCGACCGTCGGGCGGAAGGCTTCGAGCCGCGCCTCGGCCGCCTCGGATTCCGCATTCGCTTGAGGAAGCGCGAGACGCTCCGCTTCGAGCCTCTTTTTCGCGGCGTCTCGATCGTTTTGCGTGGCGAGGCGCTCCTTTTCCAGGCGTTCCGCTTCAGTACGAAGCACATCGCGCCGCTCGAGCGACGAGAGCGCCTTCACGGCGCGATCCGCCGCGTCCTGCCGACGCTCGGCCGCCTCCACCGAAGTGCGTTCCCTTTCCTCTTCTCCCTTCAGGGCGAGAAGCTCCGCTTCGCGTCCTTCCAACCGCAGACGGGCTTCGTGCCAAGCCGTAACGGCGCGCAGACGCGTTTCTTCCTTTCGGATCGTTTCGACGAGCGAGGCGTAGTCGCGAAGCACCGCCTCTTCTTTGGCGCGGTCTTCGTCCGAAAGAAGTTCCAGGAGCTCGAGCTGCTTCTGAACGTCCGCAGCCGCGCGGTCGGCTTCGCTCCAGCGGCGGTAGACGGCGCTTCCGATGCGGGCGTAGATTTCGGAGCCCGTGACGCGCTCGAGAATTTCCGCGCGCTCCTGAGGCTTGGCCGTAAGAAAACGTCCGAAGGCGCCCTGAGCCAAGAGCACCGTGCGCGTGAAGGCGGAAAAGCCCATTCCGAGAAGTTCCGAAATCTTCTGCTCCCACTCCCGCACCTTCTCGGCAACGATTTCCCCCTTGAGATCGTCAGGCGAGGAAAGGCGCACAAGTTCCACAGACTTCCCGTTCGACTTCACGAGCCGCATACGGCAGCGGCTCAGCCAATAGACGCCGTCCACCTCAAAGACGACGCTCGCCTCGCATTCCTTTTCGCCGCGCGTGATGAGAACGCTCTTTTTCTCGTCTTCGTTCGCGGCCACGACGGCGCCCTCGGTGCGGGGCGTCACGCCGAAGAGCGCGAAGCTCACCGCGTCGAGAATCGAAGTCTTGCCGCTTCCCGTCGGCCCCACGATCGCAAAGAGGCCGCCCCGGGCGTAGGAGGGCGTCGTAAAGTCGATTTCGTAGGCGCCCCGAAGCGAATTGATGTTTTTGAAGCGCAGTTTGAGAATCTTCATGGCCGTCTTCCCCAGGTCAATCGTTGCCGCCGATCATCGCGTCGCGCGCGACCTCGGCGAAAAGCGTCCGCAGGCGTTCGCTCTCCTCTTCGCCGCGCGCGGCTTCGCGAAGCACCTCGTCAAAAACGGCCTCGGGCGTGAGCATTTCGAGCGTCAGTCCCTCTTCCGAACGGAAGACGTCGACCGTCGGGCTCGCGAGTCGGAAACTCACGAAACGCAACCCAAGAGCCGCGCACTTGTCGACAAGGGGTTCGAGGAGGTCGCGCGTGGGCTTCGGGTCCGTGAGTTCCATGCCGACATAGCATTCGGGCAGTTCCGAGGCGACCTTTTCGAGTGCCGCCGGCAATTCCGACGAATGGCCGCGCAAAATGCGGACCGCGCGCTTTTGCGGTACGTCGTGAAGGATTTCCTCGACGCCCGACTCGGTAAAGTTCACCTCCACGATCTGATGCAAGTAGTCCTGGTGCTTCACGTCCAAAGAGATCGGTATGCCGCTGTAGCGCGCCGGCACGGCGCCCTCGAGTTTTCCTGCCCGATGGAGGTGTCCGAGCGCCACGTAGTCCCAGTCCGATCCGAGACGAGAAAGGTCCGCCATGCGGATCGATCCCACCTGGGGATCGGAGAGCACCTTCTCGCGCCGCTCCTTCGGGATGCTGTCGCGAAGATAGAGGTGGCCCATCGCGATCTTCGGCACGTTCTCGGCCCCTTCCCTCGCCATCGCTTCGAGGAGCTTTTCATGCGCGAGCGCATAGCGCGCCTCGATCCCCGCTTCGTAGAGGGCGAGTTCGTCGAGCGTATCTCCGAGGGCGAGCCCCTTTCGCACTTCGCCTTCCTTGAGGAAAGGCACGGCGGCAATGGCGGCGAGAGGACGTCCGTCGCGGTCGCGCACGACGATCGACTGTTCTTCGGGCGTCGGCCCCGCGACGATCGTGCGCACGCTTCGGAGCACTTCGGCCGAAGCGGAGAGAAAGGACTGCGAATCGTGGTTGCCCGCCGTCACGACGACGGCCTGCAAGGGCGTCGACGCGGCGCGCTCGAGAAAACCGTAGTAGAGCCGCTGCGCGGCGATCGGCGGCATCGAGACGTCGAAGACGTCCCCTGCGATGAGGAGGATGTCGGGACGGCGCTCCGTGATTTTCGCGAGAAGCCAGTCGAGAAAGAAGACGAAGTCCTCGGTGCGATCCCAGTCGCCGAGCATCTTGCCGAGGTGCCAGTCGGAAGTGTGGAAAATGCGCATGAACCGTCGGTCGTTGGAAGAGAGAAACGCTTTCGATTGTACGACGGCGCGATCGACGGACGAGGCGGAAAGAGAGGAGATTTTCCGCTGCCGGGGAAACCTGTTCGAAAAACAAAAAGAACTGCGGGGGAATGCAAAACGGGCGCAGCGCTCCCTCTTCGGAGAGCTGCGCCCGTCGGCTTTTTCGGAACGTTCGCTCAGGGTTCCTCGGGTCGGCAATGGGGATCGAGCCGAAGCGAGTAGCCCGAAGGGATCATGCGGCGGCTTTCCGGAACCGGAAGATCGGGACGGGCGTAGCGCGACGCGCAGTACCCCGCCTCGCGTCCGAAGACGACCGCGGCGGCGATCCCCATTCCCGAGACGCGCTCGAGACCGTTGAGGCCCGACATCACGTCGCCTGCGGCGTAGAGGCCCGGAATGGGTTTCCCCTCTTCGTTTTGCACGTGGGCGTGTTCGTCGGCGACGAGTCCGCCCGAGGTGCCGTGCACGGCGGACCGGACGGGAAAGGCGTACAGCGGTACGGCGCTAAGGTTGCTTTCCATCGTGCGTCGCCCGAAGGCGTCCTTTCCCTTCAAGAGACCCTCGCGGTAGGTGCGAAGCGTCTCCTTGAAGGTCTCGGGATCGACGCGCATGCGTCGGGCGAGTTCCTCCTCCGTCGCGCCCGTCACGGCCGCGAGTTGATACGAGCTCTCCTGCAGAAGGCTTTCCTGTTCGACGATCTTTTCGTCCGCGATGAGCCAGGCGACGTGTCCGGGCTGCTTTTCGGTTTCGGCCACGACCGCGCGGCGCTTGTCGAGTTCGTTGACGAAACGCTTCCCCTGCTGATTGACGAGGATCGCGCCGCGGCTGCGCACCGACGAGGGAATGATGTCGCCCGTCGTCGCGATCGTGGTCGGATGAAATTCGAGGAGTTCTAGGTCGCGCACGGCGGCGCCCGCCATGTGTCCGAGGATGAGGCCGTCGCCGGTGCAGCCCGGGGCGTTCGTCGTGAAGTTGAGCGCCGTGTACTGACGGCTTTCCTTGCCGGCGTGCATGCGGACCATGTCGGGATTGGCCGCGTAGCTCCCCGTGGCGATCACGACCGCGGGCGAACGAATGACGAAGGTGCCGCCCCGCATGTCGGTGACGCGCACGCCCGCGACGGCGCCCTTTTCCATGAGGATTTCCGAAGCGGGCGCAAGCGTTTCGATGGGAATGCGACGGTCTTCGGCGCTGCGCAGGAGGGCCTTGACAACTTCCACGCCCACGGTCGTTCCCTTCGTGTCGGTGCGGAATCCCGCCCATTCGCCCCCTTCGCGCACAGGAACCGGACGCGCCAGCGACGCGCCCATCGAAGTGAGCCACTCGTAGGCGTCGTCCGTCATCAAGAGAAGCTTTTCGATGAGTTCGGGGTCGTTTCGTCCGCCGCCGCTTTTGACGATTTCCTCGTAGAGCGACTCGACGGAGAGTTCCTTCCCAACGACCGCTTCGGCGCGCTTTCCGATCGCCGTCACGTAGTCGGCCGCAAAGACGGAACTCCCCCCCACCACGGGCATCTTCTCGAGCACCATGACCTTGGCGCCCGTTTCGGCCGCGGCGACCGCGGCCGAAAGGCCGGCCGCGCCCGAGCCGAGCACGACTACGTCACTGTGATACACCGTCTCGCCCGCGCGCGCGACAAGCGTCGCCGCCGCGCAGAGCACGCCGAAAAGGATCACCCGCAACCCGGAAAAGATACGCATAGGAAGGTTGTTTTTGTTTTGATGTCGCTGAATCCACTGTCCCCTGGGAAACACAGGGACGCCTCAAATCTGTAAGAGTTCTTTCTCTGAAAATTTGCCTATTTCCTAGAGGAAAACCCTGAGCGAAGGATAGCAAATCTTTTCGTTTTTCGCCTATGCCGAGAAAACGATTTCCAATCGGCCAGCCTCGATCAGGCGCGCGTCGAGAGCACCCGGTCCGCCCACACGAGGCCGATGATCGTCTTTACGTCAGTGATGCGGCCGTCCAAGACCATCGCCGTCGCTTCGCGCCGCGGAACGCGCACGAGTTCGAGAAACTCGCCGTCGTCGAGCGCCTGTTCGCCCGCCTCGGGCCCCTCGGCGAGGAACATGACGATCCCTTCGTTCGAGTAGCCGATCGCGTTGTGGAGCGTCCCGAGCTCCGTCCAGCGGCGCGCCGAAAAGCCCGTTTCCTCATGAAGCTCGCGCTTGGCGCAGACGAGCGGCGCCTCCTTCGGATCGAGCTTTCCCGCGGGAAGCTCCCAGAAGCTTCGTCCCATGGGATGGCGCCACTGTCTCTCGAGAAGCACCGTGTCGTCCTCAAAAAGGAGCACGATCCCCGCGGCGCCGGGGTGCCGCAGAAATTCGCGCGAACGGCGCGCGCCGTCGGGCAAGGTCACTTCGTTGCGGATCACGCGCAGAAAGCCGCCCCGCCAGGCTTCTTCTTCGGAAATTGTCGTCTCCTTCAGGGGATCGTCGGCACGCGCCGCATCGGGAAGCGTCTTCAAAACGGGAATGTCGGTCATCTCGGTTGTCCTTTCCGTCATTTGGCCGCAAACGCCGCGGCCGTTGTCCTACAATCTTGGCACTTTATCTTAGGGGAACCGAATGAGCAAAACCATCCTCACGATCGACGAATACCGCAGTCTCGAGACGCGCGCGGGCAACATGCTCGGCCACGACGCCCTCATGTTGCGCGCCGGCACGGCCGCGGCCGACTTCATCGCCGAACGCATTCCCGCGGGCGGGCGCGTGACGCTCCTCGTGGGCCCGGGCAACAACGGCGGCGACGCGCTCGTCGCCGCCCTCGAACTCAAGAAGCGCGGGTTCGCAACGACCGTCGTCCTGCCCGGCGGCCGCCAGCCCAAGTCCGAACTCGCCAAGCGCTTCTTTGCCGAATGGTGCGAAGCGGGCGGCGCCGTGACCGACGATCCCTACCTCACGGAAAAGGCCGACTGCGTCGTCGACGGCCTCTTCGGCATGGGCCAGACCAAGCCCGTCGCGGGCGACGACCTCGACGCCGTCCTCTGGTTCAACGAACGCCGCGGCCTCAAGGTGTCGCTTGACGTTCCCACGGGGCTCAATCCCTACACGGGCCGCTGGATCGGTCCGCGTCCGGGCTGCCGCGCCGACGCGACGCTCACCTTCCTCGCCACCAAGGCGGGCTTCTACATGGAGGAAGGCGTCGACGCCGCCGGTGAAATTCATCTCTTCGAACTCGACGTCTCGATTCCTCTTTCGACCCTCTCCGTCGTGGAAGAGGACGAATTCCCGCACGTGCTCCATCGCCGCGCCCAGAACGTCCACAAGGGCGACTTCGGCCGCCTCGTCGTCACGGGCGGCGCCCGCGGCACCTTCGGCGCCGCGATCCTCGCCGCGCGCGCGGCCCTTACCATGGGTGCGGGGCTCGTCACGGTGGACGCCCTCGCAGAAGACATTCCGACCTTCGATCCGCTCGAACCCGCCCTGATGTTCGCCGTCGAAAAGCCCGACTATTCGAAGTTCGACGTGACCGTTCTCGGTCCGGGCCTCGGCCGCTCCGAAGCCGCCCGCGCCCGCGTGAAGGAAGCGCTCGAAACGGCGCACGCTCTGGTGCTCGACGCCGACGCGCTCAACATCATCGCCGAGGATCTTCCTCTGCAGGATCTTCTTCTCTCCCGCCGGGAACCGACGGTTCTCACGCCGCACGCCATGGAGGCCGCTCGCCTTCTGCGCCGCGACGTCAAGGACGTGACCGTCGACCGCGTGGCGGCCGCCCGCGAACTCGCCGTGCAGACGGGCGCGATCGTCGTTCTGAAGGGTCCGGGCACCGTCACGACGCTTCGCAGTTCGCGCGCCTGGATCAATCCGACGGGTTCGGCCATGCTCGCCACGGCGGGCACGGGCGACGTCCTCGCCGGCATGATCGGCGCCATGTTCGCGCAGAAGTTCGACATGGTCGAAGCGACGCTCTCGGCCGTGTGGCTCCACGGCCGCGCGGTTGAAGGCATCGAAGCGGGCGTCACGGCCTCTTCGGTCGCCCGCCTCGCCGCGGATCTTCTCGACAGAATGCGTCAATCGTAACTGTTCGTAGGGAGCGCATCCGATGATTTGCATCCGGGGCTGCGCTCAAAAAACCTTCGGGGAGACGAAAATTCCGTTCGATCCGGGCTTGTGAGCCTCCCAACGTTTTGTTACGGGGAAGGAAATTTCGACATACCTCCTCCCGAGACCTTTGTTAGAGTAGCCTTCAACAGGAAGGACAAACACCGGACTGTTGGACTCCAGCTTAGGTTGAGTTATTGAGGGTTTGAGAGGCCGTGGGCATACGCTCACGGCCCTTTTTTTTGGTTCCGCATGCGCCGCTCGGCATCTTCGTCGAGTCACACTGCGCCATGCCTGCACATCGAATTTTTCCAGATCGTAACCGTTCGTTTGCGACCGACGGCCCCGAGCGTGAGACAAATCCGTCCCGCGTCGGCTTTCCCTGTGCGCAGAAAGTTTCCCGGCTCCTACACTTTGTTACGGGCTACGGCATTTCGAAATATCCTCCGCCGAAGGCTTTGATAAAGTAGCGTCAACAGGAAGGACGAACACCGGACTGTTGAGACTCCAGCTTAGGTTGAGTTATTGAGGGTTTGGAAGGCCGTGGGCGACATCGCTCACGGCCCTTTTTTTGATCGAGGACCCGTGCACGGATACGATCGGAGATTCCTTCGGAGCGCCTCCCGGCAGCCTCTGTAACGAAGCATGAAAATCCTCCCCTGCCGAGCAAAAAATGCGGGAACAAATCTCTTTTCCCGGCTTGCCCTCCCTGCACCGCTTTTCCAGGATTCCAAGTCCCCACACAAAAGAAAAAGTCCTGAGACAGAACGGATTTCCCCGTCAACACTTTGTTACGTGCTTCGGATTTTCGACATATCTTGAAGAAGGCCCTTTGGTAGAGTTACCCCGTCGAGAGGAACGACAGCGTCCTTTCGCGACTCTGCCAAGGTTGAGTATTTTGAGGGTTTGGAGTGGCCGCGAACTTCGGTTCGCGGCCTTTTTTTCATAGAAACTCGCGAGGAAACCTGCGACTTTAGTCGCGGGAGGAATCGCG
>OGIO01001760.1_pt1 | contig 15888 bp, 13 predicted proteins | sample 1571841 | NCBI WGS metagenome assembly OGIO01 (sample SAMEA2582111, study PRJEB24529) | metagenome | biome: Human gut stool | place: China | collected 2011
CGTTTAAAACAGAATTCCACACTCGTTGCCCTGGCTTCAGATAAAGAGGAAGATTTGTACAAAGCCACTCAAAAGGATCAGATCAGCTATGCAGTAACTTATGGCGAATTTATGTATCAGGCAGGTTCATGGAAATATCCAAGACGCGTGGTTTTCAAAATTGAAAAACCATACGGTCAGCTGACACACATGTACACTTTTATTGTTACAAACATGGATATGGAACCTTATCAGATCATCCAGTTTTACTGTGGCAGGGGCAAGATGGAAAACTTCATTAAGGAAAGCAAAAGTGGATTTGACTTTGCTGCTGTCAGCAGTCATTCCAAAATAGTAAATGCAAACCGTATGAGACTTCATATGCTTGCCTACAACCTATTCAATTGGTTCAGGCGGCTGGTACTGCCAGCCAGTATGCGGAAGCAACAGGTGGACACCATTCGCTTAAAGCTGATAAAGATTGCTGCAAGGGCAATCCATTCAGCAAGATCTATCACATTCAAACCAGATAGTTACTCACATACACAATACCTCTTTCCAGACTCCCCGGACTTCCGCGGAATGCCCACGCTGCAGCATCACTTGCCAGCAGAACAGCACAGGAAAGCTGCATCAGAAGCATCCGGTATTTTTTCTTTTTCTGATCCATATCCCTGCTCAAAACCATACAGAGGGCCGCAATATTTGTTTTGTCCTTCCTAAAACAGCAAAAGAAAACCCTCTCATACCGCCTTTCTCTGCGTATATGAGAGGGTCCTGTTCTTACGCCTGTCCCAGTACGTGGTCGGAAATTCTTCCGTAGACGGAGATCAGGTAGAGACCGCAGATGCCGACAACCGCGTAGATGATGCGGCTCAGCCACGTCATGTTTCCGAAGATCAGGGCGACGAGGTCGAGGCGGAAGAATCCGATCAAGCCCCAGTTGACGGCTCCGATGATTGCAACGGTGAGTGCGGTGTAATCCAGTCCTTTCATGTAAAGAAACCTCCTTTTTCCGGATTTTGTATCGTCTTTTTATCTCTTCCGGTTTCTTTATAAAGAATTTCCCAAAAGGAGGCAGATTATGCATTTTCTTTGATTTTTCGGGCTGAAAAATGGAGACCATTTCCAGGCCTCCATTCGTGCAATTCTGTTTTCTTTATTCAGACAGCAGCTTCTGCAGCAGCTCTCCTGCTGCTGCCGGGTTGGCTTTGCCTTTCATTTCTTTCATGACCTGGCCGACCAGAAATCCGAGGACTTTTGTCTTTCCGGATTTGTACTGCTCTACCGGGCCAGGGTTGTTTTCCAGAACTTTTCTCGCAGTTTCTTCCAGAAGGCCGGTGTCGTTTACGGTTTTCAGTCCGTGCTCCTCGACGTATGCTTCCGGATCGACATCCTCTGCAAAGATCTGCTCAAATACCTCTTTTGCCACCTGGTTGTTGACCGATCCGGCTTCTGCCAGTTCGATCAGGGATGCCAGATGCTTCGGTGAAAACTGCAGATCCTCCGGCTCCTGGCCGTTCTCCTTTAAGAGACGTAAGGTCTCGCCCATCAGCCAGTTTGCCACTTTTTTCGGTTTGCCGCAGAGCGCCGTCGTCTCCTCAAAGAGATCGGACAGCTTCTTGGAACCGGTCAGAATGCCCGCATCGTACTGCGGCAGTCCGTACTGCTCCACGTAGCGTGCCTGTTTTTCCGGCTGGAATTCCGGCATGGATTTCACAATGCGGTCGATCCACTCGTCGGAAATGTGCACCGGCGGCAGATCCGGGTCCGGGAAGTAGCGGTAATCCTTCGCATCCTCTTTCGAACGCATCGCGTAGGAATACTCTTTGTTGTCGTCCCAGCGGCGGGTCTCCTGGACAACGGCTTTTCCTTCCTCGATCAGCTCGATCTGTCTTGCACGCTCTCCCTCGATCGCTCTTCCGATTGCCTTAAAGGAGTTCAGGTTCTTCATCTCGGTACGTGTTCCGAATTTCTCACTTCCAACCTCACGGACCGAAAGGTTGACATCGGCACGCATCGAGCCCTCCTGCAGTTTGCAGTCGGATGCGCCGAGATACTGAATCATCATACGCAGTTTTTCCAGATAAGCGATAACCTCTTCCGCAGAGCGCATATCCGGCTCGGATACAATCTCGATCAGCGGAACGCCGCTTCGGTTATAGTCGACGAGCGAGCAATCCTCCCACTCATCGTGGATCAGCTTTCCGGCATCTTCTTCCATATGGATCTCATGAATGCCGATTTTCTTCTTTCCCGCTGCGGTGTCAATCTCGACATATCCATCGTGGCAGATCGGCAGATACAGCTGGGAAATCTGATAGTTCTGCGGGTTGTCCGGGTAGAAATAGTTCTTCCGGTCGAATTTGCAGAGCTGGTTGATTTTGCAGTTTGCAGCCAGTCCGACGCGCAGGGCGTAATCGACAACCTTCTTATTTAATACTGGAAGGGATCCCGGCATACCGGTGCAGACCGGGCAGGTGTGGGTGTTCGGCGCACCGCCGAATGCGGTAGAGCAGCCGCAGAAAATTTTTGTTCTCGTCGCAAGCTCCACATGTACTTCAAGTCCGATGACGGTTTCATACTGTTTTGACATTGTTTTGCTTCCTCCTTACAATTTTTCTGGCTGTCCGAATGCACCGCGTGCCTGCTCATAGGTGTATGCTGCACGGAACAGTTTTTTCTCTGAGAAACAGTCTCCGATAAGCTGCATGCCGATCGGAAGCCCCTTGTCATCCATGCCGCACGGAACGGTGATGCCCGGAAGGCCGGCGAGGTTGACGGATACGGTGTAAATATCGCCCAGATACATCTGCAGCGGATCGGAAAGCGATTCCCCGAGACGCGGTGCGGTCGATGGTGCTGCCGGGCTTAAAATCATATCGTATTTTTCAAATGCGCGGTCAAACTCTTTTTTAATCAGGGCTTTCGTGCGCAGTGCTTTCAGATAATACGCATCGTAGTAACCGGAGCTTAAGACGAAGCTTCCCAGCATAATCCGTCGTTTCACCTCTGGACCGAAGCCCTCAGAACGGCTCTTCTTATACATATCGTGGAGTCCTTCGTACTCTTTGGCACGGAAACCGTATTTCACGCCGTCGAAGCGTTCCAGGTTGGAGCTTGCCTCAGCGGATGCAATAACGTAGTAAGCCGGAATGGCATAATCAATGAGGTCGAGATCGAAATACTCTACTTCTGCTCCGCGTGCCTTCAGGACATCGGCAGCTTTTAAAATGGATTCCTTCACCTGCGGATCCAGGCCTTCGCCGAAGCAGCTGTTCGGAATACCGATTTTCAGATCGGAGACATCTTCTTTTAAAGCGCTCATGAAATCGTAATCGTCGCGTTTCATCGATGTCGCATCTTTTGCATCATACGAAGCGACCGTCTGCAGCAGTGCTGCACAGTCTGTCACATCCTTTGCGACCGGTCCGATCTGGTCGAGGGAGGAACCATAAGCGATCAGTCCGTAACGGGAAACGGTGCCGTACGTCGGTTTCATGCCGGTTACGCCGCAGAAGGAACTCGGCTGACGGATCGATCCGCCGGTATCGGAGCCAAGTGCCATCGGTACTTCTCCTGCTGCAACGGCTGCGCAGGAACCGCCTGAGGAACCACCTGGAACGTGTTCGGTGTTCCATGGATTTTTCGTCACGCCGTACGCGGAAGTCTCTGTCGTACTTCCCATCGCAAACTCATCCATGTTTGTCTTTCCGATGATAACGGCTCCCGCCTCTTCGAGCCGTGTGATAACCTCTGCATCGTACGTCGGAACAAAGTTCTGCAGGATCTTTGACGCACACGTCGTCGCAAGACCTTTCGTACAGATGTTGTCCTTGACCGCAATCGGAACGCCGGCCAGCGGACCGGTGAGCTCTCCTGCGTCAATTTTCTTCTGCACTTCTGCCGCGCGTGCTCTTGCACCCTTTTCATCCACAAGAAGGAATGCGTGAATTGATTCTTCCGATGCTTTGACTGCCGCAAGTGACGCTTCTACAGCGTCCGCTACAGTGATCTTTCCTTCTTTGATTGCGGCAGAAAGCTGTACTGCTGTCACATCTTTGATTTCCATATCAATCTCCTCCTGCTATTCTACCGTTTTCGGAACCTTGTACTGGCCCTCTTTGACTTCCGGTGCATTGGCAAGCATTGCCTCATGATTGTCTCCGTTTGTCACAATATCTTCACGGAATACATTTTCGTCCTCAAAAATATGTGACATGGGCTCTACGGAAGAGGTGTCAAGCTCGTCCAGCTTGGCTACATAGTCCAGCATCTTCTGCATATCCTGCCGTGCGGATTCTTTTTCCTCATCCTTTAATTCCAGCTTTGCCAGGATGCCGACATATTCCATCGTTTCATCTGAAATCACATTTGCCATTTCACTCATTCTCCTTTTTCATTTTCCAGCAGGATCCGCTTACGGCTCCAGTCTTGTAAGATCACGCGGGAACAGCGTTGTCTCGCGGACGTTGTCCTCACCGATCAGCTTCATGGTCAGACGCTCCAGACCGATGCCAAGACCTCCGTGCGGCGGCATACCGTGTTTGAAAGCACTTAAATACTGCTCCATGCCCTCTTCTGTCATGCCGCGGACTGCGATCTTTTCAGAGAGCATCTTGTAATCGTGGATACGCTGGCCTCCGGTTGTAATCTCCAGACCGTGGAACAGCAGGTCGAAGCTCTTTGTGTATCTCTTATCCTCCGGGTCGTCCATCGCATAGAACGGTCTCTTTTTCGACGGATATTCGGTGACGAATACGAAGTCTGCATCGTACTCCTCTTTGAAATACTGGCCGATCAGAAGCTCCTCCTCTGGCTCAAGGTCGAACGGGTTGCGGATCTTTCGGTTGTATTTCTCGGCTACCAGCTCTTTCGCTTTCGTGAACGGTACAGTTGGGATTTCTTCTGTCTTTGGAAGCATAACTTTCAGGATCTCCAGCTCTTTTGCGTAATCCTCTTTAAGAAGCTCCACCATGTACTGTAAAAATCCGGTTTCCATTGCCATGATGTCGGTGTAATCCTCGATGTAGCCCATCTCAAAGTCAAGGCTGGTATACTCGTTCAGATGACGTTTCGTGTTGTGTTTCTCTGCACGGAAAACCGGTCCGACTTCAAAGACACGGTCAAACACGCCGACGAGCATCTGTTTGTAGAACTGCGGGCTCTGTGCCAGGACAGCCGGGCGGTGGAAATATTCCAGCTTGAAGATGTTTGCGCCGCCCTCAGCGCCTTTCGCGCCGATCTTCGGTGTATGGATTTCGGTGAATCCCTGGGAATGAAGAAAATCACGGAACGCCCGTACCACGCCTTCCTGAATACGGAATTTTGCACGCTCTCTGACATTTCGAAGAGCAATCGGCCGCATGTTCAGCATTGCTTCGAGGGAGGTGTTCATTTTCCATTTGTTGACTGCGAGCGGCATTGGCTCGGTCGGCTCGGAAAGAACGGTGATGGTCTGCAGCCTGACTTCGACGCCGCCCGGTGCGCGGTCCTCTTTTTTGACCGTTCCGGTTACGGCAACTGCCGATTCCTCTTTCAGATCTTTCAGCGGGAAGTCAACACTTCCTTCTTCGTACACACACTGAACGAGTCCCTCGCTCTTTCTTAAGATGACAAAGGCAACCTCGCCCATGTCACGGATGATGTGTACGGCTCCTTCGAGTTTTACTTCTGTGCCTTCCGGTGTCTCCAGCAGAGTTTTTACGGAGATGTCTTCTTTTTTCTTTACGCCTGTCATAAATTCCATGTCTTGTTCTCCTCTCTTTCTCGCCTGTCCCGGATTGCTTTTTCAAATAAAAAAGTCCCGGAACAGTTTTTTAACTACTGTTCCGGGACGGGATATTTTATGTTCCCGCGGTACCACCCGCATTGCGTTTTTCTCTCCGATTTTCCGGGGGAAAACGCCCACTCATTTATACTTAACGCGTATCACGGATCTGCCTACTTGATTTCCTGTTCGGATCTCATGTTCAGCAGACCGGCTCCGGAATGTTCCCCATTGTATGTTTCCTCCATGCTGATGCTCTCAGTCGGTGACATCGGCTTCCTGTCAGATTCCGCATACGGAGTTTCCTTCACTGCCTTTTTCATATTGTGCATTATAGCACAGCAGTTTTGCATTTGTAAACACCTAATTTTTACGGATTTTATATAAATTCTAATGCATTTTTCGTGAATTTTATCTATACAAAATTATTTTTTCGCGCGTTTATAAAATTGCGCAGAAATTCTGTTTTATTGGTATTTCGCACACAATTTACAGTTTTTTGATCCTCTCCACTGCCTCTACTGTATTCTCATACGTACCGAATGCAGTCAGACGGAAGTAGCCTTCTCCGCTCGGGCCGAAGCCTGATCCTGGTGTTCCGACTACGTTTGCGTCTGCAAGCAGGTGATCAAAGAACTCCCAGGAAGTCATATTTTCCGGTGTTTTCAGCCAAATATACGGAGCGTTGACGCCGCCGGATACGGTGTAGCCTGCGCCCTTTAATCCGTCGTAGATGACTTTTGCGTTCTTCATGTAGTAAGCAACCTGCTCTTTTAACTGTGCTTTTCCTTCCGGAGAGTAAACAGCCTCGCCGGCTCTCTGGATGATGTACGGAGCTCCGTTGTATTTCGTTCCGTGACGGCGTGCCCACAGGCTGTGCAGAGTCACATCGCCGGATTTGATGTCTTTCGGGATAACGGTGAATCCAAGACGCATACCGGTAAAGCCTGCGTTCTTGGAGAAGCTGCGCATTTCGATGGCACATGTTCTTGCACCCTCGCACTCATAGATGGAATGTGGAATGTCTTTTTCTGAGATATATGCCTCGTATGCAGCATCATACAGGATGATGGCTCCTACTTTATTTGCATAATCAACCCATTTCTGCAGCTCGGCTTTGGAAACCATAGCGCCGGTCGGGTTGTTCGGGAAGCACAGATAAATCAGATCCGGGGTTTCTTTCGGGAGATCCGGGGTGAAGTTGTTTTCTGCAGTACACGGCATGTAAATCACATTCGTGAAACGCTCGGTTGCTGCGTCGTAGTCACCGGCACGGCCTGCCATTACGTTGGAGTCTACATAAACCGGATAAACCGGGTCGCATACAGCGATCTTGTTGTCCAGGCTGAAGATCTCCTGAATGTTGCTGCAGTCGCATTTTGCGCCGTCCGATACAAAAATTTCATCAGATGAGATATCGCATCCTCTGTCCCGATAATCATTTTTTGCGATGGTATCGCGAAGGAAAGCATATCCAAGATCTGGTGCATATCCGTGGAAGGTCTCTGCGTGTCCCATCTCATCCACTGCTCCGTGCAGCTTTTCAATGATCGCCGGTGCGATCGGCTGGGTTACGTCGCCGATTCCAAGACGGATGATTTTCGCGTCCGGATTTGCCTCGGTGTAAGCTGCAACTTTTTTTGCAATGGTGGAAAACAGATAGCTTCCCGGCAATTTCAGATAATTGTCATTGATTTTGAACATTATTATGTCGCTCCTTTTCACTTTTTCTTACTCTGTCAAAAGCGTCAGCACCATCTGTGCCGTTTCAACCAGATTGGTGCCGCTGTCCATGCTGCATTTCTGCATGTAGCGATGGGCCTCCGACTCGGTCATGTGATTTCGTTCGATCAGAAGGCTTTTTGCACGATCGATGATGTGCTGTTCCTCGGCGCTGCGCACCTTGGGCTTTGCCCGCTCTTTCTTTCTGCGCCGTGCCGCACTCTGCAGCATCATCTCCAGTGTATTGACCAGCTCGTACACGGAAAGCGGCATCGTAACCGCCATGATTCCGGTTCCCTCCACCGCACTTAATGCGCGGCTCGATGCAATCAGAAGCATCTGGAAGCCGGACGGCATACACTCATTCAGATCCGTAAAAAACATATCCGGAAGCTTGTAGCCGCAGATGACGATACCGCCGTTTAAGTTGTTCATCTCTCCGAGCGCCGCTGCCGCTGTCGAACAGACAGCATCGATTTCATATCCTCTTTTTGCCAGAATATCCCGGATGCGCTTTCCATCTTCTATTTTGGGAAGTACTATCACTATGCTGCTCATGCATTTTCAGGCCCCTTCGTCGTCTAAATACGGTACAGATATTTCTCGGTCTCCCAGTCGGATACCTGGCGGAGATACTCATGCCACTCTTCTTCTTTGGCATTGATATATCCATCCACAAATTCCTGGCCGAGTACCTGACACAGAAAATCGTCTTTCTTTAACTCTGCGACCGCTTCTCCAAGGCTTCCCGGGAGAAGGGTGATCTGCATCGCGTTTCGTTCTTCTTCTGTCAGATCGGAAATATTGCGGTCCACCGGGGACGGCGGAACGATTTTCTGTTTGATACCGTCAAGTCCTGCTGCCATGCAGACAGCAAGTGCCAGGTACGGATTGGCTGCCGAATCCGGGCATCGAAGCTCAATGGCCATAATACCGTCTCCCGTCAGCGGAATGCGGATCAGCGGGCTTCTGTTCTTTGCAGACCATGCCACGTAGATCGGTGCACCGTATCCCGGTGTCAGACGTTTGTAGGAGTTTACAAGCGGATTGGTAATCGCTGCGATTCCGCTGATGTGTTTCATCAGTCCGCCCATAAAGTAATATGCCTCTTTGCTGAGCCCGTATTCATCGGATTTGTCGGCAAACACATCTTTTCCCTCCTGAAACAGGGAGAAGGAAAGATGAAGACCCGATCCGTGAACTCCGGTTTTTGGTTTTGGCATAAAGGTTGCGTGAAGGCCATGACGTTTTGCAATCGTACGGATAGCAAATTTGGCAGTCATCAGCTGATCTGCCGTCCGAAGTGCTGCAGCCGGACAGAAATCCAGTTCGTGCTGGCCTGCCGCTACCTCGTGGAAGGAAGACTCAACGTCGATTCCCATTTCTTCGAGAGTCAGCACCATATCGCGCCGCGCGTTTTCTCCCAGGTCCAGCGGTCCAAGATCCAGATAACCGCCTTTGTCGTGCGTTACACTCGTTGCTCCGCCGTCCTCATCGGTGTGGAACAGGAAAAATTCACACTCCGGTGAGATTTCAAACTCATAGCCCATCGCTTTCGCTTCGGAAATTACCTTCTGAAGGATGGTTCGGGAACTCTTTGCATAAAGATTCCCCTCTCTATCATACACATCACAGATCAATCTTGCAACCTTTCCTTGCTGCGGACGCCACGGAAGTATTGCAAAGGTGTCGAGATCCGGGTGCAGAAACATGTCTGCTTCCTCGATGGTGACAAATCCTTCGAACGAAGAGCCATCGAAAACGCACTGATTATTCAGGGCTTTTTCCAGCTGTCCGGCGGTGATGGCCATATTTTTCATCATTCCAAACATATCGGTAAACTGCAGGCGGATAAATTCAACATCTTCTTCCTCCGCCATCTGAAGGATCGCTTCCTTCGTATACTTTGCCATATCGATTCTCTCCTTTATCAAAGACGATTCTAAACGAAAAGGGTGCTTTCACGCGGCAGGGCAGAAAGACACCTTGCGTAAAAACACCCTTGTTTTGGGCATATTATAGCAGTTTTTCGCGTGTTTTGTCAAGAAAAACTTAGAGATTCGTGTATCCCATCAGGGATTCATCGACTGCCTTTGCTGCCTCGCGTCCCTCGCGGATCGCCCATACGACCAGGGACTGGCCGCGGTGCATATCGCCTGCGGTGAAGACATTTTCTTTTGTTGTCTGGTATTTTCCGTCACCTGTCTTCACGTTGGTGCGCTGGTTGACTTCCACTTTAAATGCATCGGTCACATATTTCTGGGATCCTAAAAAGCCTGCTGCAATAAGAACGAGATCTGCCGGGAGAATCTCTTCTGTTCCCTCAACCGGAACCATCATCATACGGCCGGATTTCTCATCTTTTTTCGGTGTCAGTTTTACGGTCTTGATCTGGCAGACTTCACCTTTTTTGTTTTTGATAAATTCCGTTACGGTTGTCTGGTAAATCCGCGGATCACGGCCGAATACGGCGATTGCCTCTTCCTGGCCGTAATCCGTCTTGCAGATCTTCGGCCACTCCGGCCACGGATTGTTCTCGGCACGCTGATCCGGTGCTTTCGGCATCATCTCAAGCTGTGTCACAGATTTGGCACCGAGACGGATGGAAGTTCCGACACAGTCATTACCGGTGTCGCCGCCTCCGATGACAACAACGTGTTTGCCCTTTGCATCGATGTAGGCATGATCCTCAAAATTGGAATCCAGAAGACTCTTCGTTACGGAGGTCAGGAAATCGACAGCAAAGTAGATGCCCTTTGCATCTCTTCCCTCTGCCTTGATATCTCTTGGATTTGCCGCACCGCAGCAGAGCAGGACACGGTCAAATTCTTTTAAGAGTTTGTCAGCTTTTACATCTTTTCCGATATCAGCATTCGTCACAAACTCAATGCCCTCGGCCTTCATCAGATCCACACGGCGGTCGATGACGCTCTTATCGAGTTTCATGTTCGGAATACCGTAGCGTAAAAGTCCGCCCACGCGGTCGCGGCGTTCAAAGACCGTAACAGAATGGCCGCGGCGGTTGAGCTGCATCGCTGCTGCAAGGCCGGAAGGACCGCTTCCTACAACGGCAACGCGTTTTCCGGTGCGCACTTTCGGCGGCTGCGGCGTAATCAGGCCGGTTGCCCATGCGTTTTCGATGATCGCGCGTTCATTTTCCTTCGTGCAGACCGGGTCTCCGTTTACGTTGCATGTACAGGCTGCTTCGCAGAGTGCCGGGCAGACACGGGAGGTAAATTCCGGAAAACAGTTTGTCTTGGTGAGGCGGCGGTATGCCTGCTCATAGTTTCCAAGATACACAAGGTCATTCCACTCCGGAACGAGGTTCTGCAGCGGACAGCCGGAGGCCATTCCCGCAATCATGGTTCCCGCCTGGCAGAACGGTACACCGCATGCCATACAGCGGGCAGCCTGCATCTGCTGCTCCTTTTTCGGGAGCTGCAGATGAAATTCCTTAAAGTTTTTGATACGCTCAAGCGGGGCAACGGTGTTTCCCGTCTTGCGCTGATATTCCATAAATCCAGTTGGCTTACCCATAATTCTTCTTCCTCCTACTTACGCATGCTTTCGTAAAATGCTTCAATCTGTGCCTGTTCGCTGCTAAGGCCCTTGTCTTCCATCTGGGCACTCAGCATCATCATGCGCTTATAGTCATTCGGAATGATCTTCTTGAATTTCGGCAGATATTCGTCAAAGTGTGTGAGAATTTCTTTACCTTTTTCAGAGCCGGTGTGTGCGACGTGTTTTTCAATCATGTTTTTCAGCTCTGCAATATCGTATTTGCTTTCTACCAGTTCAATCGAAATCATTTCCTTGTTCAAATTGCGGTACAGGTTGCTCTTTTCATCCAGGACATAAGCGATACCGCCGCTCATGCCGGCCGCAAAGTTCTTTCCGGTTGCGCCGAGGACAACGACACGGCCGCCGGTCATATACTCGCATCCATGCTCACCGACACCCTCGACAACGGCGTAAGCACCGGAGTTTCTGACACAGAAACGCTCTCCTGCGATACCGTTGATGTACGCCTCACCGCTCGTTGCGCCGTAGAGGGCAACGTTTCCGACGATGATGTTTTCTTCCGGTTTATACTTTCTTGCTTTCGGCGGGTAGACAACCAGTTTTCCGCCAGAGAGGCCTTTTCCGAAGTAATCGTTCGAATCGCCCTCAAGTTCCAGGGTCAGTCCTTTTGGAATAAATGCTCCGAAGCTCTGTCCGCCGGCACCCTTGCACTGTACGGTGTACGTATCCGGCTCCAGAGAGGTGCCGAATTTTCTGGTGATCTCGGCACCAAGAATCGTTCCCACGGTACGATCGGTGTTGGTGATCTCGACTTTGACGGTCTTCTTCTCTTTCTTATCCATTGCCGGACCGAATTTCTTTAAGAGTACCTTCTCATCCAGGGTTGCGCCAAGTTTGAAGTCGTAAACATCTTTCGGATCGAACGTTACCTTCTCGCCTGCTTTTGCAAACGGATTGTTCAGGATCTGGCTTAAGTCTACGCGGTCTGCGTGCTCGTTCGTCACTTTATCATTTCTCTTTAAGAGGTCGGAACGGCCGACCATCTCGTCAACGGTGCGGAAGCCAAGTTTTGCCATGTATTCCCGCATCTCTTCTGCGATGAAGTGCATGAAGTTGATGACGTACTCCGGTTTGCCGCGGAAACGTTTACGCAGCTCCGGGTTCTGGGTTGCAATACCCATCGGGCAGGTATCGAGGTTGCAGACACGCATCATAACGCATCCCATCGTTACAAGCGGTGCGGTCGCAAAACCGAATTCCTCGGCGCCAAGGAGTGCTGCAATCACAACGTCACGGCCGCTCATCAGCTTACCATCGGTCTCGATCATGACACGGTTACGGAGGCCGTTTTTGATCAGCGTCTGATGGGTCTCGGCAAGGCCTAACTCCCATGGAAGTCCTGCATTGTGGATGGAACTTCTCGGTGCTGCTCCCGTTCCTCCATCATATCCGGAAATCAGGATAACCTGTGCTCCGGCTTTTGCAACACCGGCTGCGACAGTACCAACACCTGCTTCGGATACCAGTTTAACGGAGATTCTTGCATTCACATTCGAGTTTTTCAGGTCATAAATCAGCTGTGCAAGGTCCTCGATGGAGTAGATGTCGTGGTGCGGCGGCGGGGAAATCAGGGATACACCCGGTGTGGAGTGACGTGTTTTTGCAATCCACGGGTAAACCTTTCCGGCCGGTAAGTGGCCGCCCTCGCCCGGTTTTGCACCCTGGGCCATCTTGATCTGGATCTCTTTTGCACTGACAAGGTATTTGCTGGTAACGCCGAATCTTCCCGATGCTACCTGTTTGATCGCGGAGCATCTCTCCGGGGATTCGAGACGGTCATCACTCTCACCGCCCTCACCAGTGTTGGATTTTCCATGCAGACGGTTCATGGCAATTGCCAGTGTCTCATGTGCCTCCTGGGAAATAGAACCGTAGGACATCGCACCTGTTTTGAATCGTTTTACGATAGAATCTACGCTCTCAACTTCTTCGAGCGGAACGCCCTGCTCCGGATAATCGAAGTCCATCAGGCTCCGCAGATAGCCGCTCTCCTCGCTGTCGACCATTGCTGTGTACTCTTTGAACATCTTGTAGTCGCCGCGTCTTGTGGACTCCTGCAGTGTATGAATGGTGCGCGGATTGTAGCGGTGCTCCTCGCCCTGGCTTCTCGATTTATGACGGCCGATACTGTCCAGTGTCAGATCGGTAGACAGCTCCAGCGGATCGAATGCCTGGGAATGACGCTCATCGACATCTTTTGCAATGTCTTCCAAGGTAATACCGCCGACACGGCTGACCGTACCGGTAAAGTATTTGTCGATGACATCTGCTGAGATACCGATGGCCTCGAAGATCTGGGAACCCTGATACGACTGGATCGTGGAGATACCCATCTTCGCTGCGATTTTTACGATACCAGAGATGACTGCGTGGTTGTAATCTTCAACGGCTGCGTAGTAATCTTTCTTGATCATGCCCTCTTCGATCAGCTCATGGATCGTGTCGAGTGCCAGATACGGGTTGATTGCGCAGGCACCGTAGCCGAGCAGTGTTGCGAAATGGTGCACCTCGCGCGGCTCGCCGGACTCCAGAATAATCGCAAGAGAAGTTCTCTTTTTCGTTTTTACCAGATGCTGATGAACCGCAGATACAGCCAGGAGGGATGGAATCGCCACATGGTTCTCATCGACACCGCGGTCAGAGAGAATCAGGATGTTGGCTCCTGCCCGGTGTGCACGGTCAACCTCGACGAAAAGGCGGTCCATCGCACGGTCAAGCGGTGCGCTCTTGTAGTAGGTGATCGGAACGGTCACTGCCTTGAAGCCTTCGACTTTCATGTTCTTGATCTTCAGCATATCGGTATTGGTCAGGATCGGATTGTTGATCTTTAATACCTGGCAGTTCTTCGGCTCCTCCTCAAGCAGGTTTCCGTCACGTCCGACGTAAACGCTTGTGGAAGTTACGATCTCCTCACGGATGCAGTCGATCGGCGGGTTCGTTACCTGTGCGAAGAGCTGTTTGAAATAGTTGAACAGCGGCTGATGCTCATGGGAGAGAACGGCAAGCGGGGTATCGATACCCATCGAAGCGGTTGCCTCGACACCGTTTAATGCCATCTTTCCGATGGAGGAACGGTACTCCTCGTAGGTGTAGCCGAACGCTTTCTGCAGGCGCATCCGCTCTTCTTTCGTGTACTCTTCGACCGGCAGATTCGGGATTTTGATATCCTTTAACTGTACCAGATAACTGTCGAGCCATTCGCCGTACGGCTGTTTCTTTGCGTAATATTCTTTGACTTCCTCATCGTTTAAGACTTTTCCCTGTACGGTGTTGACAAGAAGCATCTTGCCCGGATGGAGACGCTCTTTTAAGACGATTTTTTCTTCCGGAACTTCCAGAACACCGACCTCAGAGGAGAGGATCAGAAATCCATCGTTAGTGATGTAGTAACGGGAAGGACGAAGACCGTTGCGGTCGAGCACTGCTCCCATCACATCTCCGTCGGAGAACAGGATCGATGCCGGTCCGTCCCACGGCTCCATCATCGTTGCATAATACTGATAGAAATCACGTTTCTCCTGGGAAATCGTATCGTTGTTTGCCCACGGCTCCGGGATCGTGATCATGACAGCCAGCGGAAGATCCATACCGCTCATGGTCAGGAACTCGAGTGTGTTGTCGAGCATTGCAGAGTCAGAACCCTGGGTGTTGACAACCGGCAGAACCTTGTGCAGTTCATCCTGCAGCATCGGGGAGGACATCGTCTCCTCACGGGCCAGCATCTTGTCGGCGTTTCCGCGGATGGTGTTGATCTCGCCGTTGTGTACGATGAAACGGTTCGGATGGGCTCTCTCCCAGCTTGGGTTCGTGTTCGTGCTGAACCGGGAATGCACCATGGCGATTGCAGATTCATAATCGACATCCTGCAGATCGCGGAAGAAGGTGCGGAGCTGTCCTACGAGGAACATACCTTTGTATACGATGGTACGGCTGGAAAGAGATGGCACGTAGGTGTTGTCGTTGCTCTGTTCGAAAACACGGCGTACGACGTACAGGCGACGGTCGAAAGCGATTCCCTTTTCCACATCCTCCGGTTTTTTGATGAATGCCTGCATGATGTAAGGCATACACTCTCTTGCCTTATGGCCGAGAACTTCCGGAACGGTCGGCACGGTTCTCCATCCAAGGAGTTCCAGTCCCTCTTTTTCCACGATGATCTCAAACATCTTTTTTGCCTGGTTCCGTTTCAGCTCATTTTGTGGGAAGAAGAATACGCCGACGCCGTATTCCCGTTCTCCGCCTAATGAAAAACCGAGGGTCGAACAGGCTTTGGAAAAGAATTTGTGCGATATCTGCAACAAGATTCCTACTCCGTCTCCTGTTTTACCCTCGGCGTCTTTGCCGGCTCTATGTTCAAGATTTTCTACGATTTTTAATGCGTTTTCTACGGTCGCATGGGATTTTTCACCTTTGATATTCACGACGGCTCCGATACCGCAGTTGTCGTGTTCAAAGGAAGAACGGTACAGCCCTTCTTCTCCCATGACACGCTCTTTGCTCTGTGTCATACGGCTTCCCTTCCTTTACTTTCCTTATTTTCGGTTATCCTTTGTCTTTTCTGAAAAGAATGGAGGGGAATCTTTTGTTCCCCGCCGTTCTTTCTGGATTGCCCTTACTATACTCTATTTTTTTCGTCCTGTAAAGAGCAAATTTAATTTTTATATAATTTTTTATATTTTTTCTTAACTTTCTTAGATTATTACTGCATTTTACCTAATTTTTCATACCATTTATCGATTATTTTGCCGCATGGTACTCGGCTGCTGCTGCGATCAGGCCGCGGAACAGCGGATGCGGACGGTTCGGGCGGGACTTCAGTTCCGGATGAGCCTGTG
>OGIO01001766.1_pt1 | contig 15863 bp, 10 predicted proteins | sample 1571841 | NCBI WGS metagenome assembly OGIO01 (sample SAMEA2582111, study PRJEB24529) | metagenome | biome: Human gut stool | place: China | collected 2011
AGTAATTTCATGATTCCCCAGGATGCTTTTAAGCCAAATATAAAAAATTTTCCAATAAACCAAATCATACAAATAGTAAATAATAATGATAACATCTTTTTTCTCCTTCTAACACTCATCCAGTTGCGAATGATTCATTTTTTTCTGTTTATCTGATATAAAATCAAATGTATTTTTCACTCCAAGCTTGTTACTGAATTCCGGATTTTTTTCAATCTTTTCTATTATCCGAATTAATCGTATTCTCTGTGCTGCATTCATCTGATCACCTCTCGAATATCCACCTTTTCTGTTGATATTGTCAGTATAGCAAAATAATTTTTTACAATACACATCCATAGTAAAGAATTAAATCTTTATAATTCCCATTTTTTGAGAAATAACACAAAATAAGGCCAAAAAGGTCACTTTCCCTTTTGAGCCTATACACTTTATCAGCTAACGTAATTTGCTAACACCTCCGCACATTTTAACTCAATTTATTTCTTTTTAACTCAGTCAATATTAAAAGCAAAGTTTTTAAGTTATTTCTGTTTTCTTATTTTCTCTGTCCTGCTGCTGAAGATTGTCTACACACTGTGTCGACAATTTTAAGCAAAATCTTATAAATTACATCTTAAATTTATATTTTCCTTTTCCGTGACCGGATACCGGTTCAATAATATCTGCCTTTACCAAATTGGAAAGAAGTTTTGAGGCACCTGAAGCTTTCAGTTCAAGAAGCTCCATAACTGCACTTCTTCCAAACACCTCATCGAAACCAAACTTTTCAAAAAGTCTATGGATATGAATCGTCGTTTTTACCGAGAAATCTCTACCTTTTTCGAAAAGTACACTTTCAATATCCACTTTTCTGTTTCGAATGTCCACTTTTGCACTCTCAATATCCACTTTTGCATCCCCAATGTCCACTTTTTCTTCGTTCAAAAATCCACTTATATGAAGATTTCGATTATGAAGCTCATTTTTCTCGTTCAAAAGCAGATTTCTGAGAAATGCTTCCAGATACTCTGTTGTTTCGTGAATACCTTTTTGCAGGTTCGTATAATTTCCACTTTGAAAATATGTAATGAACAAACCAAAACGACCAACTGAGTAATTACAGTTGATTGTCTTTGTTTTAGTCATTATATCATTCTAATTAATTATTTGAATTTGTTCTATATCGGGTTTTACCTTCTGCAACCATATCTAATGTAGCTGTTGCATTTCCGTAATATCCAGTGGCCTTTACCAAAGACCCTGCAGTCTTAAATAATCCAAATATATGTGTTTGATGATATCGCAAATTATTTATATCTGGTCTGAAAAAAGCATTTTCAGGAATATACAAAGATTTATTATTATACTGTTTTAGATAATCACTCTCTACTTCTGGATGTACAACTACTTTAAGGTTATAGGGAAGTTTATAGTGCCTGGCACCAATGTGGTCTATTCAACAAACTTGCAGATGCTCTTGACGTGAATATCAACTACCTCTTATCTGAGGACGAAGCATTCATTGCCAATGTGGAAGATAACTATGGACGCAGAGGAGCAAAACAGGCAAAAGAACTTCTTGCAGAGGTAACCGGATTATTTGCCGGAGGAGAAATGGCTGACGAAGATATGAGGGAAATGGTTGACGCTATTCAGGAAGCATATCTGATTGCCAAAAATAAAAAATACACACCGAAAAAATATCGAAAAGACGAGTAACCTCTTATGGTGTTGTGTCCTTTTTATAGGACAGCCTACGTTTTATCATATGGGATAGTGGAACTATCCGTTATAATGGCACTACAAGGAGGTGAACCGTTGTGGGATATTACACACAAGATGAGATTGTCACAATCGTGAATAAACTGATTAAGAAATGTGGTACTCGTGATCCATACAGAGTTGCCGAGGAACTTGGCATCAATATTCTCTACCGGGATTTTAAAAAGCAACGTGGAGCATACAAAGTTATCCTGAAGAACCGCTTTATTTTTCTTCAGAATGGTTTGCACCCGGTAATTGAACAGATCGTCCTCTGGCATGAGATCGGGCATGACATGCTTCATCGACAGGAAGCTGCTTTGACTGGAGGATTTCAGGAATTTAATATTTTTGATATGCGTGAGAACCGGATGGAATATGAAGCCAATGTTTTTGCAGCACAGGCTTCTCTCCCGGACGATACGATTATTGAGTACATAAAAAATGGATATGATATTCAGCAGATTGCCAAAGCCATGCACTCTGATATCAACCTGATTGCCCTGAAAGTTGATACACTCAACTCACAAGGCTACCAGTTCAGAAGACAGGAGCATAGAAACGATTTTCTCAAATATAATAAGCAAATATAAAGACCATCAAAGCTCATATATTACTATGATGGTCTTTTTCAAAATCTATAGTTTTACTACTTAGTATCTCTTTTCTTTCTAATGCTCAAAATAATAACACCTAAGCTCGCCACTGTTACACCAATCAATAGCAACACGTTCGTCGAATCCCCTGTTTTAACAATATTTATAATTTTTTGAATAGGATTAGGTGTATTATCAGGAGTTGGCGTCTGTGTTGGAGTCGAATTTGGGGGATTATCCGGCAGATCTTTTGGCGGATTTTCTGGCTCGTCTGGACCTACTGGCTCGCCATCATGAGACACCCATCTTGCTTTCGGTTCTACATCAACATCATATTCGAATTTCTCACCCACTTCTGAAGGAATTTTTACAAGGAATGGAGCTGAGTCAAACTCATCTAAGCCACTATCTACATTTCCTATTTCTACAAGAAGATACATTCCTTCTGCCAGGTCCAGAAAATGAGCATGTCCTTTTTCATCTGTTTCGTGAATAATTCCTGTCATATTATTTGCTTTGGCATAATCAAATAATGCCTTCGCTTGCTCAGCCCTCGCTTCTGAACTGCTATCATCTAAAGAAATTCCACATTTTGCAAACTCATCACGCCACACCATAACATCATTATCCATATATTGAACAGGAAAGAGTTCAAACTTTGCTCCTGAAAGCAGAATATTTTCCCTGTCATCTGTTCTTCCTTCAAAATCAATTTCAATATTTCCCGTTCGTGGTTGAGCATATACCGATATCACAGGAAAAAGTAACGTATTACTGAACAGAAAAAATGTAAGTGCAATACCAAAAAAAAGTTTAATTTTTCTCATCTTTTTTATCACTTTGCTTCCTCCTCTTTCTGTCTCTGATGTAATAAATAATGGCTCCTACCAGTCCTATGAATATAACAATAATGGTTACAATCAAAACTTTAGTTGTAAATGACAATTCTGGTTTAATCTCCGTATCCGGTTCTTTTTTATTTGCTTCTTCATACGGAATACGATGTCCACGCACTAAAAGTCGATGTGTATTGATTGCAAAAGGTGTGCAGGTAACAAGTGTTGCATAATCCTGCCCCGGTACAATCGACAACGCTTCGGTATCTTCCGGCAATACTGTTAAAATCTGATCTACTTCATAAGCCAGTGTTGCGTCCAATACTTTAATATAAAAAATATCTCCTACTTCCATTTTATCCATATTGGTGAACAATGTTTTATCTGGTAGTCCTCTGTGTCCTGTCAGCACAGTATGTGTACTGTCTCCACCAACTGGCAGGGATGTCCCCTGGAAATGACCAACTCCCGCCTGTAAGACAGATTCAGAGGTTCCATGGTAAATCGGAAGTTCCACGTTGATTTTCGGTATCTTTACATATCCCATCATGCCAGAACCTTCCACATTCAACAGACTCTCGTATCGTTCATCTACTTCTGGTTCCGTTTGGGAAAATGGATCAATCAAATCAATGTTTCCCAACATTTCCTGATTGTATGCTCTTGCATCCGCAAGCATCTGTTCCTTTTCTGCATGACTTAACTTTACACTTTTCTCATCATATTCAGATACTACTTTTGAACCATTCTTTTCATTCAAGTATCTGCTGTATGTCGGATATAATAACACGGCGAATGCAACCAAAAGCACAAGTAAACGAATAATATCTTTTATTGTAATCTTACCTTTTTTCTTACTTTTCATTGCATTCTCCCTATCGTTATATCGGAACTGCGGCTATCCAAAAGGATACCCGCAGATTCCATTTATTCTGTCTTATGTTTCTTGCCCATTATTCTTAACATTATGCTGCTTTTCTTTTATCACGGATAAAGCTTACTACTACACCAAATACAAGGATTGCAGCGATAATACCAAATGCGATTGCACCTTTACCACCAGTTGATGGAAGAAGAGAACCTGTGCTGTTTTCGATATCGATGATCTTATCAGCTTCGTCATTGTCATCTTTAGAAAGAGTCCATTCTTTTTCATCACCTGTTGTACTCTTTGTAATGACAATTTTTACATCTTTTGCCAGTTTGTTATAACCCTTTGGAGCTTCTGTCTCTACTAAATAGTATGTTCCTTCTGCAAGACCATTGACATGAAGATTGTATTCATTCTCGCCAATTTTTGTAGCCGCAGATTCAAATACTGTGTTTTCAGATGCTGGATTTACTACATAGTTTCCGTCTGTTCCGGTAACTTTAATAGCCTGTCTTGTATCCGCATCTTTATTATATTCTGTTTCTGTATAAAGGCTGAATTTTGCACCTGCTAATAATTTAGATGTTTTATGATCTGTTTTCTTAATGTTCAGTGGATATGTAGGTGTTTTTGCTTCACTTGGTGTTGTCACTGTTGTATTGTCTGGATCATTACCATATTCCAATTTAGCGCTGTTCTTTTCTGTTACAACAGCCTTATCATTTACTTTTGCATAATATGTTACAGTAAATTCTTTGCCTTTATTTTTCTGATTTGCTCTAACCCATGAGGACAGGTCAAGTGTCATCTTTCTATGATTGGCTGTATCCAGTGTCGCTGTTGTAGGTGCTGTAGATGCATCTGTAACATCTGTATCTTTAAAAGCAACTGCAACCTTAACTGTTGTAGCATCTTCTGCAAGTGCAGTTCCATTAACATCATTTACAAAATCAAGACCATCTGATAATGTATCGTTAATTTTGTATGTATACTGAGCATATCCTGTAGTATCCGGAATAGAACCTGTTACGGTATAAGTAACTACATTTCCGATTTCTACGGTAGCTTTATTTGCTGTTTTCTTGATGCTTGGAGCTTCACTTTTCAGATTAACTGTAGCTGCATCAGAGTCAACTGTTACTAATGAAGCCTGAATCTGTTTTCCACCAGTTACATATACAAGATAATAACCGTATGCTAAGTTTGAAAAATCATAAGATGTTTTTCCTTCACCTGTAATTTTCCCAGAGTTTGTTGTTGCTGTTACATTATTTTTTAATGCGTAAGTTGTAAATGCATTGGCAAACGTCTGTACTTCGGCAGAGTCATTTTTTCCAAGTTTTGCTACTTCATCCGCATAATCTGCATCTGTAGAAGTGTCAGTAATAGTGCTACTTCCAAGTGCTGATTTAATTGCATCTTTGTAACCAGTTGCAGTATTTATCGTATAAGCATAGTTCTTTGTAGCTCCACTGCCAGATTCTGTTACATCAAATAATTTATACAGGTAAATTGTCTGTCCGGTGAGTGTCTGTCCTGATTTTACATTTACTGTAAGTTTTCCTGTTGTGTCTGCGGCAAATGCCGTTACTGCCATAGCCATTGTCATAATTGCTGCCAGCAGCATTGCCATGATTTTCTTCATTCTTTTCATAGCTGTTTTCTCCTTTTCTTTAGAATAAAGTTTTTATAGCTGTTCTGCCTTCTGGTTTTCTTTGCTTTTTTTGTATCGCATTGCAAGATAAACCAGTAAGAGCAGGATACCTATCAGGTAAATAAGATAGCTTCCATAACCTCCTGTATCCGGGAGTCCTGGAAAATGTCTGTTGATTATATTGAACGTAAATCCATCATCGGATGTATTTACCGTTGTTGTATAACCAGTCACTTCCGTTTCTGTAACGGAATAGGTGTAATAATGAATGGTTCCATCTTCATCTGTCTGATATGCAGGCAAGCCTTTGATCACCTCCTGCCATGTAGATTTTTTCTCAGAACCATTTATTGTGTAACTCTCGTATCCCGGAACAATTTTTGTCTGTTCCTGTTGATTGCTGTCTGTCCAGGTACGAGATATTGTTACCTTAATGTTATCTGGTCTTAAATCACTGAAATTATTCAAATCCTTCCAAACTTTATTGATGGTCAGATTGACAAATTCATCACATGGGTCCTGTGATTCGGAAGGTTCTGGTGTATCACTTTCTCCTGTGTTAAAACTGGTTTTCGTATCTGCCATCAAAACAGCTTTCGCTGCTGACACATAGGCGTCCAGATTTGCTGTTTTCGTTCCCTGAGCACTGGCAAGCTCTGCATCCTTTAAGGTATCATAACTTTCGACGGTCTGCATATGCTCAATGGAATAAATATTCCATCCACTTGCATCATCCTTTTCATATTTACTGTTCAGGATATGAGAGCTTTTCTTAATCTCATCCAGTGTTCCATCTAATTTTCTGTAAATACGATAAATATTATTTTCGCCTTCCACGTTTTTCTTTGTATTGAAACTGTAAACAGAACTCAGATTACTCTTTCCACTGAACGGTCCAACCAAGTCTTTTGTTCCCCTGACCACATCACAGTAATACATGTTATTATCTTGAAGAAGTCCTTCATCGTTGAATCCGACAAATCCTCCGCTTCGTCCATCTTCCGCAGTTCCATCAGCATCATTTCCGGCACCACCGGCATAGACATCATATCCTGTAGAAATACCATAGACATTACTGTCTGTAATCTTCGTCCGGTTTGCCTTGATTAAGTTGATACTAATGGTAGACTCTAAATCATTGTCTTTATCAATAATTCCATCACTGTTGCATGGCAACTTGATGGTAGAATCTCCGATTGTAATCACTGCAAAATCGGTTTCCTGCTTATTTTCTGCCGACTGTTTTACCAGAGCCACGGAAATATCAAGTCCCAGCAAATTCACATGAAGCAGATTTCCTTCACATAGAGCCTGTACTTTGATAATACCAAGATTGATATTTAATAAATCCGACTCCTGTATCTTATCCAGATACAATGCTTTCACAAGTTGATTTAAAATCGTAACCACTGCTTTTACAACTGTGGAATCCAGTTTTACATCTGCCAGATAAGCAAAACTCGTTCTTCCGGCAAATCCTCCGGCTGTTCCACCGGATGCGACCTGTTTCAATCCATGTGTCTGCTCCTTCTGATCTCCGGCATTACAACCTGCCATTCGAGCCAGATTCGCATATCCGATAAATCCTCCGGCAATCTGTTCTTCTCCGCCAGTACTCTGTACGGTATAACCGCCATCAATACCAGTTACCATGCTGTCATCAATATGAGAGCCAAAAACGTCCAAAACACCTAGTGCACCGCCTAAAAGCTGTCCCATATTATCGCCCAGAACATCTAATTTGTTGACATCTACTACGCCACTCTTACCAGAATAACCAATGAAACCACCGACACTGTTTGGTCCGGTTACATTACTAAGAGCTACCACTGTACTGTTTTTCACTGAACTGTTTAATAATGCACCGCCAAATCCTCCGGCATTTCCACTGTAAGTTACCTGATTGTTTTGTCCGGATTTCACTGCTTTCAATGCTGATACACTTAATCCATCGTCATTACTTCCACTTACGCTTCCGTAATATACATAAGTCCAAAATGCATCTAACACATCAAGCTGTCCCAGTTTTAACAGATATCCAAGAACTGATGTTTCGCCGTCTGCGGATACGGAAACGCCTGCATCCACATCAGCAATTCCAAAACATCCACCGGCATATTCCCCGGCAACTACAGATCGAATACCATTTACTATCGGTCCTGAACCTTCGGTATCTTTCTTTCCCAATACTGTTCCAGAAAGGCTTCCGGCAAATCCTCCGGCGGCTGTTGCATAGGCTGTATTTTTACTGCCATCCGCATAAGCACCATTTACGATGATTCCCCAATCATCCCAGGCATTTACATCTGCATATCGGATGGTGGAAACTGTCGCATCCAAAACTTTAATTAAATCTGCTGGTGCACTGATCAGACTATTCAGCAATTTACTTAATAAGTCTTCTCCCGCAGTCGTATTAACAGAAGCAACGCTTCCCGGTTTGGAACTTCCTACAAATCCTCCTACATAACTGGTTCCATCTACACGTCGCAGTTTGCTGACCTGACAGACAGTTGCTGTATCAGCTCCCCAGATTTGTCCACCAATCATGCGTCCGATATATCCACCGGCATATCCGCATGTTTTTCTGGTATCTGTTCCATTCGACTGAACAGACAGACCACTTTGATATCCCTCCACGGAAGACTGCTTAATGACGGGTACAAACACATCCAGTACATTCAGCATCTGTCCCAGTTCTAATTTTAATCCGAGGATATTGACTCCTCCAAGGTTCGCTGCTCCTCCGTTTACCATCTCTCCGGCAAATCCTCCAGCGCAACGTAATCCCTTTACTGCTTTTGTCTGATAAGCATTTCCGTTGGTAATGGTGCCCGTCTTCATAGAACCAACATAACCTCCAGCGGCTCCTCCATTGGCTAATGTTGTTTCATCCCGATACTGGCTTCTTCCTGCGACAACTTGATAGCCATAAGCATATTTACTTAAAATTGCATCTAAAGCTTCCTGATTTTCCACCGTTCCATTTTTCGCAAGGTCACTTCCATAGCCACCGTATTTTCCTACATGCTCCACCCATGAATTCCAAGTCTTGTAATCCATCTTGGCAAGTGGACCATATACGGCTGTATTTTCTTCTGTCGGGTATACAATACTCAATGCTCCCAGAATATTGTCTGCCTTAACCAGTCCCCACAAAAGGGAAAGATTGCCTGCACTTGCGGTATCGGCTGCTTCCATCAATCCGGTAAATCCACCGGCAATTTCTGCACCATAAACTGAACGGATACGAACTGCTTCACAGGTACTTGTCGGTTCTGTATATTTGTTTCCTTTCCAGTTCTTAGTATTGTTTCCCCAGATATGACCGCCTTCGTTATGTCCTGCATAACCACCGGCTAATCCCCGCTGAACAGATTTCGTGGATTCTGCTTCTGCTCTTACTGCGCCACCACATGGAATACATGTAGTAGAACTATTCCGGATTGTCGGTACAAAATCTTGTGCAACGGATGCAAGACTATCTTTCACACTGACAAGTCCATTCAAAATGCTGGCATCTCCGAGAACGCTGGCAACATTTCCTGGTTCCAGATCTCCAACATAACCGCCCGAAGTAATCTGCCCGATCACATATGAGAAATTATAAGAATTTGAATCCTGTATGTGTCCACCTGATATCTTTCCGGCAAATCCTCCGGCATCTCCAAGTACATCATCTGCACTTGCATCTGACTCTGTATTCTTTGTAGATGCTATAACCGCAAAGCCTCCGGTATTTCCAGTAACATTGGAATGTTCTACCGTTGAAACCACAACATTTAATGCATCCAGTACATCGTTGATTCCGATTGCTGTTCCAAGAACACTCAAGCCTTTTCCAACTGATGCAGCCGAACCGATATCCATATAGCCAATGTATCCTCCGGCATATCTTGCACCGGTTACTGCATATGCACTCTGCTTTGTATTAAAGTAGCTGGAACCATCTGTATCTTCCAAATTTTTCGGTGTGGTTACAGTTGTATGTTTCAGGTTCGATACATCACAGGTGCTTACCTGTACACCGCTTCCATATCCGATAAATCCTCCGGCACTTCCGGAATTACTGTCAGCTGCTTTTATCGTATTTGCGGTAACGGTAAATCCTTCTTTTGATTGTATTCCTGCATATTGAACATACGGAATATATGCATTGATCAGATTTACCAGATCTCCGATGTTAATATTCAGCCCGTTGATACTTCCAAGAATACTAATTCCTTTTCCTGCCTGAGCCAGTGCTCCAGAATAAACATTTCCACCAAATCCTCCGGCATAGGACTGTCCGTTGACATGATCCAGATTGTATACGCTGTAATAATTGCCCTCGCCTGCTGCCTGATTGTTTACAGTTCCACTTTGAAAACTCCCAGCAAATCCTCCGGCTGTATCAGCAGTTACTCCACCACCAGACACATAACTGACTGTACATTGTGTATAGGAAGGGATTAAATACTTCACTGCATTTAATAATCCATTCGCACTGATCAAAGCTTTTATCTCTGTCTCATCTGCTACATCAGCAAGTCCACCTGTTGAAGATGTTCCTATAAAACCTCCAGCATTTCCATCTGTGTCATTTGCTGTCACTTCTTTTAAATTCTTTACATCTGACTGACTGATTTCGCAACTATTACTCTTTCCAATAAATCCTCCAGCTACATAATCAACCGATTCTCCATCAGCATTACTTCCTTTTGCCTGTACCGTAAATCCGCCCGTAATTCCATCAACATGAGCATCTGTGATTTTTACCCGGATTCCTTCTGCAACAGACAGGAGATTGCTGACATTTAATAAATGATTCAGTCCTAACAGATTCACTGTCAATCCATTTGCCCCGGCAAGATCACCCGGTCCAGCACAGCCTACAAAACCTCCACATCGGTTTTTAGCTGTCACTGACTTTAACCGGTGTAGCGTAACACTCTGTACATCGCCGCCAATCGCTTCTCCCAAAGCACCTCCGGCATAATTACCGGTTGCTGTTACTGCATACCCGGCATCCACGCCCGTTACTGTAACACTATGTACTGTAAATCCCAGAAAGCTGCCAACTCCTAATGTGTTATTTAAAAGACCAGTTACACTTGCAGTTGTTACACTTCCTGCAACTCCTCCGACACGATGTTCTCCTGCTTTTACACTCTCCAGTCCATTTAACATATTTTCTCTTTGTGATACATTTCCTGTATCCAAAGCTCCGTATTTCCAATAGGACAGTTTATTTAGATAATCGGCACTGGATTCTGCAAGATAAACGCCATCTCCACCTCCAAGAATTCCTCCAGCATAACTTTTACCGGCTTCTACTGATATCATCTGGCAATTCATATTACATCCAAGAATTGCCGATGGAGCGATTCCTGCAAGGGAGAGCAGCATACCTGCCTGATCCGGATTACTGGATAACAGTTTTGTCAGAAGATCTCCTACTGTCTTTAATAAACTTGTATTTGCCACTTCATCTTTGCCAAGGTTTGTTACCCATCCAACTGTTGCAATTCCGGTAACACCACCAGCATAATTTCCACTTGCTTTGACTGATATGCTTCCGGTCGCTCCACAGTTAATGACATAACTATTCGTCTGTGCTCCGGTAATTCCTCCCTGATAATTCTCGCCTTCTACTGTGACATTACTATCCGTAAGATTGCAATTCAAAAGCAAACTTTGTGGCTGAGTTACACGAACCAGTTCAATACCTACATCGCTCAATGTTCCCTGAATATCTGCATCCCGACAGATTCCGGAAAAACCTCCACCATACTCTTTTGATGTTATCGCATAAGTGCTGTTCTTTACGGAACAATTCTGAATGTCCGTTCCAACCTGTTGTCCAACAAAACCACCGATATAACTCTTATCGTTTTGTCCGATAGTTCCTGCCAATCCCTCTACACTACAGTTTCTGATATTTACATTTTTATATCCGGTTGGGATAAGCTTGCTTACTGGCAATGCGTTTTTCAAAAGAATAGTAATCAAATCTCCAAGTCCAAGACCCGGAATTGCATTTAACAGAGATGATAAAGCATCTACTGTTACACCTAACACTTTTGATAAACCACTGTACTGTGCAACTCCTTCTGTATATCCTACAAATCCACCCGTCCGGTCATTGATGTTCGATACCTGAACAGTTCCGGTCACATCACAATTTTCGATTGCAACATCTCCAACAATTCTTCCGGCAAATGCGCCAGTGGCATAAATCGTAGGATCTTCGGCTCTTGCATTTAAAAGCGCTGATAAGGTATCATGCAGATTTAATTTTACCTGTCCGAATGTTAATGCCCCAACAAGAACATCAACCAATCCACCTACCAGCCACCCAAGACTACTTGTCAAACCACTGATCAACGTCTGTGTATTCTTGTGTGTGTTAGAGTTATTTTGTACACTTACATTGTTCAATTCAATATTCGATACAGTAACTGTTCCTGCACTGACACCAATGTCGGCAACATTGACTTCATTTGTCACTGTCGCAAAAAATCCAATTCCAATGTATTTTGTGCCATCCATTTTTCCTGTCTGATTGACAGTAATATTGGAAATTACTGGTCGATTTACATTCGTTGACAATTCTGTTGCTTTACTGTAATCTGTAACACTTGCGTCATTTTGCCACAAGGTAGACTGACCATTTGCTTTTGCACCGATCATATTTCCTGAAAACATCAATGGTGTCCAGTTTGCACTTGACAGGTCAATATCTCGAAAAATAATATAATTGGCAGTTGGCGAATAAGTCTGTCCACTTGCTTTATCTATGTCCAGATTCGGTTCGATTTTTCCTGTTGCCTGGTTTACTCCACATTTGCCATGAATATTTGCTTTATGTGTTCCCAAACTCGCTTCTGTATCGCTAATCGCTCCTAAAGAATAATCTTTATTTCCATTCTGACTACTGGACAAATCAGCATCTCCACCATATAGCATAATTGGATTTCCATCAGAGTCAGTATCCAAATGCCACTTCAAAGCAGCATCTTCATATGCTTGATACACCGCTCCATATACAATAGCTTTAGAACCAATTTCCCGTAACTGTTCTTCATTTCCAATCAGAATATAAGTCTTATCTCCAATTGTTTTTACAACCTGACCTTTAAAGTCACGCCCCTCGGTATCAGATACAGTAGTAACTTGATCCGCAAGAAGCTCCGGTTTATCTGAGCTGAACTTTTCAGATATTACATATTTATGTGTCTTGCTGTATGTCAGATACTCCTGATCTTCTCCATCCGGATAAATCATCTGTCCCATTCCAAATTGAGGAGCATCATAATCCATCGACATAACTGGTTCTGTTTCAGATTCTTCCTGTGCAAGTACCATTAACTGATATGGATTGTATATGTAGATTGTATCCGTTTCCTTATCATACAGCGTTGGTGTTTCGTTTTCTTCTAGTTTCGTACCTGTGATAGTTCCGGTAAATGAATCCGGTACTGACCAAATCTGTTCCGAGTTCATCTGGATGTCATTCATCAAAATGTACTGAGCATCTGCACCGTATTTCAGCTCTGTGCCTTCACTCTTTACTACTTCTCCAGAACCAATCTGTCCATCCTTATCACCTGTGTAAATATAAGTATCTGAACCAATCTGTTTTAATTGTTCATAATTATAAATGCATATTTTACTATCCTTATAATAAGCATCTATGTTATCTGTTGATTCCGATTTAACATTTCCACCGGACGATTCCGATTCGTCATTTTTCGAGTTTTCACTTGTTTCCTCCGATATCTTAGATTCAGATTCCGTGGTGCCATTTATTTCATCTGAAACTGTGGACTCGGTTGATACTTCACCATTACTCTTATTGGCATCATCAGAAAGTGTCACTTGACTCGTGTTGGTGCCCGATGGATTTACGTCTGCCGCATCCGCAATATTCACTTGAGAAAATAAGATAGCCATACATAGTATTACTGCGATAATTCTGTTCTCTATCCTTCCTTTTTTCTTCATATCTGGACCTCTAATCGGAATAAAAATTCCTACCATTTACTCAATATTGCATTCTAATATCTAGAATGATTTTTTAGCATAAAATAACTAATTTTATTATAATATCCGTTAAATTTTCTTTCATTTTCATCAAATACCTACTGGACTTTTTCCTTACTCTTCTCTGTTTGATTCTACTTTCTGCACCCACTCTTTTTGCATAGCCGCAGTAAAAAAACATTGAAGCAATTTCATGGAAAACGCTCCACATTCAGCATTTACAATCATCCTTACCGCCTCGGCATGTTTCAGTTTTCGTTTATATGGTCGCTCACTGACCAAAGCATCATAGGCATCCACCAAACCGACCACCTGAGCACAAAGCGGAATCTGATCTCCCTTTAAACCGTCCGGATATCCAGAGCCATCAAATCTCTCATGGTGATGTCTGCAGATTTCATAGCTGTACTTATTCAATTTCTTTGTTGTCACATCATTCGGAAATCTCAATGTCATTTCTGCACCGGTAATTGGATGCTGCTTCACGACTTCCATCTCGTCTATCGTTAATTTCCCATTTTTATTCAATATTTCTATCGGTACCCGGATTTTACCAATATCATGGATTGGTGCCAGGTGTGATACATTTTCAATCTCTTCTTCGGTAATTCCATATTCCGGATAATTTTTCTGCAGTTGGCGATAAACCTGCTCCGTATAAAAACTAATATCATCCTGATGTTCCGTTTCCACCAGATTATTGTGATTCAATACCGCAACAAGCAAAGAAACCATATCCCAATACTGTTTCGTGATATTCTTTTCTTTCTTCCGCAATTCCTGTTCCATATTAACAATCGTATCTGGAATGACCTTCGCATTATGTAATGTGAGAATGGCAATATTCTCCGTCTCATCTACATATCTTTTTGCTTCCATCCAAATATAAGAATCTGCTTCATTATCACATATTCTGCGGTAGGACATATCATCTTCCATACAGCCGTCTACTAAGTGTTCCGTAAGCTTTTCGCTTGTCAAAAATCGTCTTAACTTCTGGCGATCCTGTTCATATACATATTGTTCTGTGTACTTCCTTATAAACTCATCATAGGTAGCTGAATCACTTACTTTATCATAGACTTCATGTACGTGGGAATAAATACATTCATATGTTTGATCCTTTAAATTCAATTTTATAACTACATAAAAACGTCCAAAATATTCATCTTTGCCCGGCTGAATAATATCTGATATTTTCACATTTTCCAGCCTGTTATTATAAGTGTTCTGCAGATCCAGTAACACCTTATGTACCTTGCAGCAATCTGAATAATTTCTGGAACAGTATCCGTCCTTCTCCAGACATCTGCTAATTGCCATTGTTGACTCTGTACAGTTAATAACGTCCATAAGAGAAATTTCTTCCGGTCGTTTTTCCAGCATATAGCCTCCATTCGATCCCTCTGCCGCTTTAACAATTTCTTTTTCTTTTAATTGCTTTGTTATTTTAGGAATGTAACTTGCCGGAATATTTAATTCACGAGATAGTTCTGCTGTAGTTATTACCTTATTTTCTGATGCTAGATAACATACGATTCTAATGGCATAATCCGTTGTATTTGTAAGCTGCATAATGTCACCCTCTCTGTCCGTCCCCAATAATGATTTTTATCCTGAACATTTTTCTTGTTTCTTTCATTGTAAAAGGAAGAATCATACTTTCAGGTTCTTCACTTCACAAGCACAATTCTTCCTTTTTGCCTTAATGATATTTTCTTTTTACTTTTCTGAAAAATACCATGCTTCCAATGCCAATCAGTAAAACCACAATCAGCATCATAATCCAGCTATTATTCTGAATATTTCTTCCGGTTACGGGCGGTGCCACGGTTGATGTATTTGTAAATTGGATATCTTCCGTTCCTGTTGCTGCCATTGTAAATGATGCTGCTTCTCCAACGGTTTTCGATCCACCATTTATCGAGTATGACACCTCGAAGTTTGTTCCCGGTGCTGGCTCCGTAACGGTATATGTCCATCCTGTCGGTAAGCAACTGATATCTACAGATTCATCTTTTTTCAATGTAAAGGCTGCCTGATTATTTGTGAAAGTCAGTTTTTCTGCTGTTCCATTTCCTTTTTCAATAACAGCTGAAAGATATCTTCTCCCAGTGTCGTTTCCTGTCTGGGAAGCT
>OGIO01001796.1_pt1 | contig 15544 bp, 10 predicted proteins | sample 1571841 | NCBI WGS metagenome assembly OGIO01 (sample SAMEA2582111, study PRJEB24529) | metagenome | biome: Human gut stool | place: China | collected 2011
GCTCCCGAAACTTTCTGCTGGCATCTGCATGGAATATCACCGTGCCGATTCAGACACGGACGGTCGATGTGCATATCGCAAAGCTGCGGAAGAAACTGGATTTGGGCCCGGATGATTTGAAAACTGTGATGGGACGGGGGTATGCGCTTTCGGGATAATGTGCGATGCCTGACAAATGGTGAAATACATTTTGAAAGTCACATAAAGTATATCATCTATATTAGAGATTATTTTAGAGTTTGCTCTCCCCTGCTTCCTTAAAGGAAGCAGGGGAGAGCAAACAAGAGCTTCTGGAAAATGCACAATTAGAACGATTTACCTGCTCAACTAGAAAGGAAAAGTGTAAAATGATTACGAAAGAGAAAAACCGCACCAAAATTATTTGTGCAGTAGTTACCGCCATTTCCGCTATTGTAGCAGGTGGAAGCGCTTTTCAACTTCATAATGTGCAGAACATATCCCAAACAGTAAATGGAAATGTCATCCAAATTTTAGGGGAAACTGGCAGCTATGTATCCGCCGGCACTGATTTAACAGACTCAACTGATGAGCTAATCTCCGCATACAGAAAGGTTCTTGACGAGAATAGTCAGTATCAGGCAAATCAATCAACGTTGCAAGGACAAGTCCAAAGCCTGCAAAACGAAAATGACGACTTGAAAAATCAAATTCAAATACTTAAGGGAACACTATTAAATACATATTCTTCAGACGAAATCAATAGCGTAATTGAGCAGGGTGGATTAAAGCGAGACATTTCCAAGCGCCTTGACAATTTGGAATGCCTTGACAGTGTTAATTGTGAGCAAGTTCCCTCAGTCAAGGATTTATATGGAACCACGCACAGTGTATCGTATCGCTTTGAGGCTTCAGATACAGCATGGGCCAAGTTCAAGTTGGACGGACAATATGATACCTTCTCGGCAAATATTGTTACATCGGAAGATACAAATCGTGATACAAATATGAGCGTGGAAATCTACCTTGATGATGTTCTTGTTGGGCGAGTTGACGATGTTGTACGAGATGAACATGTTCGCCCAATTAGTGTTAGTGTAAATGGTGGCAATGTTTTAATGATAAAGGTCGTCCGTACAAATTCTTATTATAGCAGTTATGCTTATATTTGCGACACCTCTCTGTCTGTGTTGCAGTAACTATTCAATTTTTTCAATAATACGGAAATAGTATTCTGTTTCAGCTCGTTTAATAAACGAGCTAAAACTAAAGTAGCCGCAAATATTTGCAATAAAGGAATAGAGTTGCTATAATTACACTAAAGATTGATTGGACACTCAATTATTAGCAGAAGATCGTTCTAAATCAGCACGGAAAAGATTGGAGATGTTAAACATGAAAAAGATGGATCTTCATATCCATACGGTTTCCACCAAAAGGGACAAACCATTTGAGTTTTCGATAGAAAAGCTCAAAGGCTATGTCATACAGGAAAAAGTAGATTTGATTGCGATAACAAATCACAATCTATTTGATGCCCAGCAATTCAGCGATATCACGAATGCCCTACCCATTAAAATCTTTCCTGGCATCGAAGTAGATATAGAAGGTGGCCACCTGATTGTCATTACCGATCCATCTGACATAGATGATTTCACAGAAAAATGCGCGAAAGTTTATCGCCTTAACGGAACAAGTGAGGATTCATATATTTCCGAAGCACAATTTATGGAAATATTTAATGATCTTGGGAAATATATCCTGATTCCTCATTACGAGAAGGAGCCAAAACTCCCGCTCGAGAGGGTTCCTCAAATCAGCCCATATATTAAGTGCGGGGAGGCATGCAGCGCAAAGAAATTCATCTATATGCAATCCCGAAGCGAAAAATTAGTTCCTGTACTATTTAGTGATTGGAGAGTTGAAGAAAAAGCTCCGTTTCCTTTAGGAAGGCAGACCTATATCGATATAGATGACGTTAATATGATGTCACTTAAATATGCATTAACCGATAAGGCGAAAGTATCACTGAAGCCGGAAGATGGAAACTCTCTATTCCAAATTCTCGACAATGGTTTGCAAATCTCAACTGGATTAACTGTACTTTTAGGAAAGCGTTCGTCTGGCAAGACCTACACGCTCGATCAAATCAATGCGCAATTTCCCGGCGGAAAATACATCAAACAATTTTCGTTGTTATCGACGGATGATGAGCAATCTCAGCGAAAATTCGAGGCAGCATTAAAAAGTAGGGGAAACTCTGTAACAGAAAGCTATTTGGGGCCGTTTAAAACGGTTGTTGATGATGTGCAATCCGTCAATCTGGAGCAAGATGCGAAGGAAATAGACGAATATTTAGAGACGCTGAAAAAGGCCGGAGAAGATGCACAGCGGCAAGACATCTTCTCAAAGGCAAATCTCTATCAAGAATCAAATTTTAGCATCAAAATTTATCCTCCCTTGTCGAAATGATTGAAGCCGTAGAGACTTTACTGGGTTCAATTGAATACAAGGAGTTGGTTGAAAAGTATGTTGGTAGGCGTTCGCTTCTGCGTTTAGCGATTGCATTAAGAGAGCAATATATTCAAGAAAAGACAGATTCGTTGCACAAAGAATATGTAAATAGTCTTATCACATCGGTAAAGAAAGAACTAAGTGTTCGCTCTTCTACAACCGCTGTGCCAGATATAGACTTGTACCAAATCCTCATGAATCAGCACAAGGTACAGGTCTTCCGTGATGTGGTGAGAATGATAAAAAAGCCTCGTGTTATTCAAGCGCAGAATTTGTATTCTTACAGAGTAGTTGCCCAAAGTAGTCCGTTTTCGGGTGCACTGGCGATGCAGAAAGTTAGTCGAAGCAAAACCGTCTTCTCCGATGCATTTAAGGAGTACAATGATCCGTACAAATTCCTACAAGTTTTGAAAGTGAAGGATATTCCTGCATCGGAGTATTATAAGTACTTCGTTAACATTACCTATGAAGTATTTAACCAGTATGGAAGTCCTGCGTCAGGTGGAGAACGTTCCGAATATAATTTACTTCAAGAACTGTCAGATGGAGTGAAAAACAACATTTTGATTCTTGATGAACCAGAGTCTTTGTTTGACAATATATTCCTTAGAGATGGAGTAGATAGCCTGCTTAAAGACATATCAAAAACTATTCCGGTAATTATTGCAACGCACAATAATACAATTGGTGTTTCTGTTCACCCAGATTACATCGTTTATGCCTGCAAAGAGGTCTTAAGTGATGGAAAACTTGAATATCATTTGTATTCGGGTTATCCCTCAAGTGAGGACTTGGTTGACTTAAAAGGCAATCATATATCACGAAAATCTGTTTTGTTGGATTGCCTTGAGGCTGGTGAAGCAGCCTATATGGATTGGAGGAATTCTTATGAAATACTTAATGGTTGATAATGGAAGAGTGTTCTTTTCTTTGGATGGGAGTTCAGCAAACAAAAAGCCAATCGATCAAATTAGCAAAGACGATTTGCTTACCCTTTTGAAACTAGCGATTTCTGAAGAATCCTTTGAAATGGATCCCTACAGCACCGAATCTGTTCATAATGCAGCACACCAAATTATTTACAAAAATATCTATCAGAAATTTGAAGACATCCGATTGCATAGGGTAAGTTTCGAGGATGAAAAGGTAAATCTTTATCGAATTGCGATAAATAAATACTCTTCTGAGCTTTCTGAAAACACGTAACATTATCATGTATCAGAATCTAACACAGTGGCTTCTTCGCTATACCTATTAATACCTTCTTCTCATAAAGTAATCGTCCTATTGACTATATTAATCGTATAGGAGGCCCGCTTACTCTAGGAACGAATTTCTCATATCACGTGCCAATCAGTGTATGGCATTTAAGCTGCATAAGTATAAATACTTGTAGCACTTGATGATATTATTATACACGCCAAACACAATGTTACAGCCGGAGTATTTTGTCGGGAAAGGGCGGCACTAACACACAACACATAAAATGGGCGGAGTCGATCAAATCGATTCCACCCATTTCGCATACTTCCAATATATCGGTAGCCCACGTACTATTTCACAGCTATATATAACACCTCCTTCTAGTTGAACACTTTGCAGTGTCTATGATTTATAATTGATTTTTTTGAATTACTAATCCTATATCATTCATAGGCCACTAATTTGTCTCACATAAAATCGAAAAAATCAATATATAATCGCTCAATTCGTTTTGAAAGCACTTGTTTTATACATCATTCCCTTTCAAATCGTTTTTTCTAATCGTATAACTTCATTTATCTTTTGGCTGGAATCACCACGTTTGCAAAGTGCTCGCTTATATCGGCCAATCTCATACCTGAAATCTGCTGTAGACGCATGGTAGCTTTCGCTATTAATTTTGTAATCCAACGCCTTATACTCTTGGATACGACTCTGGATGGCCTGCATAACAAATTCATGAACTTGATCCAGCCGCTCGCCAGAAGGAATTTTATCAGGGTAGCCCACCAGTTCAATCAAGTTCACCATCTTGGTATACGGCAATGGTTTTCTGCTGCTACGTTGCTCTTCAAAATCCATCTTGGAAACATTTGTTGCATCAAAACATTGAACTGCATTGCTCTCATAGAAGCCTGTCGTATCATGTACGCGAATTCCATGCTCCTGCCAGGCACGACCACGCCAATAAGTCGACATCACAGCATGATTGCGCTCTGCAATATCGATATGCTCCAGCATTAGTGTAAAGTTGTTGTCATCAACCTCCGGTTCTTTCGGTACACACTGTTGCGTCACCCGCTGAACAGGAACTCCATTTTCGAAGCCAACAAAATTTTTAAATACAAACTCTCCAACCTTTAAGCGAGAATACCCCTGCGTGGAGCGGAAGATACATGTGCCCGCGTAGAATATTTTCCATGCTGTAAGATAATTGTCTGTGTAATCAACTCCCTTTACTCGCGGCGGATTTGTTTTGTAAAGCGCCAGTCGACTGTCCTGCTCGCACTCATCCTGTTGATTCATAAACATCAGAGCAATCCGATTCATGGCACCAACGCTGCTGCCCAATGCAGCGAAAATCAACATTGCTTTGCTGATATACCCCAGGCCATAGATTTTCTTCCATGTTTCATCTGTTTCAGCATCATACTTATTCTTTGCTGTATGAAGCATGGTGAGGAGTTCTGCTGTGCAATCAAAAAATTCTTTGTTTGCAAGGCATTTTTCGCCAAATTCATTCTTCAGTGCTTCCTTGATTTCCGCTGTGTCCCGGCGCTTTTCGCAATTTTCCAGCAGCTGGTTGATACGGTTTGTAAGTTCAAGCCAGTCTTGGGCCTTTTCCCAAACATCCTCAAGCAGTTTTTCCGTGCCCTCTGCATTCAAGAACTGATCCATTGCGCTGGAGAGTATCAGGCCAATCTGCATACACCCGTCTGCGCGTGCTACATGTAGGTCTTTTTCCGCTTTCTTTGCCTCAGCAGCAATGTCTAAACTTCTTAACAAATCCTTGCCTTCGCCGCGTCCCACACGTGAATCGCGCGCCAGAAGACACTTTACATACGTATAAAACGTAGCATAAATATTTCGGATACACTCATTTTTTTGGCATTCGAATATGTTGCAAAATGTTATAAAGCGGTCATGCAAATCTTTTTTCTCGTAATCCTTTGGCCTAGAACCACTTTCATCTTCCACAGATAGATTCGTCTCGATAAAGCGAATTGCAATATTTAAAGCAGTCAGACGCGCTACCGGATCCATATCGTGCCGCAGGAATTCATCGATTTTTGTGTAGAACGTACTATCTTTAAGTTGAAGTCCTACACCATAATAGTTGTTTAGGATTTCTATCGCCATAATAAGAACAGAACGTTCTGTCGCATCAAGCTGCAAGCAGAAAATCTTATACTGCAATTCGTCTAACGTTTTCCAATCGTAGCGGCTGTGTAAAAGCATCCAATAAATATTTGCAATGTGGAAGGCCGCAAAAAAATCCCGATAGTTATCATGTGAAAACGAAAATATTTTCTTGCCTTTGCTTGCATCATAGGTAAGAATATCAAATGGCGTTTCGGTAACAGGAATGTAAGTGTTCCGCTTTTTTTCTGCCTTTTTAGTTTTAGTCTTAATAGAATCCTCAAAATCCTCCCACGACTCAAGCAAATTATTGAAGTCCGTCTCGTCTTCGTACTCCGGGAATCCCTGTAGTGTTTCTGGATAGGTTTTAAAAAAGTCCAGCATCTGATAGATGATGTCGTGCAGTGTTTTCAGCGTAACTTTCCGTTCAGAAAGAATAGCTCCACTATTTGCCAAATCCTCCTGTACGATTGCAATTTGATAAAGCTGATAGCCGATAACCGGAAATACTTTGGTCAAGACAAAAGCCTTTCGTTCCGTCCTATCAGTTCCTTGACCCTCCCCCAGTTTTTCTATTTCCCGAATCATCTGTGCAATCAGCAACGCTGTCTTGCTTTTCTTTCTTTCCTTATAAGATTGCTCTTGTGCCTTTGTAACCCATCTTTTTGTATATTCTCTTGTAATAGAATAATCTGTATTTTTGTACAATGTTATGTAGAACGGCGTAGACAATGTTTCATATTCTTCCTGCGTCTCGATTTTAGCACCAATCGCTTTCTCTATTGCAGCCCTTTCCAACACCAGAATGTAGCAGTGCTTGAGATCATTTAAGATTTCCAGCGAGGCATAATCGGCATCACCACTTACAAAAGCATGTGCATCAGCATACTGCATTTTTGTGCGGCTAGCTACTACGATAGTACTATTCGGATACTGTTCCTGGTACGATGCGATATCCAGAATAAAATTCATCTGACAAGTGATTGACGGTAATTCGTTATAGCCATCCAAAAGAAGAAGCGCATTATTGCATTCGTCTTCCTCCAACTGCTTTTTAACCTCTGCCAAAAGTCGATTTCCGCTCCGACTTTCATCGGAGAACCCGCTGTAAACCTTCTTTAACAACAGATAAACCGCCGGATTTTTCCCTGCGTTGTTCACCTGATTCATCACCCCATACAGGGTATACGTTTTTCCTACACCACCACATGTCTGTGTCCCGATTCCCTCAAGTTGAAAGAATCGAGATTCCTGATGTTCTTTCAAAATTCGCAGCATCGGATACACACTATCTTTTTCGTCATCCTTACCATAATCATACTTTTCATTTTCAGGAACTTTTTCACTGCCTACATATTCGATCGGCGGAATCAGTTCATTGCTAATATTCTGCGGTTGAACAGGGCAAGGCTTCACCTTACGTTTTTTGGGCATAAGCTCTTGTATAAGTTTTTGAATTGCTTCATTAAGTTCCTTTTTGACTTGACAAATAATATCGCCTGCCTGATTGTTAATAACCATTCTCAGAGAAGGCTCAATTTGTTTGCTCATATATTTCAGCACCGCTTCGATGCCGATAAGCATCAACTCTTTTGCCTGCTCCTGTGCAATCGTATCACTCTTTTCAATGTAGCTAATACCCTCTGCAATCAACTCACTTTTTCGTTTTTCTCTTTTAACATAGTCCGTTTCTACAAGGATTTCTTCCACTTCATTTATAAATGCTTTACTGCTGATATACTCCATGAATCCCTCGTAGGCGAATTTCTTCGAGGCGTAAACCTTTGTCCGCCGATTGTATGTCTCTTTTACATAGTTTTCAAGCTTCTTCTTATCGATATACAATTTAATTTTTTTCGTAACAAAGTCTTTGCCTTCACTGTATACGGATTCTGTTGGATTTTCGCCCAGAACATCCAAAATTTCCTTGACTGCCATTTAAATTCCTCCTTTTGGGGCACAATTTTCTTGATATTCCTGTCAAAAAATGTTACCATACTGCGTAAAGTATTTCTTCTTTAATTCTACAAAAAATCCTGATGGCTTTCAATTGTGATTTTCACTGAATAATTCATCTTATTTTCGGCACACCAAAAAGCTGTTATGTTTATTCGATTGAATTCAAACCTCAGGCTCTATTGCAATCGCACTTATTGTAGTGATTGCAATAAAGTTTTTTCTTAAAATATAAAATCATTTTCTAAAAGTGCATCAAAATCGTTTCTTTCTCTCTGTTTAGTAACTGAAAGAATTCTTTCGACACACTAAAACAGGGAGTATTTTTTATGCCATTTAAAAGACAGAAATCTAATGTATCTTCGCATTACCACGACACGCGTACACTTTTAAGGAAGTACCGAGATGTCATGTGGAATTTGGAAGTATCCGATCTCGATTTGCAGGAGGAATTCAAGGCTGAGTACGGGTTGTCTACGGATGCACTGTTTGTGGACAGCGAGGTCAATAAGGGCGGCAACCGGCTGGAAAACTATGCCCGCGCCCTGGAGCGCAGCAAAAAGATGATGCAGATCATCGACACTGCGATTGACCTGATGCGTCGCAAGCACAAAAAAGGCGAGTTTTATTACTGGATTTTGTACTACGCCTATCTCTCCCCGCAGCAGTGCGAGAATGCGGGTGCAATTTTGCAGTCGCTCGAAACCAAGGGAATCTCCATTTCTCTGCGCACCTACTATGTCCACCGGGATGAAGCCATCGAAGTTCTCAGTTCGATTTTGTGGGGCTACACCTCCCAAGAGTGCGAAAAAATCACCAATCTGCTGACTCCTGATTGACCCTGCACAACATCCGCACAAAATCAGCAGAGCGAAAGCCTTTTTTTCTGCACAGCCAATTTGTTATCATGGTAATGGCCTACTTTTGGCGATTCTTAAAGCATTTTTGTACACAGGAGGTTTCAATGACTAAGAAAAACACACGTTCATGCTCTCATAAGCACATAAAAGCAGCCCTTTGCGCTGCCATGTGCAGCGTACTGACCGCAATGCCCACTTTTGCAACCGGCGAGGATAATAACGCAGCCGCAGCCACAACCGCAACCACCGTCTGGACAAAGGCCAGCGAGATTATGCAGGATGTCTACTCGCAAATCATTTCTATCTCCACCGTCACTGCCGTGGTCTGCGCCGCCGTTGCCCTGCTGCTGATGAACTTTTCCAAGAACGGCAAGACCGTGGACGACTCTCGCGCATGGCTCAAGCGCATTGCCATCACCTGGGCGATTCTGAACGGTCTCGGCTTCATCATGGCTTATGTCACGCCGTTCTTTCAGGGCGGCACTTGGAATCCGTAACTACGCGTAATTGTAACGAGGAGGTGAACGCCTTTGGGCATTTTAGACGGTATTGTCGATTGGCTGGCAACGCAGGTGATGAACCTGCTGGATCTGGCATCTACCTCGGTACTCGGCGCGTTGGGCTGCAATATGGACACGTTCAAGCGGTACTTTCCTGTTGCTTCGGCTATGTATGAAATCTTCATTTGGACGGCCATCGGGCTGGTGCTGCTGAACCTTGTGTGACAGCTTTACCGCTGCTATGGTGCCGGGTTTGACATCGATACCGAGAATCCCATCAATCTGGTGGTGCGTTCTGTGATTTTTCTGCTGCTGATTTGGTACTGCGACGACATCGTCAACCTTGCCTTGCAAATCGGCGGCACGCCCTACAACTGGATTCTGGACAGCAGCCTGCCCGGCGTGCAGTTTGGAGACTTCAATTCCGTACTGCTCGTCATCATTGGCGTGATTGCCAACGGCTCAGTAGCGCTGATTGCTCTGATCCTTGTTGTGATTCTTGCATGGAATTACTTAAAGCTGCTTTTGGAAGCTGCCGAGCGATATGTTGTGCTGGGAATTCTGGTCTTTAATGCGCCGCTTGCCTTTGCCATGGGTGCGGCGCGCGGCACAAACAACATTTTCAAAAGCTGGTGCCGGATGTTCGGCGGGCAGCTTCTGCTGCTGATTATGAACGCATGGTGCTTGAAGCTGTTCGTCAATATGGTCGGGGAATTTCTCGCTAATCCTCTGTCCTTATAGGAGATTTTTTACGTGAAAAAAACTCTTTTTTCTTTATTCACCGCTGTTAGCCTTGCTCTCCTGTACTGCCCGGCTGCTTTTGCTTTGACCGTGGATGAAGCTGCTGCGGCCGTGGACGCACATTGTAAGGATGCGGTCTCCGGGAATCTGTTCCTGTGGCTGCTGTGTGCTATCGCGTTTCTGAAAGTCAGCACCAAGCTGGACGGTATTCTGCACTCGTTGGGCATCGGCGTTTCACGCTCGCCCGGCTCGATGCTGTCCGAGGCATTGTTAGCCTTTCGTGGTTTTGAAATCGGCAAAGCCTTTATGGGGCTGGGCGCTGCAAAAGCCGCCGCTTCAACTGCTACCGCAAAAGCCACACCCAGCAACACCTTTGCAGGCGGGCTTTCCGGCATGGTAAGCCGTCATGTGCAGCAAAGTACAGCAAGCTCCATCAGTGGACAATCCGGCGGCATCGGTACATCCTTGGGCGGTGCCATGTATCACAACAGCCTTGGCAAAGATGGCGGCTTCGCCAGTAAAGTCATCGGCTCTATCGCCACCGGGCAGACAGGCGGCAGTATTACAGGTGACAGCGCCGTGGAAGCGCTCAATGGCTATTTTGCCGGTACCAGCGACGCGGAGGCCATGCCAGTCCCCGCCACTGGTGAAAGTATCCCTACTGCAATGGCAATGGCCGCAAATGACACCGTGACAGACTCCCCTATTCCCGCCACGCCGCTGGCGCTAGAGGGCGATAGCACGGTTGATGTTTCTCCGACAAGAGACAGTGAAATTGCCCTGCGTGCCGGCGGCGGTTCGGCTGTTACAGAGCAGACCACCATTCCTACTTCGTCCTCTATCCAACAGGCCGCCATGAATCGCGTGTTGCTGGGGCAGATGGGCAACAGTGTCACCGATGTAGAAATCGGCGGCGGCAAGATTCAGGGGCGCGAGATTATCCCCGGCCGCGGTCAGATTCAGTTTGCCATGTACAATGCCCGCCAGTATGAGAAGCCGGAGGGCCACTTCACAGAACAGACATCCCGCGACGGCGAAAGGTGGTACAAGGTCTACGCCACGACCCGCGTAGAAAAAACGCCCACCGTTCAGGACGAACGCGGGCGTATGCAGTATGATGAGCGTAAAGTGGCCGCCATGCCAAAGGCTCCGGCACGGAGACACTAAATGATTGAAAATGATACTCAAAATTCCCAGCAGGCAGCCTCAACGGCACTTCACGATGCGCCCAAACTTGCCAAAATCGCGCAAGCGGGAGTGCAGGGCGGCCCCGCTGGGGCTGCTGCCGAAGCTGCGGTGCAGTATCGCAAGGAAGTATTGATCGTTGTCATTGCAGCTTTGCTTCTGCCCGTTTTGGTACTGTTCCTGCTTCCCGGCGCGATTTTCGGTACACTTACACAGCCCAGCACGGCAATCAACAACGATTTAGAAGTTGCTGCCAACGTGATACAGCTTCGCAATGCGGTATCGGATATTTTGCAGGAAGCCTACGAAGATACCCTTGCGGAAATAGAATCCGAGCGTGCAAGCCTCACCTACAGCGATATTGATGATTCCGTGGGCGGACATGTTTCTTACAATGCCTTTCAACTCATTTCTATGTACTGTGCCTACCAAGGACAGGACGACTATACCAAAATCAGCCTGGCTGACCTTTCCACACAGGTACAAGCGCACCAGGAAGAATATTATACCTACACCACTTCTGAGGAAGTCCGCACCGAGCCTGTGCAGAAAGAGGTGCGTGGACAGACCATAACTGTACAAGAGGATCACACTTACACCGTTTTCGCGCTTTCCTATGTGGGCGACGACTACTTTGCCGACACGGTTTGGCAGCTTGATGACAAGCAGAGAAGCTATGCCGATGCCTATGCGCACAATCTGACCGTCTATCTGCATGAAATTGAAGAACGCGAGGGCATCTCGATTCTGGGTCAGATCAATGATTCTCTTATTGACGATGACTCCCCTGCTCCCAGCGGCGGATTTGGCAATCCGTTCAATGACCCAAACTGGGAACAGCACATTACTTCCTTCTTTGGCAAACGCGAGGATGTCGGCATTCCCGGCAAGGATACCACCAACCACAATGGTTTGGACATTGCCTATCCCTACGGTACACCGATTCTGGCAGTAGAGGCTGGCACGGTCATTAAAGCGGGGTATCATGTCAGTTATGGCAATTATCTGGTCATCAACCACGGCGGCGGGTACTGTACCCTTTATGCCCATTGCAGCCAGCTTTTGGCGCAGGTTGGCGATACGGTAAACAAGTACGACACCATTGCCAAGGTCGGCGCTACCGGCGATGTGACCGGGAATCATCTGCATATTTGTGTTATTGTCGACGGGGTCTACGTCAACCCCAAAGGGTATCTGCACTAAAACAAAGAGGGCTGTTTCTGCCAATACGCAGGAGCAGCCCTCCTATTTTTATTTATCCGAACAGCACAGACAAATAATCCGTCCTGCCGTCCAAAACGCGAAGAATCTCTATTGCGCTGTTTCCCTCATTCACACGGTAGAAAATTAACTGCTTTGCCACTACAAAATAGCGCACATCCGTGGTGATTTCAAACTTCTCTGCCAGTGCCGCGCCCATGTAAGGGTTATCTGCCAGCAAGGATATTGCTTTCAGCAGCGCCGTCATCAGCTTTTTGGCGGCTTTAGGATTCTTCAGCTGCCCGGCGATGTAGTCGCGGGTTGCTTCCATATCCTTGACGGCGGCTCTCTTATAGCTTACCCTCATTTCTCAACTCCGAACATCTTGTACACTTCATCCTCGGAGTAAGAAACCGGGTCATCCTGCGCTTCCTGCAACTGCTTTGTCAGCCGGGAGAGCGCCTTTGCCTTGATGATCTCCGCGTTGTCCTCTGTTACGGCAAAGGGAAAGCCGCCAGCGTTCAGCGACTGCTGGAAAAACACGTTGATGGCATCGGTCAGGGTAAGACCGTTCTTTGCATACACAGATTCCAATTCCTGCTTGATTTCCGGGTTGATGCGGACGCGGAATACATCCGTTTTTGCCGCCGAAACAATGTTTTCCATAAAACAAACTCCCTTCGTGCCGTAGTTTTCTTATCTCTATTATACGTTCACGGCATTCGGTTGTCAATCTATGTAGCTACATTGATGCCACAAATATGCATTTGAAAATTTATCTGCCGAAGTGCAGTAAATCAGCACAACATCCGCACAGCAAAAGTCTTTTTTGCTGCAATGTGACTCTGCTATAATAGTATCGTCAAAATTGAACAGAAACACAAGAGCGCCTTTTTCGAGGGCGCTCTTTTTGTTTGGAGGTGGTCGAAATTTCACGCGAAGAGCGGGATGTTTACCTGATCCCGCAGAATTTTGTGGACACCGGCACGATTCTCGGCGGTACGGTCAAGCTGCGCAATGCAGTGGAGGCGGCTGTGCTTGCCGTGGGCAGTGCGGTGCCGCTGTTTTATCTGCCGCTGGTGTTCAACATCCGCCTGATGATCGTCATTGCGGTGTCGGTGCCGTTGGGTGTTTTTGGTGTGGTCGGTATCGGCGGCGACAGCCTGACGCAGTTTGTGGCGCACTGGTCCCGCTTTATGAAGCGTCGCCGCATCGTCACACCCACACCGCAGGGCAATCTTGAAGCCAACCGCCACCGGCATCTGCGGTTCATCAGCAAAAGGTATCGTGTTGTCTACTACGATGATTCTGACACTCTCCCCCACAATGCACAGGTCTTGCAGCGCAAGGCGGACCGTCACGGAAAACTGGTAAAGCGGCAGACGCTTTACGATTTGCTGCCCATTGAGAAAATCGAGAACGGCATCCTACACACCACAGATGACCGCTACATCAAAATTCTGGAAATCGAACCCATCAACTTCCTGCTGCGCTCCCCGCGCGAACAGCGCAGCGTCATCTACTCGTTCGCCAGCCTTTTGAAAGTCAGCCCCGTGCGGCTGCAATTCAAGTCATTTTCCCGCAAGGCGGATGTCAATGCCTATCTGGACAAGCTGCGGAGGGATGCCGCCAACGAGCCTGACGCGGACGTGCGCAAGCGCCACATGAGCTATATCCGCTTTGTCAAGCGGCTCGGCTCCCGCGATGCCGTCAGCCGCCGCTTCTTCGTGATTTTCCAGTACGAAGCACCTACGAACGAGCGGAATATCTCTTATGCCGAAATCGTCTCCACGCTCGAAACTACCGCCCGCAACTTCCGAACCTATCTGGCACAGTGCGGCAATGCCATCGTGGAACACGAAAACGAGGATGAGTTCCTCACCGATGTTTTCTATACCTTATTAAATAGGCGGACGGCGGTGCAGGTACCCTTGCAGGAGCGCATCCAAGACATACTTGCCAGTTATCTGGCCCAGAACGATGCCACAGCGCTGGATAAAATCCCGCCCGCTGCCTTTATGATTCCGCCCTCGCTGGACTTGAAGCATGGTCGTTATCTCTGCATAGACGGCACCTACCATGCCTACCTGATGATTCCCACAGACGGCTACCGCGCGCAGGTCACAGCCGGGTGGATGGCGCTGCTGGTGAACGCCGGAGAAGGCATTGATGTGGATCTGTTTCTGGAACGACAGCCCAAAGAGCGCATGATGCAGAAAATCGGGCAGCAGATCCGCATTAACCGCAGCAAAATCAAGGACACCAGCGATACAAACTCGGATTTCGATGACCTCTCCAACGCCATTCGTTCCGGCTACTACCTGAAAGACGGCCTCGCCAACAACGAGGATTTCTACTACGCCGCCATCCTCGTGACCGTCACCGCGGCCAGCGTCAAGGATTTGGAATGGCGCATCGGAGAGATACGCAAGCTCATGGTCTCACAGGATATGAATTTGCAGCTGTGCAGTTTCCGGCAGGAGGCGGCCTTCCTCTCTTCTCTACCGCTGTGCGCCCCGGACGCGGCGCTGTTCAAAAAGTACCGCCGCAACATTCTCACGTCCACCGCGGCCAGCTTTTATCCATTTGTCAGCTTTGAACTATGCGATACAAACGGCGTGCTGCTGGGCGTAAACAAGTACAACAACTCCCTTGTCAGCCTCGACAACTTCAACACCCACATCTACAAAAACGCGAACATGGCAATCCTCGGCACTTCCGGTGCGGGCAAGACGTTCACCATGCAGCTTATTGCCCGCCGTATGCGGCTGGCCGGAACACCTGTCTACATCATTGCACCACTGAAAGGGCATGAATTTTATCGTCAGGCCAAGGCGTTGAACGGCACCATCATCCGCATCGTACCGGGCAGCCCAGACTGCATCAACGTCATGGAAATCCGCAAAATCGACCATACCAGCAGCGAGTTGTTGGACGGCCCTATGCCGAAGCAATCGGAACTGGCCACCAAAATCCAGAAACTGCACATCTTCTTTTCATTGCTTATCCCCGATTTGAGCAACGAGGAACGCCAGCTCTTGGATGAAGCTATCGTTACCACCTACCGCAATAAGGGCATCACCTACGACAATGCCAGTCTGGATGACCCTGCGCACCCCGGCCAGTACCGCGAAATGCCGATTTTGGGTGACCTGCACGCGGTCTTGTCTTCCGCTCCGGAAACGCGGCGCATCGCCAATATTCTAAACCGCCTTGTACACGGCTCGGCATCTAGCTTCAACCGCCAGACAAACGTGAACCTCGACAACAGCTATGTCGTCATCGACA
>OGIO01001816.1_pt1 | contig 15419 bp, 18 predicted proteins | sample 1571841 | NCBI WGS metagenome assembly OGIO01 (sample SAMEA2582111, study PRJEB24529) | metagenome | biome: Human gut stool | place: China | collected 2011
GAATGTTTGGGACGATTGTGCAGGGGTATCTGAAAAAGGGGTATAACCGGGCTACGGCGGAGATGATGGCTAGGGAGTTCTTTAGTTATGAGAGTTGAGATAGATGTAAATAAAATAACTATAAGAATGTGAAAAAATGTAGTATAATTAATAAAAATATGTGTTGGAGGGAATGATATGCTTTTATATGATTTGATTGAGAAATGTTCTTGCAGAGATGAATATCAGAAGGAACATGAACAATGCGAGGATTGCTCATATGGGGACTGTTGTCCACGAGATTGTCAAAGTTGTTTACAGTATGTACATTTTCCTCAAAATGCTCCGGCTCCAAGAAAATATGACTGTATACATATGGCAGATTGCTATTATTGTAAATATGCATATAAATATGCATCTGAAATGGTGTATGGATTAAGCTGCTTTGCTGAAATTCGAGATAAGAAGAAATTGAAGATTATGTCAGTTGGATGCGGACCATGTACAGAACTGGCAGCAGTTGATTATCTTAGAAATGAGGGGGTGCTTAATTATGACCAATTGGACTATAGGGGAATTGATCCATTAGGAGAGGTATGGCAACCTATTTGGAATGATATTATAGATTATTTTGGCGACGGAATAAGATTTTATCCAAATGATATATTACAATTAGTGGATATTATTGTTCAAAAAAAGTGGGTGCCAGATGTGCTTATTTTTCAATATGTATTTTCGGATATGTATAAACATTCAGACGAAAAGCAAATAGTTCAGTTTATTGATAAGTTGGCATCTTTTTTGAATTCATATAATCAAGAGCCTATATATATTTTGTGTAATGACATTAATCTCAGCAAATCTATGTGCGGAGGAAGAGAATTCTTTGATTTATTAGAGTCAAAAATTCAAACACCGAAAATAGTGAGAAGAATGCATTTTAATAATGTAAATAAAGAAAGACATTACGAATATGGCGGGCAGTATGATAGTAGTGAGCTCGTCTTTAATATGATTTCAGATGAAATTAGAAATGCGTATAATCCATTTGAAAGTTGTGCTAGCGCACAGATGCTCATAAAAAAGGAATGAAAGAAGTGATGAAATGATATTAAGTGTAAGTAGAAGAACGGATATTCCTAATTATTTTTCGGAATGGTTCTATAATAGAATAAAAGAGGGATTTTTATATGTTCGCAACCCTATGAATGCTCATCAGATAAGTGAAATAAAAATCACTCCAGATGTTGTAGATTGCATAGTGTTTTGGACCAAGAACCCTTTGCCAATGATAAAGAGGTTAGACGAGATAAAAGATTATAATTATTATTTTCAATTCACATTAACGGGATATGGAAATGATGTTGAGGTTAATTTGCCAAATAAAAAAACAAAAATGATTCCAGTATTTCAAGAACTATCTGAAAAAATTGGCAAGCAAAAAGTGATTTGGAGATATGATCCTATATTCTTTTCTGATAGATATACGAAAGAATATCATTTGAAGGCATTTAAAAGTATTGCTGAGGCTTTAAGTGGATACACGGAAAAATGCGTGATTAGTTTTGTTGATATATATCCTAAAAATAAAAAAAATATGGATGGATTGTCAAGTTATGAATTAAATGATGATGAGCTGCGGGAATTTGCTGAGAAATTAAGTAAGATAGCTGCGGATAATAATATTAAGATTGGAAGCTGTGCAGAAAAAATAGATTTGGATGAATGTGGTATAGTTCATAATTGCTGCATAGATAGAGAATTAATTGAAAAAATTATCGGATGTAAACTTAATGTTGGCAAAGACAAAAATCAGCGTAAAGAATGTGGATGCGTTGAAAGCGTTGAAATAGGTACTTATAATACATGCAAAAATGGATGTGCATATTGCTATGCAAATTATAGTTCAAAAAGTGTAGAAACAAACGCTACCAAATATGATCCTTCGTCACCTCTTCTATGTGGGCAAGTTCAAGAAGATGACAAAATAACGATTAGAAAAGTTGAGTCATTAAAAGAAACACAGCTAAGTATTTTTGATATGTGAGTTCATTATTATAACGTATATTTTTAAGAGTATATTTGGCTCCATTTTGGCTCTAAAAATTTTAGACGAGGTACACAAAAATGCGAAATAAGATGAATATGAAGAATAAGATGCACAAATGTGCACCTAGAAACAGCCAGATAAATCTCTCCGCCCAAGAGAAGAGGTAGGAGACACGGTATGACAAGAGTGTATTTCGTGCGTCACGCACAGCCGGAACATGATTGGAAAGAAGACAGAACAAGACCTTTGACGGAAGAAGGCAAGAAAGATTCTGCAATTGTACTAGAATTTTTGAAGGACAAGAAAATAGATGCGTTTTATTGTAGTCCATACAAACGCAGCATGGATACCATTGCAGATGCGGCAGCTTTTTTCGGAAAAGAAATTATAACAGATGAGAGATTAAGGGAGCGTGAAAAAGGTCCTGATGGCAACAACCACGGAATGTTCCAGAAACGTTGGGCTGACTATGATTATCATGAAGAGGTGGAGAATCCATTGCTATGCTTCAAAATCGTAACATAGAGGCGCTAAACGAGATTTTATCAGATAATACGGATAAAGATATTGTTTTAGGAACCCATGGTACTGCCCTTAGTACTATATTGAATTTTTATGATAACAGTTTTGGATGTGAAGATTTTCTAAGAATTATCGATTGGATGCCATATATTATTGAATTGGATTTTGAAGGTGATAAGTTGGTTGGCAAACAGGAACATTGTCATGTGGAGAAAGAATTTAAGGGCAAGCAGCGTGAGGATAAGAAGTAGAGAGGTATAGATGAATACAAGATATTATATGGTCATTATTAAAGGTGAAATAAAGACATCCGAAATAATGTCATGTGTGTACAATAGAAATACCCAAAAATGGGATGTAAAATTCAATACTGGAAAAACATACTCTTATGCATATTTGAATGTGGAAAAATTAACTGAACCAGATGTTTTAAATCCTAATATGTATCGCATTAGCAGAGATGGACGGGAGTTCTTTGATATTAAAGCAATATATGTATTTAGAAGTACATATGAGTCTTATTGGCATATTCGTTTTGGCGATGGTAGTGAAAGAGATTATCGTCGGAGCGACTTGCATATTATAGAGTCATGTCTTACTCAGAGTCAGTCATCAAATGTATTTGAATATATAAAGCAAATTGCAGGTTTGAGTAATCTTAAGAATGAAGAGACTGGTGAAAAATTATTGTCTAAGAGGTTTGACAAGATTTCTTTTGTGGGTAGTGATGTAGCTTTAGCAAAGTATTTGAATCCATCATTATTGCAAGAGAAAAGAATAGGACGGGAATACATTCCGATTTTCCCATTTGGATGCAATAACAGTCAGTACAAGGCTGTGAAAAATGCCATGGAGAATCAGATTAGTGTTATACAGGGACCTCCCGGAACAGGTAAGACGCAGACGATATTAAATATAATTGCCAATATATTGATGCAAGGAAAAACGGTACAGATAGTATCCAACAATAATTCGGCAACAGAAAATGTATATGAAAAATTATCATCACCCAAGTACAATTTGGGTTTTGTTGTTGCGACATTAGGAAGTTCTAAAAATAAGAAATTATTTGTTGAGCATCAGGACGCCGCTTATCCCGATTTTTCGTCGTGGAAAACGGGAGAAGATCCAAGTGTTTTGCAGAAGGAAATAGCAGAGCAATCCAGTCAGTTAAAAAGTGTTTTTGATAAGCAGGAAAAACTGGCGTGTTTAAGGCAGGAATTTTCACAGTTAGTTACTGAACAGGAATATTTCAATCAATATGTTAAAGAATCAGATGTTCATACAGATAGTATTAAGTTCAAGAAAAAACTATCTTCAAAGCAATGGATGGTATTGTGGCAGGAGTGCCAGTTGATTTCAGAAGAGAAAACGGCAATAGGATTTTGGTTTAAGATAAAAGCCTTATTTAAATATGGAGTAGCCGATTGGAGCATTTATAAGCAGGATATTTCAAAGATAATTACAACCTTTCAAGCAATGTATTATCGTGCGAAGCAGGAGGAGTTGTCTGCGGAAATTGCAGATATTGAAAAGTATTTAAATAGTGTTAATAAGAATTTGCTTGAGGATTTATGCGATCAGTCAATGGTTGTCCTAAAAGACAAACTGGCAAGGAAATATGAAGGTAACAGTAGTAGGAAAACTTTTAGTGAAGATAATTTGTGGAAGGAACCATACGATGTATTGGCTGAGTATCCGGTTATATTAAGTACAACATTTTCATCAAGAAACAGCCTGAATTCAGATGTGGTGTACGATTACCTTATCATGGATGAGGCATCACAGGTAGATATTGCAACCGGTGCGTTGGCATTGTCCTGTGCAAGGAATGTTGTTATTGTGGGGGATACCAAGCAACTTCCCAATGTTGTTACAGATGATATAAAAGCCAAAGCAAAAGCTATATTTGACAGCTTTAATGTGGGTGAAGGATATCAGTATACAAACAGTTTTCTACAATCCATTTTGGATGTTATACCAAATGTAACACAAACATTGTTGCGGGAACATTATAGGTGTCACCCAAAAATAATCAATTTCTGTAACCAGAAATTCTATCGTGGTGAATTGATTATTATGACAACGGATAAGGGTGAAGAGGATGTTTTATCGGTAGTAAAAACGGTAGCGGGAAATCATGAGCGTAATCATTATAGCCAGCGCCAGATAGATGTTATTAAAAATGAGATTATACCAAAATATGTTTCAAATCCGGAAGAAACCGGAATTATTGCACCGTACAAAAATCAGGTAGAAGCTTTAAGCAAGGAGATTACAGATATTGATGCTGCTACAGTGCATAAGTTCCAGGGCAAGGAGAAAGAGAATATTATTATATCTACCGTGGATGATGAAATATCTGATTTTGCAGATGATCCATATTTAATCAATGTTGCTGTATCAAGAGCCAAAAAGAAATTGATGTTGGTTGTAACTGGAAATGAGCAATCAAAAGAGCACAATATAACAGATTTGATTGATTATATTCAGTATAATAATTTTGAGGTTACTGAAAGCAAGATTTATTCGATTTTTGATTACCTTTACAAGCAGTATACTGAGGAAAGAAGGGTATACTTGCAGAAGCACAAAAAAGTATCAGAATATGATTCGGAAAATCTGATGTATTCATTGATAGAGGACATTATCTCCGCTAACAAGTATTCAAGCTTGGATGTTGTTTGTCATTTTCCGTTGAATATGTTGATTAAGAATCCAGAACTATTAAATGAGCAGGAATGTCAGTATGCAATGAATCCAGCAACACATTTAGATTTTCTGATTTATAACAGAATTGGTAAAAAGCCTGTGTTGACGATTGAGGTTGACGGATATGAATACCATAAAGAGGATACCGTTCAGGCTTCAAGAGATTTATTGAAAAATCATATTATGGAGTTGTATGAAATTCCATTACTGAGATTTATGACTAATGGTAGTGGCGAGAAAGAAAAGATTATAGAGATGCTGGATAAGTCGGTTGGGTAACGAAAGGAAAGCTGCGTATGGAGATTATAAGAAGGGACGAGTTACAGGAACTTTTAGATGTTGTCAGGATGAAACCATATGGCAAAATCTTGATAACAGGTGCGGCAGGAAGTGGTAAAACTTTTTTGTTAAATATAATTGGAAAGATATTAGAGGAACAAGGAAGAAAAATCTGGTATGAAACGATGGTTTTTTCACAGATGGGAAATAAAATATGGAAACATTCATCTGATTTTACAGATGTTGTTTGATTAGTGGATGGTTTGGACGAAATATATAGATATAAACAACAAATGGTAGAGAACATTAAAAATGCTAGAGGGTGTTATATATGCACTGCTAGAGAAAATAAGTTTGATATAAATTTTGATTATGAAATAAGGTTAAAGCCATTAACAGATAAACAGATATTATTGTTTATTAGTGATTATCTTGGTGCCCGTATCTCGAGTGACAGTATTGTAGAAGGTATTTTTAAAGAACTTGATAAGCAAAATTTAACGCCTAGAACGATAGCTGAAAAGCTTCATACAAAACTAAAGGGCGAGGGGCTTAACGAATATTTTCTTGATTTTGAAAAGGATATACATCAAATATATACATATAAAGGTGGTGTATCTCTACAACATCCAGAGATAGTTGTTCCAGAACGAAAAATTATTAGAGTACCAGACGAAATAAAAAATGATATAAAGGTAGTAACGCATTCGCTTGTGGATAAAGTTGCATTAAGACCAGAAATACTTCAAGAAATTACTCCTAGACAGTTTGAGGAACTGGTTTGTGAATTGTTTGAAAGAAAAGGATATAATGTGCAACTTACGAAACAGACAAGAGATGGTGGTAAGGATTTGATTGTTCTTAATAATTCAGTGTTAGGCGATTTGGTGATTTATGCTGAATGTAAAAAGAAAGCGCCTAGGCATCCTGTGAATGTTGGACTTGTTAGACAACTATATGGAACTGTTGAAGCGGACAGGGTTACAGCAGGAATAATGGTAACTAACTCATATTTCTCAAAGGATGCTCGTAGATTTCAACAGACGATAAAAAGTAGAATGAATTTAATAGACTATTCAGAGTTAATGAAACAGATAATGGATTGCAGATAGGAAATTGATAATTATTGAAGGTGAATGGAGACATTGTTATGGCAGTATCATACAATAAATTATGGAAATTATTAATAGATAAAAAAATGAGTAAATCGGATTTGCGTAAAAAGGCAGAAATTGCCCCTAACACAATGACAAAGCTTTGCCGTGATGAAGAGGTGAGCCTAACAATTCTTAGCAAAATCTGTAAAACTTTACATGCAGATTTTGGGGATATTGTGGAGTATGTACCAGACGCAGAAATATGGGATTTGTATAACGAGAATAGAGAACTTCTTGGGAAAGACCATATCAGAGGAGAACAGTTACCGATAGACGGATACCATCTGGTGGTGCATGTCTGGATTCGTAATTCTAAGGGAGCGTATCTGATTGCACGGCGCTCAGCAAATAGAACAGCATTTCCTTTGGTATGGGAGTGTGTGGATGGTTCAGTAGTTAAAGGAGAGGCCAGTCTGCAAGGAGCGCTTAGAGAAGCAAAAGAAGAAGTTGGAGTAGATTTATTACCAGAAAAGGTCAAGTTATTTTATCGGACATTAAAAAAATAGAGTTTGGAAAAGTGGTTAATAAAATTGTTGACGTTTGGCTGTTTGAATATGACGGAGAGGTTGATTTGGGCAATGCCACAACGGATGAAGTGGCACAGGTTGCTTGGATGAATAGGGAACAGATAAAAGAATTATTTGATGCAAATATGTTTGTGAATACATTGGAGTACTTTTTTACGGAAGTGGATTTTTAAGGAAATGTATTATTTACTCAGGAGGAATCAGATGATAGATAAAAATGATGATATACAGCAAAGGAATATTGATTTATTAATAGCAGGATATTGGTATGAGGATTTACCACCAGTTATAGATATAGCAAACATAAAAGGAATGATAAAGGAAATTATTGAAAAGATTGATAATGATGTATATGATGACTTTTTTAAAACGGATGGTTTAATAACTGAATATAAAAATACTCAGGCACCATCATATATATTTAATGACGGGATAGAACCTATAACTTTTTTTGAATTTAAGAAGAATGGTGCGTTGAGAGAGATGCAGATTCCCAATTTGAAATATTATTGTACATTTGTTTATAACACAATTGCTGTCTATGATGAACTGTTTAGTAAACTGTATAGTGAGCCGGAATTTGATAAATATGTTTGTAATTCAAACTCCTATATATTATTTAATGAACTGTTTCATATTTATAAATTGTATGATGGAAGTGAGGAAATTATTGAGAGTGGAATATTTGCTGTAAAGAATAATAAAACTACAGGGCAACTTGCACATGAAGAAAATAATGTAAGATACTTAAAAAAGCAAGGTGCTAAATTACATTCAGTTAAAGTTGATATTGAGTCATTTTATCCCAATGTGTATACGCATTATCTTAGTAAAATTAAAGATGCTGAGCCATATAAAGATAATATTTGTTGTGACACTTATTTTGACTTTTTGGATTATTACAATATGAAGATAAATAATAATCAGACAAAGGGAATTGTAACAGGAGTTTACTCTTCGACAATATCAGCGGAATTGCTTATGTTATGTGTCGATTACGAGATTAATAATGTTATAGGTGATGAGGTGTCGTATATTCGATATGTTGATGACTTGACTTTTTTTTCAGATTCTTTAGAGGAAATATATTCCAAATTGCCATTAGTACAAAGGGTTTTGAATAAATATAGGCTTAGAATAAATAACAATAAAACAGAGACACAAAAGAGCATATATAATATGTCATATGTTGATATGTATGAGTTGAAGAAGAGATTTGATTTTTTTGATTTTGATTCTGCCGATATTATAAAATACGATAAAGAGGTTTTTTACAATATTAAAGGATATGTGGCTAGAGCATATGACAATAATTTAAAATCTGAAATAAAAGCTTTCTTATCAATGTTTAGAAGAGCTATTAGTTTAAAAAAACTTTGCTTTGATATAGATGAGAAAATTGATTTAAAAAAATATACTGTAGCATATATGTTACAGTTGGCTTGTTTGGAACCAATATTTGCATCGCGTTGCTATAGGGTTATCATTTCTATATTAGATTTGATTGATGAAGAGAATAAAAAGGATGAAATCGTAAAATTATTGAAATTAAAAAATGCTTTTATAAATGCAACATATCATGATTCTCTTTTGCAGATATGGCATTACTATGTTTTGAGTAAGTATGACGCTAAAGCGAATATTATAGAGTTGCTAGATAGTTTTGGAAATGATGAAATAAATCCAATTATCTTAGCCGGATTTGTAAAAGAAAAATATGCAGCTAATAAAGAATTGTTTGATTATATAAAAAAGACTTATTCTTCAATTGTATATAAAGAAGGAGAGAATTCTTATTGGATGCGAAGCATTATGTTTTCAAAATGGTGGTTACCATTGCTTGTTATATATTTAAAGGATGGCAAGAACTATTCTCAATTTTATGAAAGTCAACATTTTCATGAAATTTACAAGGAAATGAAAGAGGATAAATAATTTCCTTTTTATACAAAAGAAAATTGCTGCGATATATTCAGGAAAATGAAGAACATGGAATGCAGTTCTAAGCAGAGTATTATAATAGTTAATTGATGAAAATTGGAGGCGATAGAATGACAATTGAATTTATGAGAGACTTGCTTTCAAAAGATGAAAAAATAACAGTAGAATACAAAACCTGCCAGCATGGTGTTCAGGAAGATGTGTATGAAACAGTATGCTCTTTTTCTAACAGATATGGTGGATATATCATTATGGGTGTGGAAGATGACGGGACGCCAATAGGTATGTATTAACCGGAATATGGTCAAGGACATGAAGAAAAACTTTGTGAATCAGCTAAATAATCCGGATAAGATGTCCCCAACACTATATCTTTCATTAGAGAAATTGGAATATGAAGGGGTGCTGCTTCTGTGGGTATATGTGCCACCGACATCTACAGTCGAAAAATGTGCGAATAGGATTTATGACAGGAATGAAGATGGTGACATGGATATTACAGATTCGCCGATTCAGTTGCAAAATATGTATAACAGAAAGAGCAATACATATGCGGAGCATAAGATATTCCCATATGTTACAACGGAAGACCTACGAATAGATTTGATGGATAAAGTAAGAAATCTTGCAAAGAGCAAAAATCCGGATCATCCTTGGCTGAAAATGTCTGATGAGGAAATATTGAAGAGTGCAGGCTTGTGGGAAAAAGATTTTTCATCAGGCATCCAGGGATATAATCTTGCCGGAGTACTTCTGTTTGGCAAGGATGAAGTGATACGTTCCTGTGTCCGGGATATATTACAGATGCAATTTACAGGGTTGAAAATTTGGATAGATATGATGATAGATTGCAAGTAACAACAAATCTGATAGAGGCATATGAGCTTCTGATGGATTTTGTGGCAAAGCATACTTATGATAAGTTCTGTCTGATTGACAATGTGAATACAAGCATTAGAGGCATCATTTCCAGAGAAGTAATTGCAAATATTCTTGTGCATAGAGATTATTCCAGTGCATTTCCGGCAAAGGTAATTATCGAAAAGGATTGGCTAAAAACAGAAAACTGGTGTATACCAAGACGTCATGGAAATATTATGAGTGACGAGTTTACACCATATCCTAAGAATCCGTTGATACAGCAATTTTTTGCAAATATTGGTAGAACTGATACAATTGGTTCCGGTGTATGAAATTTATACAAATATACACCAATATATTCTGATGGTGGTAAGCCGGAATTGATTGAAGATGATGTGTTTAGAATAACCATTCCTTTGGACAAGGTGGCTACCGACGAGGGAAGAGAACAGAAAACTTTATCTGAAAGAGAACAAAAAATTTATAATATGATTTGTGAAAACCTGCACTTATCGGTTGAACAGGTAATGGCAGAATTTGATATATCAAGAGCAACGGTATTCAGAGACTATGCTAAAATCAAAAAAGTAACGGGTGCAATGTATGATAAAAAGACATCGACATGGACTTTGGATTGATAAGCTGGACTTAGTCTCATACAGTCTCAAGTTAGTCTCACGTAGTCTCATTTTTGTGGATGAGATTTTGAGACTGAGTTGAGACTGGGGAGTATTATGAGTGAATATTAAGAAGTGTACGTTCGATGTTAAGGACTATATTTTGTTAAATTATAGGAGAAATATTATTAATATGACAAAGGCGGAATTATATGTTACCGATATACTTAGATATTGTAGATGAAGCAAAAAAGATAATTAATAAAAATATTTGGTATATGTTTGAATTGTTAGAATCAAATTGTGCTGCATTAAGTTATGAGGAAATATTGAGTGATATTTTCCCACAATATATTATAGAAACAAATTTTGAAAAGTGCGTGATGACAGTAAAAGCTCTTCACAACATGGTTCAAGATAATTATGATAGAGATGAACTTCCCTCTTTTTTTGAGCTTACATTATATCACACGATTTCTTGGTGGATTGACGTAGCAAACGATATTCCATTAGATGAACTACCAAGAAATTTGTGTATCAATAAACAAGGAATGGATATGTATGATTATCTGAATAATGTAAATAGTTATTTCGATTTTATGTTTCAAGATTTGGATTTTTTACATCTAGAGGAAATGTATTCATTATACAAAAAGAATCCGAAGATATTAGAGGAATTTCTACATATTGATATTGAACAATATATTGAGTTAATGCCAATGGACATACAAGAAGAATACAATATGCAAATGGAAAGGGAAAAATGGGATATGAATAAAAGAAATATGACAGTAAATATAAGTGGCGGACAAGTTAATATTGCAAAAGATAATGCAACGATAAATGCTATACAAAATAATGGGCTGGATGGAAATGAGTTTGAAACTATTATTCAAGCAATTAAAGATAATTTGTCAGGTTTAAAGAAAGAGGATGGCGATGAAATATTAGATGTATTGGAACAGGTAAAAGAGGAAATAGATAAAGAAAAACCGAAGAAAAGTCGTTTGCAGAATTGTTTAAAACTTATTGCGCCGATGATTACTATTGCAAATGGTATTCCGGTATTGGCTACTAATTTGCAAAAGCTACATGATATTATTATTCAGTGCATAATGAATTTGTAGAAATAGATAGGGGTACTCTATGAGAAAAGACAGTGAAATATTTTTGAGAAAATGTTTACAATACAAGACAGAAATTGGAGAAGATGCATTTGAACTAAATATTACCTATTTTGGAGAGATTCCTAACATAGAAGTTGAAATCGATGAAATTATCAATGAATTAAAAACACTTAAATGTATATCTAAGAAAAGTGAAATTATAGGAGAAACAATACAGATATATCTAATCTTGGATGGAATAACCTATTTTAGTAAACAGAAGATAAATGAAAATGGGATTACGATAAATTTTAATGGTGATCAGATAAATGTTGTCACAGATAATGGACGAATAGACGCTAAGAACTATGAAAAAGATATTGATAATATTCCTAAAACCATAGTGGTTGAAGGAAACAAGAATAGTAGAGAGGCTTCATCTGGTGGATCAGGAGATCAATCGTTTTGGTTAGGATTAATAGGGATATTAGTTCTTACAGTGTTTTATTTGGATTATCGCCTTAAAGTACAATTATGTTTGGTGCTTGCGTCGATAATTATAGAAGTTGCTACTGTTGGGGCATATTATAATAGCAGGAAAGCACAGGTGATATATGGAAAGAATATAAAAGAAATGTTATATTTCAATATGGTAGGAATAATATGTATTCCGCTTTTGATAGGAATTATCAATATGCCTTTATATACATCAAAAATAGATTTAGATGCCTTTAAGAAAATCGTTGATATGGATGGAATAATTAAGGCATTTTTAAATTCTGAATATGCATATTATGTCTTTTTTCAAATGGTGGGAATGATATTGCTGGCATTTTTCATACTCCATATAGTTTGTTCGGACTTTTATATTATCGCAATAACTAATATTGTAATTGGTAAAAAAGGAAAATGGTTTTGGAACAGTTTATTTAAATTGACATATAAAAGAGGAAAAGATTGGAAAATTCATGTGTCGATAGGCATATTATTTTTAGTTATGAGCATTTTGTGTGTTATTGGAATTGTTCCTTACATAATAGATGTGCTAAGTAATATTAATGCAAACAATCTTTCAAAAATTTAGATGGGGAAGTACGGAAGTATAACATTACGAAAGTTGGTGATATTATGACTGATAAACTCACGAATAGTAAATTATATTTGTTTTTGTATACAATGAAAGAGTATCAAAGATTTTCCGGGGAACTCTGTAGTCATGAATTAACAGCTGATTATGATGCTGAATCATATGTGCAGATTAATACCAAATTGATTTTACTACGCAAGTATGGAAGTAAAGGAGAACCTGTATTTATTGAAGAAATCCTGGATGAAATGAAGAAAACATATCCGCATAAAAGCGAAGAGGCAAGCAAGATTTTAGACGAATATCATGAAATCATTAATATGCAAATTGAACAGATATTGGCAGACGGAACAAAACTTAATCTATATCAAACAATAGAGGATGTTATGTATGGATTATATTTGCATGCGGACGCGAATAGAATTCAAAGATTAGTGCAAACAGATGAACAGTTACGTTTTGCCTGTATAAGGAAGTATGTTGAAGACTTTGAAAAAGTGTTATTTAAAATAATCAAATGTCTCAGGGAATGTGGGATGGATGTAGAAGAAATACATAAAGAACATGCTAGCATAATTGCGTTTGGAAATCAGAGCGAAAGTCAGAATGTTGTTAATTCGCCATTTTGGTCAAATATGTATGGACACGATGCTGATGACGAAGAATTAAAACAGATATATGGACAATTAGTACTCGAGGATATTGAAATTTTAAGTCGATGCAATATTTTTTTGGAAGAATTAAAAAAAGAAGTTATTTCTGTAGGTTTATTGGACAAATTAATTTTTCCATCTACGAAAAAGGATTGGAAAGATTATTCGGAAGCAAGAGAATTCTTTTTGGGAATAAAGAATCCTGGAATTAGTTCCAAGGTACGTTACAATGAACAACATACAATGGCATATGTTAGAATTCATCCTCAAGTGGATAATCCGTTTGTGGTTAGTACACCACATATTATAAAAGATATTTATGAAATTGCATTAGTTAAGGATTGTGGCATGTCTGAATGGAAAATATATTCTTTTGGTGGTCATTTGGATTCTTACATAATTAAAAAATAAAAAGCCCAATTTGAATAAAGTACAATTAATTCGTAAATACAGGAGTAAAACATATGAAAGCAGGTATAGCATTTGAAATATTGGTAAAAAGAATTCTAATTAGTGTTGGTTTTAGTGAAGTGCAATCCGATGGTACATATATATGATGGTTCTTCTGGGCAAATGCTACAGGGGTTAGGAGAAGCCTTGACAGTTCCGCTCCGCTGTTATGACGGGCAATTATATGCTGTAAGCATCTGTGTGCTGCTTACAGCGAAGCAGACAACAATTAACTGGAGAATCCCTGAAAGGGTTTTAGCATCTTTCAAGGTTCGAGCTATCTACGATAAACCTATGTTGGCACAGGTTCGCCTGTGATCCACGCTGTTAGACGGTAGAGCTCACGGCGGACCATTGACCTGTCGGTAAGGAACAATCCGAATCCACGTATATCATAGTGGTCAAAGCCGGGGACTGATACGTCTGAAGCCCTTTCATGGGTTCTCCAGGTAAAATTTAATAAATTTGTGGTGATTTTTCTCAATTTACCTCTTGACAAAAGTCATTACATATCAGGTTTTGTAAATTGTTAAAAGAATTATATTGTTATATGATTTCGTAAGTGATATACTTAAACATAAGGAAAACCGTGTGAAATTACAGTTTGCTTTTTGCACGGTTTCTTTTACATATGGCAGTTAGTTAAAACTAACAACAGAACGATGTGAAAGTACTTTTGACTATACAGAAAGGAATACATAATGCTAATGAATGTTTTTGAAGGTATATTGATTCCATTTGTTGGAACAACGCTAGGTGCAGCATGCGTGTTTTTTATGAGAAAAACACTTAGCAAGTTACTGCAACGTGCACTTGCAGGGTTTGCAGCAGGTATAATGGTTGCTGCTTCAATCTGGAGTCTTCTGATTCCGGCAATTAAACAATCTGAGAATATGGGAACTTTATCGTTTATTCCGGCAGTTGTTGATAAGAATATTGATTTATGGTTTATGGTGCTGGTGTGATTGGATCCTTGTATGCGGCTTTATTTGCAGAAGCCGGTTATGATACAAATATTTATGCCAGAGGTAAAAGACTTGAGGCTTTAAGAAATAATGGATTGCAATATAAGAAAAATCAGGAAGTAATAAAGGCAGAGATTAGGATTCTTGGAGAACTATCAAACGATGATATTTGTGATTTTGTCTTGCTTACTGTCCGGGAAAACCAGCTGTATGAAGCACTTACTGAATTGAAAAATAATAAAAGTAATATGATTGTTACAATGATAAATTCACTGGACAGTTACAATAAATGGGAAGACATTGTCGGAAAAGGAAGAATATTACCGGCTTTTCCAGGAGCAGGCGGAAGTATAAATGATGATGGTATCCTCGATGCAGCACTTACTCCAAGGTTGATTCAGCCGACAACATTTGCAGAAATATCAGGAAATAAATCCGAAAGAACTAAGCAGTTTTACGCTTATATGAAAAGAATGAAGAAATGCGGATGCAAGACGAAAAAGGTACAGTGAT
>OGIO01001830.1_pt1 | contig 15301 bp, 8 predicted proteins | sample 1571841 | NCBI WGS metagenome assembly OGIO01 (sample SAMEA2582111, study PRJEB24529) | metagenome | biome: Human gut stool | place: China | collected 2011
TTTAGTGGCTTTTTTGCGAGCAAAAAAGCCACTAAACTCCGTCCCCAAATGGTCCACCAAACTCCGTCCCCAAATAGTCTTGTATGAAAATAATGTTTTTGATAATATAAATATATTAAACTGTTTAAATGTCTTTTATCGATAAAGATCATATTGGCAGAGAAAATAATTTTATAAGAAGTGGTGAAAGAAATGAAAACATCTGACAGAGTCATCCTTCCTTTGGTTGGAAGTGCATTTCAACCGGGAAAGGCAGCAGAAGCAATTGAAAGAATAGAAGATAAGGAACTGGCGCAGATTGCACAGGGAGAATATTATTTCTTCTCAGCTCAGGCAGAAAAATGTGTGGAGATGGTAAAAGATTATCTGGATCATGATGATGTGATGCTCCGGCTATCGGCGGATATGCTTTATATATTTGCGAATCTTACACTTGGAGATCCTCAGGCAGCACAGCATACAAGGGAAGATGTGCATCAGTGTCTGACATGGGCAATGCAGGAGGACGCGCCTGTGAATGTAAAGGCAGCATGTCTGTTCGCATTTTATGTAATCAGCACATTTCTTCATATACCGCCGGAGAAAGGAACCCCACCACTTCAGCAGTACATTCCGTATCTTCCAATTGGACAACGATTATTTGCAGTGAGTCTTTTAGCACATGAGATTTATCTGAGACAGGATTATGCAAAGGCAAAAGGTGTTGTACAGGGTGCATTTCTGATGGCAGACGGAGTTTATCCGATTTCCATGATTTATCTGGGGTGCGTACAGGCAATGTGTCAGATTAATCTGAAAGAACAAGAAGAAGCAATTCAGACGGTGACCCGGGCATGGGAGAGGGCAAGACCGGACAAACTCATGGAACCATTCATCGAGTATCATGGTCTGCTTCAGGGGACTTTGGAAGTCTGTATAAGGAGAAAAGAGCCGGAAATGTACAAGAAGCTGGCGGATGGTGTACTTGCATTTAGCCGTGGTTGGATGAAGATTCACAATCCCAAGACGCAAAAGGCAGTGACGGATCTTTTGACTCCGCTGGAATTTTCCATAGCCATGCTGGCGTGCAGGGATTGGACGAACAAGGAAATCGCAGAACATCTGGGACTGTCTGTGAATACGGTGAAGCACTATGTCTCCGGAATTCTGGAAAAACTACATATTGATAAACGCGATAAGATTAAAGAATTTGTAAATCAATAATATGATATGGAAAGTGTCTGTTTTACAGAGAAATTGTAAAATAGGCACTTTTTTTGCTTTCAACGGGCATGTGAGGATTGTATTTTTTTTGATACAATATGTATAGACACTTATTTTTGAGAAAAAAATGAGGAGGGATAATACATATGAAGAAACGTCTGATCAGTATGATTTTGAGTGCGGCACTGCTTGCAACATCGGTGCCGGTCACGACATTTGCTGAAGATGCGAATACGCAGAATCCGGTTGTGCATTCGGAGGAAGGAACGTCTCAGGGTTCGAATGTGCGGAAGGAATCCAGCATTGACTATAAGAAAAATGGAGGAGCGTTTGTGGAAGGATACACGGCTCCGTCTAATTACGACGAGCCGGTGACAGAACTTCCGGGAGCAGAGAAGATCACAAAAGCAGGATATGAGTTTGCCGGCTGGTATGATAATGAGGAGTTTAACGGGGAACCGGTTAATTTGCTTAGTACGGCTGATCATACTGGCAGCGTTGTCCTCTATGCAAAATGGACGGAACGTTACTATTATGTGGATATTCCACAGAAGGTCAATGCGAATGGGGATAAGTTTACGATAAAAGCGGATGCAGGTGGATTATATGACAAGGATTATGTGAGTGTGACAGTCCAGTCTGAAAATGACTGGAAATTAAAGAGTGGTTTACATAGTCTTGCATATGAACTGAGAAATCCGCAGAGTGGTTCGGCACTGGAAAATGGTTCGGTTGTCGCAAGTCTTACGAAAGATGAGAGCCATAAGCAGCAGGAATATGACTGCAACATTCTGGACAAACCGAACTATACGGGTGATTATACAGATCACCTGACTTTTGATATTGCATTTCAAGATACAACGTACAACATTAAATATGAGACAAATGGCGGAATTATCACGAAGAAGAATCCGCAGCAGGCAGATCAGATGCTCACAATAACAGAAGAGCAGTACCAGGCAGGAACTATTCTGAAGGATCTGCCGGCACCGGTGAAAAAGTCCAGTACATTTCTTGGCTGGTGTTACGATGAAGCATGCACCAGATATGTGGACAGTAAGGATCGTCTTTTGAGTGATGTGACACTGTATGCTTCCTACGCAGACAACCAGCCGATGGAAGAAGTGTCCATGGCGACTTATGCCAGAGCAAATGATGTGGCAACAGATTTTACGATTCCGATGACGGATACAAGTGCTGCTATGACGCCTGACCAGGTGCGAAAAAATTTCACGATAAAAAACGTGACAGATTCTTCCGAAATGGTTACGGTAGATGTGACCGAAGGAGCAGACCATACATTTACGATCAGTAATCCGAACGGATGGACACCGGGGGCGGCCTATAAGTTGGAGCTTCAGGAAAAGGCATTATATTTTACAGGATTTGACCCGACGATCCGTGTCTATGATTTTACGGTCTACCGCGAAGAAGTCAAAAATGTAGAGTTAAATAAAGAGATTAAGTATATTCACAAGAAAGAGCTGTCCAATCTGACTGTAAATGGAAAGAAAGTAGAGGAAGTCTCAATCGCGGCAATGACGGTTGGAACAGACGGTTCCCTGACTGAAGAAGGCAGTGACACGACCGGAACATTTACATATAAGAAGCAGTTAGAAGTCGGCGACCAGGTTGCAATTTATTCCGGTGATGTGATCCCGACCATGGATATGTCCTCTGGTGGCAACAGTGATGTGTCATTTATCGAGATTACAGGAGCGGACGGGGACAAGTATACATATCGCGGCTCTAGACCGGAAGACGTGCTCTTTATGCCGGATGTGCTGCCGCTTTCTATGGACAAAGATCAGGACGGTGACCCGGATAATAACAGTGTAACGATTAATGTCAGTGACCTGACCTTTGGTGATGACGCTATGAGTCAGGCTATGGATTTGGACAGTGAGACAACCGTAGATGAGGGGGATTATCTGGCAATTTACACAGGGACAATGGGAGAAAATGAAAGCGGAACCGTGTCTCTCTATGGAAAGATTACGAGTGTTCTGTTATCAGAAGGGAAATACATAGTAAGCTATATACCTGTGAGCGAAGAAGATATGCGTCAGACTATGGATGTGTATCAGAAGGAAAATGTAGAAGGTGAGGACCTTCTGGAAGATACAGATGTGCAGGCGCTGGAAGAGGATATTGAGACACAGGCAGTAGACAGCGGATTTGCATCAGAAGTTGCAGAAAGAGTTGCTGATGCGGCAATGGAGACAGAATCTTTTGAGGAGCTTCAGGAATCTCTCAAGGAAGATATGAATGCAGATATCATGATTCAGAGCCAAAGCTATGGTCAGTTGAGAAAGGCAAGAGCAGCAGGTGGGGCAGGCGGTTCCCGTGTGGAATTAGGAGTACCGACTGTAAAAGCAAATCTCGGCACGACACTGAAACATTTTGACGGAGATGTGAGTGGACTAAGGCTTGCACTGGAGATTGGCGTGCCGATTACGATTCATGTGAACCGGGGCGCAGACATCGAGATCATGATCACAGCGACATTTGAACAGGAAGTGCGAGTATCCATCGATGTGGACGGTTCAGCCGTGTGGAAAACATGGGGATTTATTCCGTACATTGCAGATTATCGCGTAACGGCATCTCTGGAATTATATGAATACACAGGAATCGGACTGAATGTCAACTTCAAGACTGCAGAAACCGGAAACCCGGTATCTGATTCCAGTTCGAAATTACGAAAAGGTGTCAACAAGATTACCGAAGAGCTGAAGAATATGATGGAGAATGGCGAGGATTATCTAAATTCTGCATCAGGTCTCGTCAGTGGCGGAGATGAAATATCCGTATCCAAGTCTCTGGCAGAGAGGTACTCGGAACTTCTGGCAGACGAGGCAGACTGGGTGGAAATCTACAAGCGTCCGCTGGTAGACCAGCATTTCCGTGTGCTTCTGATCATTGACATTCAGGTGAAGCTGGAATTCGTTGTTTCCGCGAATGTGAACATTTCCATCGGAATGACGTACTGGTATAAGAATGCGAAAGAGTATGTCTTCTGTGTACGGGTCAAAGAGCGGACGGCGACCAATGATACGATAGATCTGGTAGAGGAGCAGTATGAATTTACGGCATATGCTATGGGAACTCTTGGCATCAAAGCCGGTGTGAGACTGACGGTGCGTGTGGGATTATTATCAACGTCCATCGCCAGTGTTGGTATCTCGGCGGATGTGGGCGGTTATGCACAGGTCTGGGGTTACCTCTACTACGAATTGAAGTATACGGCATCGGCAGGACGAAGCAGCCGTGCTATGGGAGCTATGTATCTGGAAATCGGTATTTATCTGGAAGTGAAGTTCGAGGCACAGGCACTGTCCAATGCATTTACCTATAATCCGACACTTTACGAGAACGAGTGGCCGCTTTATAGGGTAGGTGTTCTGGAAAATGTACTGGATTTTGCTTATACCCAGGATAAGATTGCCGAGATTAATATGAAGCGGGAGATTCAGTCGGTTCAGATTCCGGATGAATATTTCAAGATGCAATATATGGACATGAAGACCGGACTGGACGACGGAAAATATTACGAGAAGATTTACGAAGATGATACAAAGTATTTCAACATTTCCATGACGAACAGTGCGTTTACGTATGATCCGGCGACCAATATTATCCGTGTAAATCCAGGTGATGAGCCGGAGCAGGATGGCGAGATGATCATTACATGGAAAAACCAGGAAGGTACCTTCAATACGAAGCCGTGTGCAAGAAAGATCAAGCTTCACTGGGACCGCCTGCGAGATGGTTACTATATTGCATTCCAGAGTAATGGCGGATCTTTCGTCGATGCAATTACCGGAAAATATAATGCCGGGATCAAGAAACCGGAAGATCCGGTAAGACTCGGATACACATTTGCCGGCTGGTATGAGGACATGGATCTCACCATTCCATACACCATTCCGGAAACCATGCCGGAAGAAGACAGACTTGTCTATGCAAAATGGGAAGCAGCCGATGTGGGTTATACAGTCGTAGATTATATAGAAGGAACGAATGGAACCTATGAAGCACAGACTCCGGTGAAAATGAGTGGCAGGACGCAAGAGAAAGTAAGCCCGGTTCCAAAAGAGCGTACGGGATTTGTAACACCGCCGCAGCTTACGGAGACTGTAAAAGCAGACGGCAGTCTGGTCATCAATTACTATTATGCAAGAAATAAATATACACAGACATTCAAGTCCGAAAAAGAGACGGAGAATGGAACTGAGACAGAAGTGATCGCAGACGGAAATTACCGATATGGAACCATGATGCCGACACCGGCAGTCTACAGACCGGGATATGAATTCCTTGGCTGGGAGGACGAAGAAGGCGCTGAGGTTCCAAAGGAAGTTCCATCTGAGAACAAGACCTACATTGCAAAATGGAAAGCACTGGAAGGCATTACTTATACCGTGAAATACTACGTGCAGAATACGGATAACAGCGGATACAGCTTAAGTGAGACTGCGGCTCTGACCGGACAGATGGGAGAGAAAGTCACAGCAAAAGCAGCAGATTTTGACGAGAAAGTCTATCACTTAAAAGGTGAACTGCCGAAGGGAACGATCAAGGCAGATGGCAGTCTTGTACTGAAAGTGTACTATGATCTGAATGAGTACAAACTGACCTTTGATGCAAAAGGCGGAGAATCAGACCAGACAGAAGTGACGGCAAGATATGGTGACAAGATTGCATCACCGATGCCGACAAGAAAAGGCTATGTATTTGAAGGCTGGTATACAGACGAGGCATGTGAGAACGCATTTGGCCAGACGATGCCGGCAAAAGATATGACGGTCTATGCAAAATGGGAGAAGCAGAAAGTCAACTATACAGTCCGGCATCTGATGGAAAAATTGCCAGATGCAGAAGAAGAAAACCCGGGTGGAGATAAAGAAGAGTATCCGGACTTAGATAAACCGGTTGAGGAAGAAGATCCATATATCTTATATGAAGAGGAAGTCTTTGCGGCATATCCGGAAGATAAAGTGACGCCGGACGTGAAGCGTTACGAAGGCTTTACTTCACCGGAAACACAGACCGTGGTAGTGGACGGAAACGGCAACACAGTTATTGAATACAAGTATGCGAGAAATATCCATAAGCTGAAACTGGTAGACCGCGGGGTCGATGAAAATAATATGGAAGGATTCGGAATGCCATTTGGTGCGGCGATTACAGAAGTAGCAATCCGGGATGGATATCGCTTTGAAGGCTGGTATACAGATAAAGATTTCAACAATCGATTCGATGGAACCATGCCGGACAAAGATCTGACGCTCTATGCAAAACAGACACCGGTGATGAGCAGCTATACCGTCTATCATTATAAAGAATCTGTAGATGGTTCTTACTTTGGTCTGACGGACGAAGAAGTATTAAGCGGACTGACAGAATCAGAAGTGACTCCGCAGCCAAAACAGTATGAAGGATTTACTTCGCCGGAGGCCAAAACAGAACAGGTAAATGGCTGGGGCGGACCGGATATCTGGTATTACTATACGCGGAACAGCTACAATCTGACTTATGTCCTGAATAATGGAGAAGATAACAAGACTTCAGAAGTTCGCTATGAGGCAGATATTACAAATACTCCGTCGCAAACAGGCTATGCATTTGCAGGCTGGTACACGGACGAAGCACTGACACAGCCGTACGTACAGACGACCATGCCGGCACATGACCTGACACTCTATGCAAAATGGGAAGCCGGAATGAAGACTTATCAGGTGAGACATTATCAACAGTCCATTGACAATTCAGAGCAGTATGATCTGGCAGAGACAGAAAATGTCACAGCTAAAACAGGAGAACATCTGACGCTGGCAGTAAAAGCGTATGAAGGATTTACAGCACCAAAGCCGGTTAGCTATGATGTAGTAGATGATGGCGAGATCACATATGTAGATTACAAATATACGCGTGACCGTCATCAGGTAACGATCTATTACAATAACGGTAATGACAGCGAGACAAAAGAACTTGCATATGGTGAGAAATGGGAGGAAAAACCATATCGTGCCGGTTATGCATTTGCAGGCTGGTATACAGACGCAGAGTTTACAAAAGCATTTGACGGAGTGGTTCCGGCACGTGACATCACACTTTATGCAAAATGGGATGTGCAGAGTGTAAACTACACAGTCAAGCATTGTCTGCAAAATGCCAATGATGACGGATATTCGCTGGGAGCACAGGAGAACTTCAACGCTGATACGGATACGGTTGTTACACCGGAAGTAAAGAACTTTGAAGGATTTACAGCACCGGAGAAACAGCAGGTGACAGTCGAAGGTGATGGAAGAACAACGGTCATTTACCGTTACACAAGAAATGTGCATACGCTGACGCTTAAGAACTACGATGGTAAGACAGATAAGACGGTAGAAGCAAGATATGAAATGTCCATACCGAAGCCGATAAGAGCCGGTTATGCATTTACAGGCTGGTATACAGATGAAAAATGTACGAAAGAGTACAAAACTAATATGCCGGATCAGGATCTGACACTTTATGCAAAATGGGAAGCAAACATCGTCAACTATGTAGTAGAACATTATCAGCAAAATGTACAAGATGACGGTTATACGCTGAAAGAAAGCAGTCATGCACGGGCGGCTGCGGATAGCGAAGTGACACCAGAGGTCATGAAATATAAAGGTTTCGAGGAACCGAAGACAGAGAAAGTTATCATTTCCGGAGACGGACAGACGACAGTGAAGTACTACTATAAGAGAAATGTACATACAGTCACATTTGACGCAGATTCCGGAACATTCGTTGCAGAAAAGGGTGAGGACGACAGTAAGATTGTCGTGACCGGACGCTATGGCGCGAATATTATAGTGCCGAAAGCACCGACAAGAACCGGATACCAGTTCCTTGGCTGGGACAAAGAGGTGGAAATGACGGTTCCGGATAAAGATCTGACTTATAAAGCACAGTGGCTGAAGATGGAATATACCCTTCAGTTCAAGACAGGAGAAGGAACGTCTGTTTCACCAATCAAAGGAAATTACGGCGACAAGATAAATGCACCAGAAAATCCGACAAGAAAAGGATACATTTTCAAAAACTGGAGTGAGAATGGTAAGAAGGTGGACAAGCTTCCGGCGACTATGCCGGCCGAAAGTCATATTTACACAGCAATATGGGAGCAGGAGACATACCAGATTACTTATGACTTAAATGGCGGAAGCATGAAGTCCGGGGAGAAGAATCCGACGACTTACAACGTGGATACCACTGTATTCAAACTGAAAAATCCAGTCCGGGCAGGATACACATTTACTGGTTGGAGCGGAACCGAAATTACAGGAGTAAGTGACAATGTGTCTGTAAAACAGGGTTCTACAGATAACCGGACATATAAGGCGAACTGGAGAGAGAATACATATCAGATTACATTTATCTTAAGCGGTACGGAGGCGAAAGGCTCCATGGCAGCAAAGACGGTCAATTACACGGAAAATGTAACACTTCCAAAATGCGGATTCACCTGCAAAGGCCATTCCTTTAAGAGATGGTACACCGTAGATAAGAAGGGCAAGAAGACTTATTACTCTGACCGGCAGAAGGTGTCAAAGCTGACCGATGTAAACGGCGGTGTTGTGACACTTTATCCGGAATGGGAGGCAAATGTGTACAATGTTACATTTGACTATGGTGACGGAAGAGCGAAGACAGTCAGAAAGACCAAATACGGTGATAAATACCAGTTCCCGTCAGATCCGACACGTTACGGCTGGGAGTTCAAAGGCTGGAAAAAAGAAGGAGCCAACACAGCATTTGACATGAGTACGAAAGAGCTGCAGCTTCAGGACACGAAAGATATTACCTTATACGCAAGCTGGAAAGCGAACCAAAAATATTCTTACAGACCATCAAATTCCGGCAATACATATCGTGTGACAGATAAACATGAGTATACCAGATTTACTTATTATGTAGACGGTAATCAGACTTCTGTAAAGACAACCGGAGACAGTGGACTGAATCCGGCAAGATATCATTTGAATATGAAGAATATTTCCTATAATGCAGTACATCAGAATTATTCAAAGATGAGGATTAGGATTAGTTACAAGATTAAAATGGTAAAAGATGGTTATTCAGATCTGAGAATTTCCTACCATACGAAATCCGATAATAAGGATCACACAGAGTGGAAGAAAAATACGGAGGATCTGAAGAAGAAAAACGGTAAAACGATTACCTGTGAATATACACTTACGACCGGAAGCAAGATTGATGTGGACAGTCTGACGCTGGAATTTGATGCACATGGAATAGGACCGGATCGATATGATCTCAGCAATCTGAATGTAGATATTACATTTGAGTAGGAGGAAACAGATGAAAGAACATACAGAAAAAAATAAAATATTTATTGTCATTATCATCTGTCTGTGTGCGGTCATCATTGCAGGACTGATTTGTTTCATGAAATTGAAAGGAGGTTCAGATTCGGCTTTTACGCCGGATCTGGATCCAAATGCGAAGACCCAGACGGCAGACGATACCGGGGAAAAGCCGACAGGAATCCGGATACCGGGCTATCCGTCCATTACGATTGAGGCAGACAAAAAAGACGTGCAGATGAACCTGATGAATCCAGAAGGAAACCCATGTTACTTTACATTTGAAATTGTGCTTAACGACACAGGTGAGACCATCTACACATCAAAGATGGTAGAACCGGGTAAGGCAATTACAGAGGTGACATTAGACAAGGCACTTGCAGCGGGAGAATATCCGGCGACCATCAAGATTACGACAGCATCACTCACGGATGGTTCTGCCATGAACGGGGCAAATGTAGAGACTACATTAATTGCACAGTAACAGGAGGGGAGAACGATGAAAAAGAGAAGTATCAGAACACGAATTTTTTTCGCACTATTGACTCCGGTGCTGTTTACCTGTGTGGAAAAGCCAGCCTATGCAGCAACCACTCAGACGGCAGGAAGTTCAACGGTCACCTATCATGTGGATCCTGCTTACCAGGTTACAATACCGGTAGATACAAGTATGCAGCTCAATGAGACAGAAGTTCCATATGGAAAAATTGTGGTAGATCAGGTGCAGATTGAGGATGGAAAATGTATCCAGGTGTCACTGTTAGCTGATTTTAACTTGAAGAATTCCAACAATTCAAAAGCAATAATTCCTTATCAGATTTTGGCTGGGGACGAGGCGGGAAGCCACCCATTTACATCAGTGCAGTATACAAAAGCCGGGGAAGAGACACCTCTTATTATCGCGATTAAAAAAGAAGACTGGAAGAAGGCGGTGGCCGGACAGTACTCAGATACGGTAACATTTACCATATCCTATGTAGACAAAAGGAAGTAAGGGGGGATTTCATGAGGGAAATAAAAGGAATTTCGTCAGGAAGTGTGGAAAACAGAAAAGTCAGAGTGACAACTGCACTAATTGCGACCATTCTGATTATAGCTGCGACAGTTATTGCCATGTATTTTAAAACCCTGTCCGTTTTAGCAGCAGATGCAGGAAGCACATCGAATTTCCAGAGTACCATAAGTACGACTGTACCGGATTCGCATAATATTCGTGTAGAAAAAAGTCATGCAGATGTAGTGATTGAAGGAGAAGAAGACCAGAGCGATGGAAACATGGATAACTTTGTTGTAGATCGTTTTGCCAAGCCGAAGATTCAGATCATACCGGAGAAAGGATGGAAGGTTTCAAGGATGCTTCTGAATGGGGAAGATGTTACGGAACAGTTCAAGGACGGATATCTGACACTGGAAGAAGTCTGTGAAGATCTGACACTGGTCATTGAGACAGCAGAAGATACCAGCGGCGGCGAAAACAAAGACCAGGACAAAGATAAAGATCCGGGAAAAAATCCAGATAAGGATAAAGATCCGAATAAAGGAACTACAGGCAGTGGAAAGGGAAAGGACTCAGGGGAGAAGACTCCGATGAATAAGCTGAAGAACTGGAAGGCTGCAGTCACAGGAGATGAAGCCAGACCGATGCTTTATACAATAGCAGTGATTGCAGCAGGAGTGATTAGTGTGCTGATATTAAGAAGAAAAAGTAAATAACAGGGCCGGTTGGGGACGGAGTTTAGTGGCTTTTTTGCGAGCAAAAAAGCCACTAAACTCCGTCCCCAAATGGTTCTAACTCCCGTCCCCAACCTTCCATCCCAAAAGGTTTATTCTTTATCTAGTATTTTATTGAACCGGCTTAAGAAAGTTATTGTTGTGATTATCGCAGCCAGTATATCACTGATAGGTTCAGCTAAAAAGACGGCAAATACTTTATTCTGGATAAAAAGTGGCAGGATAAAGATTAAAGGAATCAATAAAATCAGTTTTCTTAAACAGGCAAGCAACAGACTGACCTTTGCCTGCCCAAGAGCCATAAAACTTTGCTGGCAGCAGACTTGAAAACCGAGGGAAAAGATTCCGGCCATATAAATTCTTAAAGCCCATGCAGTATAAGTGATTAATTCCGTATTATTAGAAAAAATTCCGGCAAAGAGTCTTGGAAATGCAGTTACAATAATACAGAAAAGGGTTGTAAATATTGCACATACTTTAAATTGTGTAAAAAAGGCTTTCTTGACGCGGTCTTTATTTCCGGCACCAAAGTTGTAACTCATGATTGGCTGACCACCCTGACAAATTCCCTGAAGCGGTAAGGTGGCAAGCTGACTGATGCTTGTAATAATCGTCATGGCACCAACAGCAATATCTCCGCCGTATCTTGAAAGGCTGGAAGTAAAGCTGATCGAAAGGATACTTTCTGTGGACAGCATGACAAATGTGGAAACACCAAGTGCAAGACAAGGTAAAATAATATCTTTTTGTAATCTAAAATTTTCTTTCTTCAGATGTAAAATCGTCTTTTCCCCAGATAAGAATCTAAGAATCCATATTGCTCCGACTGCCTGACTTAAAACAGTGGCGATTGCAGCTCCTCTTACTCCGAGATTAAATACGAAAATAAAAATCGGGTCGAGAATGATATTGATTACGGCACCGATTATTGTTGTGAGCATGCTGATTTTGGCAAATCCCTGTGTTGTGATAAAGGGATTCATTCCAAGAACAATTAAGACAAAAATACTTCCAAGAATATAAATTCTCGCATATGCTACAGCATAAGGGAGTGTTTTTTCACTTGCTCCAAATAAAGTCAGCAGTTTTGGTGCTAAAATAAAGAAAATTACGGTAAGGATTATGGCCATAAGAACCAGAAGTGCGAAACAGTTTCCTAGAATTTGTTCAGCTGTTTTGTTATCCTTCTTTCCCATTGAAATTGCAGCACGTGGGGCACCACCGGAACCGGCAAGCATGGCAAATGCATTGATCAACATAAGGATTGGGGTAAATAATCCGACTCCGGTTAAAGCTGCGGCACCAACGCCTGAAATGTGTCCAATGTAGATGCGGTCTACAATGTTATATAAAAGGTTAATAATTTGCGCAACAACAGCCGGAATTGCAAGCTGTGCCAAAAGACGTGGTATTTTTTCAGTTTCCATCGCTTGTGTGTTAGACCTACTATTCATATCTGTGTTCTCCTAAATAATTATAAAATCAAAGAGCATTATATCCAGTTATCAACAAAAATTCAAGTATTGGGGAGGGGGTTAGTGAACCATTGGGGGTTGGGGTGCCAGTTGGGGACGGGGTTTAATGGCTCTTTTGGCTTGACCAAAAGAGCCATTAAACCCCGTCCCCAACTGGCACCCCAACCAAATCAACTCTTACCAAATATTCATGATATGTTGCATTATCAGGCTGACTACAGTAATGCCAACCCAGCAGGATGCTCCAAGTAAAATTGGTTTGCCACCGGATTTTACCAGCTTGACAACATTGCTGTTTAAGCCAATTGCAGCCATCGCCATAATGATGAAGAACTTAGATAATTCTTTCAGTGGAGCGAATACATCTGCGCTCACGCCGAGACTCATGCATATAGTTGTGATAATTGCTGCAATGATAAAATACAGGATAAACATTGGAAATGCACGTTTCAGGCTGAAATTTCCGGTTGATTTTCCATCTTTTGCGGCTGACTTTGCACGAATCAAGGACAGAACCAGTGTAATTGGAATGATTGCAAGAGTACGAGTCAGTTTTACAGTGACAGCAGTATTCAGTGTTTCACTTCCAAGATTCCATATACTGTCCCAGGTAGAGGCAGCAGCAGTGACGGAAGATGTATCATTGATTGCAGTTCCGGCAAATATACCGAAAGCATTTCCTCTTGTAGTATCGAAACCGAGTGCATTTCCAAGGATTGGAAATAATACAGCAGCGATGGCATTAAAAAAGAAGATAACGGAAATCGCCTGTGCAACTTCTGTATCATCGGCGTCAATGACTGGTGCAGTAGCAGCAATTGCAGAACCACCGCAAATGGAAGAACCAACTCCGACTAAAATAGAGGTATTAGAAGGAACGTTTAACACTTTGCGAAGCAGCCATGCGATAAGCAAAGAGGTACTAATTGTGCTGATGATAATCGGAAGGGACTGACGTCCGGTCTGCAAAATAACTCCGAGGTTCATACCAAAACCAAGGAGGACAACAGCGGTCTGTAAAATGATTTTGGAAGTCCATTTGATTCCGGCTTCTGCATTTTTTTTATTTGTCCAGAAACAAGTGATTACCATTCCGGCAAGAATCGCAATGACAGGTCCCCCAATGACAGGAAATATTTTTCCGATAAGCCAGGAAGGAATGGCAATAAAGAAACAAACCAGAATGCCGATAAGATTTTTCTTGATAAAATTCATGATAAATTCCTTTCTTTGAAATAGTTTTGTGTTTTGTAATTGAAATCGTTACGTTTTACATTATGTGTGACCAGTAACTTGAATTTTACTAAACAATTACAAAGTATAACACTGGAAAACAATAATAAAAAATTATATAATGTTATTGAAAGATAAAAATATGTTATCTCAGTCGAGAAGACTCCCACCTCTTCAGGTGGTGAGTAATAGCAAATTTGTCTCAGTGGGAGTCCAATCTCCGACTGAGATAAACGCTCCGCGAGGATGCGCAGTGATTCTGATAGGAATATGTCAGCTTCGCTGACCAGAATCACGCGCCAAGTCTCACGGACATTCGACTTGAATGATAAAAAAGGAAAACAGCATGTTAGATTTTAGAATAGAAACATTTTTGATGGTTACTGAAACCATGAATTTCACAGAGGCGGCCAAGAGACTTCATATTACACAACCCGCAGTATCACAGCATATTCATTTCCTGGAGAAAGAATATGATACCAAATTATTTTCCTATCATAACAAGCGGCTTAAAATGACAGAAGCAGGAGCAATCTTAAAAAAGCGTCTCATGACGATGAAAAATGATCAGCTTGCACTGAAAAATGAAATCAAAGTGCAAGAAAACAAGAAAGAAGTCCTTTCTATTGGGGTTACAATGACAATTGGAGAATATGCGATTGTAGAGCGACTGGCGGATTTTTTGCTAAAACATCCCGAGATGAATTTGCATATCCATTATGGAAATACAGCACAGCTGTTAACGTTGCTTGATAAAGGGAATATTAATATGGCATTAGTGGAAGGAAATTATCCGAAAGAGAACTATGAACATAGAAAATATAGTACCGAAGATTATATAGCAGTTTGTGCAGTCGAGCATAAATTCGAACAAGCAAATCCAAAAACAATGAAAGAGCTTTTGCAGGAACGTCTGCTTGTAAGGGAAACTGGTTCCGGAACGAGAAATATTCTGGAAGAATTATTGCTTGCAAGAGGAATGAAGATAGAAGATTTTCAGCATTATGTAGAAGTAGAAAATATGCATACGATTATAGGATTCTTAAAGAAAGACTGCGGAATTTCATTTATGTATAAAGTTGCAGTTGAAGACGAATTGAAAAAGGGGACGCTAAGAGAAATTCAACTCTCAGATTTTAAAATGCAGCACGATTTTGATTTTATCTGGGAGAAAGGAAGTATTTACGCAGAAAAATATCGTGCAGTGTGTGAAGAACTGCAAAGCTAAGGGGACCATTTGGGGACGGAGTTTAGTGGCTTTTTTGCTCGCAAAAAAGCCACTAAACT
>OGIO01001852.1_pt1 | contig 15148 bp, 9 predicted proteins | sample 1571841 | NCBI WGS metagenome assembly OGIO01 (sample SAMEA2582111, study PRJEB24529) | metagenome | biome: Human gut stool | place: China | collected 2011
GTGATGTGACTGGAGTTCCAGACGTGTGCTCTTCCGATCTAAACGGAAATCGATGAGATGAGAAAAGAATTTCTGTCCAATGTTTCACATGAATTAAAGACGCCGATTGCACTTATTCAGGGCTATGCGGAAGGATTGAAGGAAAGTGTGAATGATGATGCGGAAAGCAGGGATTTTTACTGTGATGTGATTATAGATGAATCGGCCAAAATGAATAAGATGGTACAGAAACTGCTGACACTCAATCAGATCGAATTTGGGAATAATTATGTGGAGATGGAACGGTTTGATATCATTGCGCTGATTGACGAAGTGTTGAATCAGTCCAATATACTGCTTCAGGAAAAGAATGCAGAAGTATTTTTTGACAACCAGACGCAGCTCTATGTGTGGGCGGATGAATTCCAGATAGAGGAAGTATTGACAAATTATATCAGTAACGCAATTCATCATCTGGGCTTTGCAAAAAAAATCTGGATTTTCCTGGAAGAAAAAGAAAAAATCGTGCGTGTGAACGTATATAATACAGGAAATCATATTCCAGAGGAAGATCTGGATAAAGTCTGGATTAAATTCTACAAGGTGGATAAGGCGAGAACCAGGGAATATGGCGGAAGTGGAATCGGTCTGTCCATTGTAAAGGCGATCATGGATTCCATGAATATGCAATGTGGGGTGGAAAACAGGGAAGAGGGAGTGAATTTTTGGTTTGAGGTGGAAAAAGACAAAAATTAATATTGAAGTATTCTGAAAATAATGATAAAATATGAGTATTGTTAAGAAGTAAAAATATGGAAGAATAAAGGTGTGCGTATGAATCGGAGAAAGATGAAAAAAACTGTATGTCTTATGCTTGTAGCATTGATGGCTGTTTCTGGTATGGGGTGTGCAAAATCAGAATTGACAGGGATGTCAGAAGAAGAGAAAAATTTATATGTTCAGTATTCGGCCAATCTGATCTTACGTCATGATAAGAATTATATTGACAGAATGACTTATGTGGAAGCAGAGTCTGAAACAGAGACGGAAGCACAGACAAGCAGTAATGTGGCAGGAACGGACAGTCAGAATCAGGCAGGTGTGTCGGATTCTTCTGCTACCCTGACAGATATGAACAGTCTGTTCCAGGTAAACGGTCTGGATATCCAGCCGGCGGGTTATGAGGTGACGGATTCCTATCCGTCTGCGAGCAGTGGGTTAGGAATGAGTATGGTCGCTGTAAAGGGATACAGACTTTTAGTCCTGAAATTTGCCGTGACGAATACAGGAGGAACGGATGCTGCTCTTGATATGCTTGGAACAAAAGCAGAATATAAAGGAATTATCAACGACTCTGTCCGCATGAACGCACAGGTAACGGCACTTTTAAATGCACTTAATACATATCGGGGAACGATACCGGCAGGCGGCAGTACAGAACTTGTCCTGGTGTTCCAGATCAATGAGAATGATGCGGATAACATAGGTTCAGTAAAACTGAACCTAACATATAACGATAAGCAGGGAACTGTTGTCATACAATAAGGAGGCATAATTATTATGGAAACAAATATTTTATTGGAGAATGGAACAAATGAGTTAGAGGTACTGGAGTTTACCATCGGCAATAATCATTATGGCATCAATGTGGCAAAGGTACGCGAAATCATAGGATATCAGGAGGTAACACCGGTACCGAATTCACATCCGAGCATTGAAGGCATCTTCATGCCGAGAGATAAGATTATTACAGTTATCAGCCTTGCAAAGGAACTGAATCTTGCCATGACAGGTTCTACACAGACGGATATGATGATTATTACAAATTTCAATAAGCTGGATATTGCGTTCCATGTACAGTCTGTAGTAGGTATCCACAGAATCTCATGGGCAGATATTATCAAACCGGAAGCAACCCTGAATACCAACGAGACAAGTGTTGCAACCGGAATCATCAAAATGGACAAAAAACTGATTATCATTCTTGATTTTGAAAAGATTGTAACCGATATTAGTCCGGAAACCGGTCTGAAAGTTTCTGATATTACCTTACTTGGCGAAAGAGAAAGATGTGACGAGCCGATTTTGATGGCGGAGGATTCCCCATTATTAAGCCAGTTGATCAGTGATTCTTTAAAGAAAGCAGGTTATACAAACCTGATTCGTACCGCAAATGGTGATGAAGCATGGAAACAGCTGGAGAAGTTTAAGAAGGAAGGCAATCCGACAGAGAAAGTAAGCTGTATCATAACCGATATCGAGATGCCGGTTATGGATGGACACCGTCTTACAAAACTGGTAAAATCCGATGAGGAATTAAAGTCCATTCCATTAGTTATTTTCTCATCACTTGTAAATGATGAAATGCGTGCAAAAGGTCATGCTCTGGGAGCAGATTACCAGCTTTCAAAACCTGAAATCGGAAGTCTTGTACAGGTAATTGATAAACTGCTTGGAAAAGGTAAGGAAGAAAACGAATAAGTTATAAATTTGGAGGATACAGGAGTGGGTTCAGAATCTACATTGCAGCAGATAAAGAAGACCGTGGAAAATGCAGATATGCTTCTTATCGGAATCGGAGAAGAATTTGCATATCCGGAAGAACAGATCCGGGCAGAGGATTATCAGAATTCCTGTTGTTATCTGAAACAGCTGGAAGAAAGAAGTACACAGGAAATCAGAGAACATTTTGAAATCTATGACAGGCTTGTGCAGCTTGTGAAAAATAAAAATTATTTCGTTGTAACCATGTGTAATGATGATTTTATTTTCTGTTCAGGCATGGACAAAGGAAGGGTAACAGCACCATTTGGGACAAGAATGAAGTTCCAGTGCAGTGGTGAGTGTTCGGATGAAGTGTGGCAGATCAGCGATTTACAGCAACAGAAGGAACTGTCTCCTGTCTGCCCTCATTGCAATGCTGTTTTAGTGCCGAATCTGATAGGCAGGGAATGTTATTCCGAACAGGGTTATCTGGAGAGCTGGAAAAGATACCAGATGTGGCTGACCGGAACATTGAATAAGAATATCTGTATTCTTGAATTAGGAGTTGGATTTCGTTTTCCATCTGTTATAAGGTGGCCGTTTGAGAAAGTTGCAGCATTGAATCAAAAAGCAGTTTTTGTAAGAGTAAATGAACAATTTCCACAGATTGCAGAAGAAATAAAAGAAAAATCTTTTTCTGTTCAGCGAAACAGTAAAGATTTTCTTAAGGAAATAGCAGAGAATAATTCAGAAAGAGTAAGTTTATAGGGAGGAAAAAGATGCCAAAGCAGAATAATGCAGCAGAAGAAGATTATCTTGATAATTTACTAAATTCTGTTTTAAAAAATGATGGCGGAGAAGAGATACCAGATGATATTTTTAGAGACGATTTGAAAGAACTGGCTGGCTCCGATGATGATTTTTTCAGCAATATTGAAAAAGGCTGGATGAAAGATCCGTCCCAGAGTGAAAGTAGCAGACTGCCGGAGAAAGTCGCAAAAGAAGAATTGAAAAAGCAGGAAGATATAGAGAATAACCGTGCGGCAGAGAAGAAAGCTGGCAGTGGGGAACTGCAAAATGCCCCGGAATCAGAGAAAACGCAAGGAAACCAGGAATCAGAGGAACAACAAGGGACTCAGGAGTCAGAGAAAACGCAAGGAAACCAGGGATCAGAGGAACAACAAGGGACTCAGGAATCATCAGAAGATGATATGATGGGATTATATGACATTCTGGGAGTTACACCGGAAAATGCGGGCGAAGATACCGCTGGGATCGAGGACCTGGAGAAAAGTGACCGTTCTTCAAAGAAGAAGAAAAAGAAGAGGAAACTCTTTGGAAGGAAGAAAAGAGAAGATACCGCAGAAGAACAAAAAGTTGATCTTGCCCTTGATTTGATGCAGAATGGTCAGAAGGAAGCAGAAGCTTTACAGGAGAAAGCAACCGGTTCAGAAGAGAATACGTCAGAAGAAGCGGAAGAAAATACACCGCAGATGGAAGGACAGCCGGAAGGAACCCCAGGGGCTGCACCGGAAGATGAGACAGAGAGCATTAATTCTTTAATTAGTGATCTCGGGCTTGGAGAGGGCTTGGATGATATTCCGGAGAAAACCGATGAACCGGAGGAAGAACAGCCTGCCGAGGACAAAAAGAAGAAAAAGAAGAAGAAAGAAAAGAAAAAGAAGCCGAAGAAGCAGAAAAAGCCAAAACAGAAAAAACCAAAGAAGCCGAAGAAGGAAAAGAAGCCAAAAGAGCCGAAAGGTCCGGAGGAAATTATCAAAGTACCGATTCCGTTTCTGATATTTTTATTATCCGTAGGTGCACTGATGGTTCTGGGGGTGTTGTTTGGTGGCTCTTATTATCAGTACCAAACAGGAATCAGCAATGCAACAACCTATTATGTAAACCAGAAATACGGACAGGCATATGATGAACTGTATCATCTGGATATTAAAAAGGATGATGAATATTTCTACGGACAGGTAAATACTGTTATGCAGGTATATGCAAATTACCGTTCCTATGCGGAACTGATTAAGATTGGAAATTACACGGATGCTCTGGATTCCCTGTTAAATGGAGTCCGTATGTTTGATAAATATAAGGATATTGCCAGGGATGAATATAATTGCTATAATGATTTGAGTCAGGCACTTACTTGGATTGATACGGCACTGCAGGATGTATACGGCATTACTGAGAGTGAAGCGAGGGAAATCAATTTGGGTGGCAAGAAGCTTGCATACTCAAAGAGGGTGGCAGAAATAGCCGGTCAGGCAGAGAGAAAGGATGCACAGACAGATGATAGCGATAATTGATTATGATGCCGGGAATCTCCGTAGTGTGGAAAAGGCAATGCAATACATCGGCGAAGATGTTATTATTTCACGGGACAGGGATGAGATTCTCGCAGCGGATAAAGTGGTTTTGCCCGGAGTGGGAAGTTTTGGGGATGCGATGGAAAAGCTGAAATCCTATCAGCTGATCAATACGATTTATGATGTCGCAGACAGACAGATTCCTTTCCTGGGGATCTGTCTCGGTCTCCAGCTTCTGTTTGAAAGCAGTGAGGAGAGTCCTGGATTCAGCGGACTGGGACTGTTAAAGGGAAGGATCTTAAGACTTCCGGAAGCAGATTCCCTTAAAATACCGAATATTGCATGGAATTCCCTGGATTTGTGCAATGATGGCAGATTGTTCCGCGGGATTCCAGATCATTCCTTTGTCTATTTTGTACATTCCTATTATCTTCATGCAGAGGAAGAATCCATTGTTAGGGCGACGATTGACTATGGGACAACGGTTCATGCATCTGTAGAAAAAGATAATATATTTGCATGTCAGTTTCATCCGGAGAAAAGTGGGGAAACTGGTTTGCAGATATTAAAGAATTTTGCGGCATTATAGAACAAAGGAGAATAAGATGTATACAAAAAGAATTATTCCATGTCTGGATGTTAATAATAACCGTGTGGTAAAGGGAATCAATTTTGTGAATCTGAAAGATGCAGGTGATCCGGTAGAGGTTGCGAAAGCTTATGATGCAGCCGGTGCGGATGAGCTTGTATTTCTGGATATTACAGCTTCTTCTGATGCAAGAAAAACCGTTGTCGATATGGTAAGACGGGTTGCGGAAAATGTCTTTATTCCATTTACGGTCGGCGGCGGAATCCGGACGGTTGATGATTTTAAGGAACTGCTCCGTGAAGGTGCAGATAAAATATCCGTAAATTCTGCAGCAATTAACAATCCGGATCTGATTGCACAGGCGGCGGACAAATTCGGCAGCCAGTGTGTGGTTGTCGCCATCGATGCCAAAAGAAGACCGGGCGGAGGCTGGAATATATATAAAAACGGAGGCCGTATTGATACCGGACTGGATGCCGTGGAATGGGCAATGAAAGTGAACCGGCTCGGAGCAGGGGAAATACTTCTGACCAGTATGGACTGCGACGGAACAAAGGCGGGTTATGATATTGAACTGACAAGAACCATTGCCGAGAATGTAAGCATACCGGTAATTGCATCGGGCGGTGCTGGTACGGAGGAGCATTTTTACGATGCACTGACGGCAGGCAAGGCGGATGCGACACTGGCGGCATCTTTATTCCATTACAAAGAACTGGAGATTAAGCAACTGAAGAATTATCTTCATCAAAAAGGAGTACCGGTAAGATTATGTCTGGATTAGCAAATGACTGGCTTCCAGCCATGCAGGAAGAGTTTAAGAAGCCATATTATGCACAGTTATATAAAAAAGTACTGGATGAGTATCATAGTGCCCAGGTATTTCCCCCGGCGGCCGATATTTTTAATGCGTTTCATTTTACCCCGTTGTCCGAGGTAAAAGTAGTAATTATCGGGCAGGATCCGTATCATAATTATGGACAGGCACATGGACTGTGTTTCTCTGTAAAGCCGGATGTGGAGATACCACCTTCACTGGTTAATATTTACAAAGAACTTCATGATGATCTGGGATGCTACATTCCAAATAACGGATATCTGGAGAAATGGGCAAGACAGGGTGTTTTAATGCTCAACTCCGTTCTGACGGTGAGAGCACACCAGGCAAATTCGCATCAGGGGATTGGCTGGGAAAAATTTACGGATGCTGTGATTCAGGCGGTAAATACACAGGACAGACCGATTGTATATATGCTTTGGGGAAAGCCGGCACAGAATAAGGCGGCTTCCGTTAATAATCCGAAGCATCTCCTGTTAAAAGCACCACATCCAAGTCCGTTATCCGCATATCGTGGTTTTTTCGGATGCAGACATTTCAGCAGGGCAAATGCATTTTTAGAAGAGAATGGCATACAGCCAATTGATTGGCAGATAGAAAATATTTAATAAAAAGGTTAGATTGTGAATTACAATCTAACCTTTTTACACTTATTCAGACTTTTTGGTAGTGATTATTGTGAAAAATTGTGGTAAAGTAAGGAAAGTGGAACGGAAAAGAAGACATATTTCACAAAATAGTAAAAAAGGAGAATCATTATGAAGAAGAAGAATGTGATGAAAGGAACTGCTTTGGCATTAATATCTGCTATGGGTGTCCAGTCCGTGAACTGGGCTCCGTTATCTGTTCATGCAGAGGAGAGCAGAACAAATGTTGACAGCAAACTTGCTTATTTTGTAGATTGCGGTGACTATGATGTAACAACCTTATCAGCAGGAGATTTGTTTGGTCAGTATAACAGTGTAACAGATCAGGCATATCAGGCAGATGTGGTAACAGGTAAGAAATGGGGTATTGTAGATTCTGTTTCAAATCCTCTTAAGAACGGAACAGCACCGAATGCGGCAATCACAGATGCTGCTTATACAGATAATACATGGCCGTTTGAGACGGATGCAGCGATTGTGGATGGTGCAGATAAGAAGTCAACAAACCGGTACACAAAGAACCAGTTTGAAAATGGAATTGCAAGAAATTTACATTATGCATTTGAACTTCCAAACGGTACATATACGGTTGAGATGTATTTTGCAGATCCATGGGGCGTTTCCCAGACACCGGATGTTGAAGCTGAAGGTAGTGTAGTCATCAATGGTGCAATCGCAGGCACTGCAGAACAGGCAGTGGTAGAAGTAAAAGATGGCGAGTTGAATCTGGATATTACTTCCGAATCTTTATGTATCAATCTCTCCTATATTAAGATTTATTTTGGCGACGTGACAACACCGGATGTAACACCGGGCGATGATGATAATGCGGATGAAACCATCGAAGGAATTGTAGCATATGACCTTTCCGATGTGGATGTTACAGACGCATACCTGACAAATGCGGAGGAAAAAGATATTGCATATATGCTTTCCCTTGACAGTGACAGACTGCTTGCAGGATTCAGGGAAACAGCAGGACTGGATATGCAGGGTGCAACCAGATATGACGGATGGGAGAATACCTTAATTGGCGGACATACCATGGGACATTATCTGACAGCTATGGCACAGGCAGTTGCAGAGCTTCCGGATACGGATGAAAGAAAAGAAGAAGTAGCGGAAAAACTCGAATATATCATTGACGGATTAAAAGAATGCCAGGACGCACTGGGAACCGGTTACATCTTTGGTGCAACATTACCGGATAAATCCAATCCGGAAGCACAGTTTGACAATGTAGAAAAAGGTCTTACCAATATCGGAACACAGTCATGGGTACCATGGTATACCATGCATAAGATACTGGCAGGACTTGTAGATACTTATAAATATACCGGAAATCAGACTGCACTGGAAACCGCAGAAGCACTGGGCGACTGGATTTATGACAGGGCAGCCGGATGGGATACGGCAACAAGAAACCGTGTGCTTGGCATTGAATACGGCGGAATGAACGATTGCCTGTATGAATTATATGCAGTTACACAGAATGATAAATATGCAGTAGCAGCACATGTATTTGACGAAGACAGCCTGTTTAAGACCGTAGCAGCAGGCGCGGATAATGCATTGAACAACAAGCATGCAAATACAACGATTCCGAAATTCCTGGGAGCAATCAACCGTTATGTGACAACAAACGGAAAGGTAATTAATGGAGAAGAAGTGGATGCCAGTGTATATCTGACTTACGCAGAGAAGTTTTTCGATATGGTACTGGAGAATCATACCTATATTACCGGTGATAACAGTGAATGGGAGCATTTCGGTGCGGATCATGTGCTGGATGCAGAGAGAACAAACTGTAACTGTGAGACCTGTAATGCTTACAATATGTTAAAGCTTGCAAAGGCATTATACATGGTAACCGGTGATAAGAAGTATGCAGATTACTATGAAAATACCTTCTATAATACCATTCTTTCTGCCCAGAATCCGGAGACAGGCATGACAACTTATTTCCAGCCGATGGCATCTGGATATTTCAAGGTATACGGAACGGAAACACAGAGTTTCTGGTGCTGTACCGGAAGTGGTATGGAAAATTTTACTAAGCTTGGCAATGCCATTTATTACGGGACCGAGGATAAAGTGATTGTAAATCAGTATTTAAGCTCTGTACTTACAGACACTTCAAAGAATATTAAGATTACACAGACAGCAGATATTCCGGAAAGTGATACTGTGCAGTTTGTGGTAAATACACTAGATGGTTCTGAAAGTATAAATAGTTCTGTCGGCTTCCGTCTTCCTGACTGGCTGGCAGCAGATGCAACCATAACCGTCAACGGAGTTGAAGCAGAATACCAGAATGAAGCCGGCTATGCAGTGGTTTCCGGGCTGAATGACGGGGATGAAGTAGAGATTACACTTCCAATGGAAATCAAGGCATATAACCTTCCGGATGGCGAGAGTGTATACGCATTCAAATATGGTCCGATCGTATTAAGTGCAGAGCTTGGAAGCACAGATATGAAGCAGACAACCACAGGTGTAAGCGTATCCATTCCGGCTTCCAAATTAATTGAAGAAGAATATATCAGTGATGGTACGGAGAATATCTCTATTCTGAACGGTTCTGTAAGCGACTTTATGAAGAATATTAACAGCAATCTTGTAAAAACAGAGGGCGAACTCGAATGGACTCTGGAGAATACGGATGCAAATCTTACTTTTATACCGCATTACAGCCAGCATACACAGAGATATGGAATTTACTTTAACTACACAGCAAATTCAGGTGCATTTAATGTAACAAAGTACTTAAAGGACAAAGAAACTGCAAGATTTGAAAATGCAAAGCAGGATGTAGTACAGCCGGGTTATGGTCAGTATGAAAATGATGAAGATCATAATATGCAGGAAAGCAATTCTGTCGGACAGACATCCGATGGAACAAGCAGATATGCGAAGGCAGGCGGATATTTTATTTATACAATGAAGACTGCTCCGAATGAGGACAATGTGCTTGAAGTAACCTTCCGCGGTGCAGATGAAGGAAAATCCATTAAAATCTCTGTTGATGGCACCGTTGTCTATGATGAAGTTCTTTCCTTCTCAAAGGCAAGGGCAGCCGTTTCTGATACCGATGAGTATACCGTAAGAATTCCGGTATCAGCAGATATGATCGGTGATAAGACTAAGGTGGATGTGAAGTTTGAAAGTGGAAAAGCGGATGAAGATTCCGCAGCCGCATACAATTTCATCTATATGACAAAAGCATACAGCACAGATGCCAGCCTGGAATTAACTTCATCCGAAGGAACCGTAACAAAAGCAGACGATAAGAGTTATACCATTTCCGTAGGCAAAGATGTTACAAGTGTTGATTTGACAGCGAAAATTGCTTCTGAGTACGGATATGTAAGAGTAAATGGTTCTGTTGTAAAAGAAACACAGCCATACACCGTAGATTTAAGAAAAAATAACTTTATTACACTGACCTATACTGTTTATGCAGAAGATATGGAAACATCCGAGGATTATACAGTAAATATTCAGAAAGAAACGGATGCGGACAGCAGGGAAGATGCTGATAAGAAGCTTGCATACTTTGTAAACTGTGGTGACTACGATGTAACTACATTGTCAGAGGGCGATTTATTCGGTGTATATAATGGTGTGACAGACCAGGCATATGGAGTCGATCCGGTAACCGGAAAGAAATGGGGAATTGTAGATACCGTATCAAATCCATTAAAGAATGGAGAGGTAACAAACAATCCAGCTATGACGAATGCAGTATTTACGGATAATACATGGACCTTTGAAACCAATACATCGATAACGGATGAAAGTGATAAGACATTGACAAACCGTTATACAAAGAATCAGTGGGAAAGCGGCATGGACAGAAAATTAAGCTATGCGTTTGAAGTGCCGGACGGAACTTATAAGGTAGAAATGTATTTTGCAGATCCATGGGGCGTTTCAAAGGATCCTATTGTATCAGCAGAAGGAAATACCGTGATTGAAAAGGCAGGTACAAATACAGCGGTAACTGCAGATGTAACGGTAACAGATGGTGAATTAAATCTTGATGTAACATCACCGGATGCAACAAAATGCCTGAATCTTTCCTACATCAAGGTATATATGCCGGAAACAACACCGGATGATGGAGGAAAAGATGACAGCACCGGAAAAGACGATACTGCCGGAAAGGATGACGGCACCGGAAAAGACGATACTGCCGGAAAGGATGACAACACTGGAAAAGACGATACTGCCGGAAAGGATGACAGCACTGGAAAAGATAATGATGCCGGAAAGAATGACAATGCCGGAAACAGCACAACAGCCGGACAGATTGGCCAGACAGCAAAGAATGATACAACAACAGCAAAGGGTGAAAACAAGACAGCAGATGGAAGCACAAAGACAGGTGATACCGCACCAGTTGCACCGCTTGCCGCAGCTGCAGCCGCTTCACTTGGAATTGTAGCAGTGTCATTAAAGAAAAAGAAAAAAGCAGAATAAATAAGCAGAATAAATAAAAAAACAGCTGCAATACAGAATTTGTATTGCAGCTGTTTTGCCTTATAATAATTTATTTGCGGTAGCAAGCATTAACTTGATACGGTTTAACTGGTTTACTTCGCTGGCACCAGGATCATAGTCTACGGCAACAATATTTGCTTTTGGATATTGTTTTCTAAGGTTTTTAATAACCCCTTTTCCAACCACATGGTTTGGAAGGCAGCCAAACGGCTGGGCGCAGACAATATTAGGAACACCTGTATGAATCAGCTCCAGCATTTCGCCGGTCAGGAACCATCCCTCACCGGTCTGGTTTCCAAGAGATACAATAGGTTCTGCCATTTTTGCAAGTTCACGGATATCCGAAGGCGGAGTAAAATGCTTGCTCTTTTTGCAGGCTTTGATGACAGGTCTGCGGATATAATTCAGGGCAGAGATTCCGAGATTTGCAAGATGTTTTGCCTTTTTCTTCATTCCAAGGTAATCCGCTTTGAAATTACTGTTATAGAAACAGTAGTAGAAGAAGTCAAGCAAATCAGGCATAACGGCTTCCGCACCTTCCGCCTCTAAGAGTTCTACCAGATAATTATTGGCAGACGGAAGGAATTTTACAAGGATTTCACCAACGATGCCGACACGCGGCTTCTTCATGTCCTCATGGATTGGAAGCCGGTCAAATTCTTCAATAATAGCGGTAAGGTTTTTCCGGAATTCTCCCATATGGAAACCAGGTTTTTCAAGCTGGCGGATACAGGTGGTTTTCCATTTTTCATGTAATTCATCCGCGCTTCCCGCATTGATTTCATATGGGCGCATACGATACAGGCAGCGCATAAAGACATCCCCGTATATCAAAGCCTGTACTCCTTTTACAACCATTTCCGGGGTGTATTGGAATCCGCTGTTGGACTCGAGTCCCTGTACACTTAAAGAGATAACAGGAATCTGAGGATATCCGGCTTTCTGTAAGGCACGCCTGATAAATCCAACATAGTTAGAAGCACGACAGCCACCGCCCGTCTGTGTCATGATGATAGCAAGCTTGTTTACATCGTATTTACCGGAAAGGACGGCATCCATCATCATACCGACAACAATCAGGGAAGGATAGCAGGCATCATTATTTACATATTTTAATCCGATATCAACGGCATTCCGGCATTTTTCCTTATAATCAGGGCTGTCCGTATCGGACTGCAGCATCACGATATTCAGTCCGCAGGCTTTTAAGGCCGGTCCGAGTAAATCAAAGTGAATAGGTGTCATCTGCGGTACAAGGATGGTATATCCCTCATCACGCATTTCCTTTGTAAATTCCTGTTTTTCGACATTTGCCGGCCGGATTTTCCGCTGTATATGATTCTCCTTACGGACACGCAGGGCAGAGATCAGGGAGCGGATTCTTATTCTTGCCGCACCAAGATTATTTACTTCATCAATTTTTAATACGGTATATATTTTTCCAGAATTTGTCAAAATATCATTTACGCAATCGCAGGTAACGGCATCCAGACCGCAGCCAAAAGAGTTCAGCTGGATAAGATCCAGATCATCCCTTGTTTTCACATAATTTGCCGCACGATAGAGCCTTGAGTGGTACATCCACTGATCCATGACAATAAGCGGACGCTCTACATTTGCAAGATGTGAAATACTGTCCTCGGTCAGAACGGCAATACCGTAAGAGGTAATCAGTTCCGGAATACCGTGGTTGATTTCCGGATCGATATGGTAAGGTCTTCCGGCAAGAACGATTCCGTGACGGTTATTTTCTTCCAGATACTTCAGAGTTTCCTCGCCTTTTGCCATAATGTCACGGCGAGCATCTTCCATGGCTTTCCAGCCTGCGGCGGAAGCATTTAAAATCTCATCCTTTGGAATATTGAATTCTTCCGTAAAGATATCAACCAGTCTGGAAGAAACGGTTTCCACGTTCGTAAGAGCCATAAAAGGATTTAAGAATTTAATATGTTCCTGTTCCAGTTCTTCGACATTATTCTTGATGTTTTCCGCATAAGAAGTAACGATAGGGCAGTTGTAATGGTTGTTGGAATCCGGTGTTTCGTTGCGTTCATAAGGAATACAAGGATACCAGATAAATTTAATATCATTTTTAATCAGCCATTCGATATGTCCGTGTGCGAGTTTAGCAGGATAACATTCGGATTCACTCGGAATGGATTCGATACCAAGCTCGTAAATCTTTCTGGATGACTGCGGGGAAAGAACCACGCGGAATCCAAGCTTGCGGAAGAAAACAGCCCAGAACGGGAAGTTTTCGTACATATTCAGGACACGCGGAATTCCGACAGTGCCGCGTGGGGCTTTATCTTCCGTTAAAGGTTCATAATCAAAGATACGTTTCAGTTTGTATGCAAAAAGGTTTGGAACATTATCCTTGTTTTTCTCTTTGCCGATACCTTTTTCGCAGCGGTTTCCGCTGATAAACTGACGGCCGCCGGAAAATTTGTTGATGGTAAGGAGACAGTTATTGGTACAGCCCTTACATCTGGCGAGGGAAGTGGAGTATTCCATGGCATTAATTTTATCGATACCCAGCATGGTTGTCACTTTGCCTTTGCAACGTTCCCTTGCAATTAATGCAGCACCGAATGCACCCATGATACCTGCGATATCGGGGCGTACAGCCTCACAACCGGAAATCTTTTCGAAGCTTCTTAAGACGGCATCGTTGTAGAAGGTTCCGCCCTGGACTACGACTTTTTTACCGAACTCTTTGGCATCCGTTACTTTGATAACCTTGAATAAAGCATTTTTAATGACGGAATAGGCAAGTCCGGCAGAGATATCGGCAACGGTAGCACCTTCCTTCTGTGCCTGCTTTACATTAGAATTCATGAATACGGTACAGCGTGTGCCAAGATCGGTCGGGTTCTTCGCAAATAAAGCGGCCTTTGCAAAATCCTGTACGGAATAATTCAGCGATTTCGCAAAAGTTTCAATGAAAGAACCACAGCCGGAAGAGCAGGCTTCATTTAACTGGACAGAATCCACGGTATTATTTTTAATGCGGATACATTTCATATCCTGGCCACCGATGTCGAGGATGCAGTCCACATCCGGTTCAAAAAATGCGGCGGCATAATAATGGGATACCGTTTCTACTTCTCCTTCGTCCAGTAAAAATGCAGCTTTTACAAGGGCTTCCCCATATCCGGTTGAGCAAGAGTAGGCGATTCTTGCACTATCCGGAAGCATGGAATAGATTTCACGGATGGACTTGATGGTTGTACCCAGAGTATCTCCGTTATTATTGCTGTAGAAAGAGTACAGCAGTGTTCCGTCTTCGCCGACGACAGCTGTTTTGGTTGTAGTAGAGCCACAGTCAATTCCAAGATAGCAGTTTCCGGAATATTCGGACAGACGGCCTTTGCGGACGGAATGTCCGGCATGACGTCTGGAAAATGCATCGTATTCTTCTTCGGATGCAAATAAAGGCTCCATACGTTTTACTTCAAAATCCATCTCGACACCTTTGTCCAGAGTGGAAATAAGATCGTCAACGGAGAAAGAAACCTCTTTTTTGTAATTCATGGCAGAACCGGTGGCTGCAAAGAGATGGGAATGTTCCGGGGCGATGACCTGCTCCGGTGTCAGTTTCAAGGTGCGGATAAAAGCCTCTTTCAATTCTGACAGGAAGTGGAGCGGACCGCCAAGAAAGGCAACATTTCCGCGAATCGGTTTTCCGCAGGCAAGACCGCTGATGGTCTGGTTTACCACTGCCTGGAAAATGGAAGCGGATAAATCTTCCTTTGTAGCACCCTCGTTGATGAGCGGCTGGATATCTGTT
>OGIO01001853.1_pt1 | contig 15136 bp, 13 predicted proteins | sample 1571841 | NCBI WGS metagenome assembly OGIO01 (sample SAMEA2582111, study PRJEB24529) | metagenome | biome: Human gut stool | place: China | collected 2011
TCCGGCAATGTATTCACTGTATATGTTGGAAGACAGACTGACAGAACATCTGAATGCTGTGGACGATGAAGCACAGGAGAGAATGAATATTCTGGTGCGTCAGATGATGGAGAGGCAGGGCATTACGGAAGAAATGAAAGCTCGTGACCAGATGGAATGGGTCAGAGCGGTAAATGGTATTCGTAATATGGCAGAAGAGATTGTGTTAAATGAATTGATTTATATTTAAAGTGTGGAAAGCTCCTTCGGGAGCTTTTGGGTATAATCAATGGTCTTGAGGGTTTGCCGAACTAATTGAGGGTCAGTCGTTAGGGACTGGCCCTTTTTGAATGCCAGTTTTTGAGAGTTTGGTGCTAGAATACACAAAGGTGTAGCATCTATACCAAAACTATTTGCCGATTTTTGTATGATTGACTCGACTTATTATTTATTTGTCGTATAATGAAAGCATAAAAATTATAAGGAGTCATGGTCGTGGGTAGAGGGAATGATGCAATACCAACATGGAGTGGGTTTAATTATCAAGGAAAAATGATGCTATTGTATGTCTTAGAGTTAATAAATCAAATAGCAAAAGATAAAAATAAAGATATAGGCACCTATTCTGTTGAATTAGAAAAAACGGAAGATTTTTGTATTATTTGCAATTCGGAATATAGATCATTTCATCAGGTTAAGGCATATTTGTCTAAAGATAAATGGAATAGTTATAGTGAAGCGATGGACAAATTGTTGAAACATAGGGCTGAATCAAATAATCCAGCAGCAAAATGTTATCTTACAGTTGCAAGGGAGATAAAGGATTGGGATGATGCATCTAATACATACAATGTAAGTGTTGAACTATATAAAAGGGCATCAAAAATAGTTGGTGTATGTGATGTTAGAAATGAAATAAATACGGAGATCTTAGAATATTTGAGAAGTAAAGGATATTCGGACAAGACAGAAGAAGTTGTATATGGAGAACTATGTTTGTTTTTAGATGATAGTATCGCAAGAATGCACAAGCAGGATTCTAAAAAAAGAAAATATATAATAAAATTTTCAGATATTGTAGGAGTTATGGAGTCTGCTATTGACAAAGAAGATGTGCGAAAAGAATATTTTTTGAAAGAAAAAATTTATGAATATGTTATGCAGAATATTGAGAAGGCTTTAAATAATTTATGTCAAGATGAATGTGACACTTCTTTAGAAAACTGTAATAGAGTATGTGCTGCTAAATGTGGATATGAAAAAATGACCGGAATTGTTGATTATGGTCGGTTTTGTAAATTACTCAATCCGAGTAAAGTAGATGAGTGGGATAACGAATTGAACTTGGTAGAAAATCTTTCAGTTGATAAAATTCAAAGTGAAATCTATGAATTGCTGTATAGAAGCGGTACTCCAGAAAAAGTTATAGGGGATAATTGTGGAATATATTTACAATCAAAGTATTCACAAGCGCCAAGCAAACAGGTCATACCTACATTTTTAGATCTTACACGTGGTGCTAGAAAAGAGCGGGCATTACAGAATATTTTCCAAAATATTATTAATAATACAGACATTATTGATATATTGGCAGGAAATAGTATTACGGTTATTCCGGGAAGCTATTCAGGAACTTTATCCCAAGCACAAATTACATCTGGCTGGAAAAGTAGTGCTCCAAATAAAGTGGGTGAATATTATAGAGATATAGAATTGATTTCAGCTCAGGAATTGAAGGGAAAATTTGAGCAAAATGGAGGTAATCATGATTAATACTATGTTGGATATAATCCGTTTATTAAACGATGGAAGTATTGTACCGATGCAAAAAGATGAAGATACAAAGATTGACTTGAATAATGAAAAAGTACAATTGTTTGTGGATGCATCTGGAGAAAAAAGTAAGTATTACTATTTTTCGGAATTTGAGATAGATGATGAAAATCAGGATAATTTAGCAGAGATAGAAGATGTGGCATTAAATAGCGATGCATACACAGTCATAGAAAAACCGACACCAAGCGATTCTTACATGATATTATTCTGGAAGGTGGGGGGTATAGAGGAAAGACTATATCCAGATATCATAAAAATTGAAGAAAATGAATTCTTTTATAAAAAATATGTGTTCTATTATACAGAAAAAGAACTGCAATGTTTCAAAAAATGGTGTAGCTCATTGAAAACTAATGGAAAACCGATGCTTGATACAGTATTAGAAGAAGTACAGTTGTTGAAGGATGAATCGGAGCAAGTACAATTTCTGACGCGTTTATTAAGCAAAGTTCCATTTTTTAACCCAATCTTTCCAAAAGCAGTTATGAATGACTTTGGTGAAATGGTGAATCAAAAGATAGATGGAATACGGAAACAAAAAAAGAATGTTGAAATGATAAATGATATGTTTATACGATCAATAGAAGAAACATCTTTTAATGTAGAAGTATTGTCCGATATGATATATCAAAAAATATTGGAGGAGTAATTGGATGGGGTACACATTTAAGAGCCTATGTATTAGAAATTTTAAGTATATTACAAATAATAAACCTTTAAAATTTGATTTTATGAATAGTAATATTGTAATTTTAGATGGTCAAAACGGATATGGTAAGACGACATTATTTGATGCTATTGAAGTTTTGGTGACTGGGAAAATAAAGCATTTTAACCCTAGTTTGCAAAATAGAAAGACAGAAACATTAGGAATACTGGCAAATGATGTAAATAAAGATATAGTTATCTCAGCAATTTTAGTCTCTGATGTTTCAGATGAAATACGTGTAGAAAGAAAACTTTTATGCAAAAATGAATTTCAGAGTATTATCACACTTAATAATCAAGAAGTTAGTCAAAAAGAATTGTATGACAAATTTCATCTGAGTTCCAATATGTTTGATATAGGGACATATATTTCTCAAAGTGAATCTTTGGACTTCTTACAAAATAAGTATAAAAATAGAAAAGATGCTGTATCTTCTCTTTTAGATAACACCGAGATAACTGATAAAATTCAAATGTTAAAATCGGTTCAAGAGCATATTCTTGGAAGAGTAGAAAAAGAAATTAAGGATAAAGAAAAACAAATAGATGAAATAAGTCAAAAAGTAAATGAGATAAAACGTCAGACAGATCACATTGTTATGAATGCGGAACTGCCTGGGGAAAATATACGATTATTTGACGAAGTTGAATATGAATTTGATGTCATAAAATTAGATCAGGGTCTTACATATGAGACCGTTATTCAGCAACTTAAACAAATTGAAGGATTTATAGAAAATTATGATGAGTACCTTCGATACAAAGATAATGCTATCATAAGGGAGTTGAAAGCATTACCGAAACAGTTATATATGGCATTGTTTTATCGACAAGAGATTGAATTACTTAATAAAAAAGGAAGTCTCATAAAAGCGTTAAATAAGAGCAAAGAGTTATTAGCGAATTATAGCAACAATGTTTGGTCAGTTGATGAAACATTGTTCAATAAGATTAAAATAAAACCAGAAATTATAACTGAAATAAAAACATTATTGTTGAACCAGAAAAAAGAACAAAGTCAACTGGATGATGCTGATAAAGTTCTGGCACAGATGACAAAAGCAAGAAGGGGACTTATTAAAGAATTTTATAATGCTGCGGAGTCTGGAAAGTTTGATAAAAATAAATGTCCATTATGTGGAACAAATTTTTCAGATATAAATTCAGCTATTATAGAGACAGAACAATTTATTAAAAATATTCACACAGATGGGATAAAAATAATAGAAGAAATTGAAACACAAATAATAAATTTGTTTCAAAAAGAGATTATTCCTGTGTTGAAGGTATTTCTTGAGGAAAATAAAATACTAATAAAAATAGACGATACTTTATCAGGATGTAAAGCTCTATCGGTGGAAAGATTACAACAGTTGTTGTATAGGGTAAAAATATTAGAATTTAAATCTCAAGGAATAGAAAAATTTGATATTGAAGAATTTTCTCAACAATATGAAAACTTATTAAAAGAACTTCAAGAAAAGGAAGTTCCAAATAAAATTATTTTTCAAGAAAAGCAAGTTGAATTGTATAAATCCATTCACAGAACCTATTATCATAATGAAAAACCGTATCACACAGTGGGAGAGTTACAAAGTAAGGAACAATATGTTGCGAAGTTATTTAATGATAGTCTTTCTCTGCAACTTTCAACGGAAGAGACTCAACTAAGAAAATTAAAAAGAGATTGTGAAGAATACAAAAAGAAAACAGAGGATATGACAGATGCAATAAAAATATTGATTAGTAAATATGAAGATGCCAATAAAGAATATCAAACACAGCTTCTTAATGCGATTAAAATTCCTTTAATGGTATATAGCGGAAGGATTATACAAAATTATCCGCTGGGTTTGGGAATCAGAGCGATTATTAAAACTAATCAATTAGTATTTGAAGCAGCGTCTAAGAGTGGAAGTGATGTTTATAATATTTTGAGTACAGGACAATTAAATGGACTTTCAATTGCGCTGTTACTTTCAATAAAAAATGTGTATGGAGATACGAAAGGATTAGATATTTTACTGATAGATGATCCACTTCAAACAATTGATGATATTAGTGCCATTTCGCTTGCAGATTTGTTGACACAGCAGGGAATAGGACAAATTGTACTGTCTACACATGAGGAGACAAAAGCAGCATTGCTACGATATAAATTTAAACATGCAGGAATGAGTGTTCGGGAACAGAACATGCAAGCGCTCTACATGAAAACAGTGACGGAAGAATAGAAGAGAGAGGAAAGCTAGTAGTGAAGGAATAAGACTTTTCTACTAGCTCTTCTTATTGGAAGTGATACACAGTACACAAATGTACATACCGTTAAAGCCCCTATTTTCAAAACATAAAGGGGTAGGGGTACAGTTTACAGATGAGCCCACTGGCGCATTGGATTCCAAGACCGGGCGGATGATCATGGATATTTTTCATCGTTTGAACGAGGAACAGGGAAAGACCATTGTACTGATCACCCATTCGCAGGAGCTGGCAGAGGAGACTCAGCGGGTCATTACCTTGAAAGATGGACTGATCATCGGTGAAAGGAGGGGAAGCGGATGCTGATCGGAGAAAATATCCTGCTGGCACTTAATGGTCTGCGGGCAAATAAAATGCGTTCCCTTCTGACGATGCTGGGTATTATTATCGGTATCGCATCTGTAATTGCGATCATGACACTGGGAGATTCTATCTCCAGTTCTGTAACGGAGTCCATGTCCTCTATGGGTGCCAATAACGTGACGATTGGCGTGTCTCAGAAGAGTACGACGGAGGAGACTACTGCCAGCGGAATGACATTTTCCGCGGGACCAAGATTCACACAGATGTCAGAGGATGATTACATATCAGAAGAGATGCTGGATGACCTGCAGGAGCGTTATGCGGATTCTATTCAGGGATTTTCACTGGAGGAATCTGTGGGAAACGGAACTGCCCAGTCAGGAAGCAGCACGGCCTATATCAGTGCGATCGGTGTCAATGCAGACAATCTGGAAAATGCAGACCTGACACTTCTGGCAGGAAGAACACTGACCAGTCAGGATCAGGACGAGGCAAAAAAAGTTATTCTGGTATCTGATCTTCTGGTGGAAAAATTATTCAATGGTGACAATCTGTCAGCAGTAGGACAGAAACTGGATGTCTTGTTTAATAACCGATATTACAGCTACACCATCGTAGGTGTTTATGAATATGAAGAAAGTACGTTTTCCAGCAGTTCTTCTGAAGATACAGTAACCACCATGTATCTGCCGCTTCAGACTGCATTGGATCAGACCCACAACAGGAATGGATACAGTCAGCTGACGATTCTGACAAAAGCCGGAGTCAGTGCTACAGATTTCTGTACCACGATAGAAACTTACATGAATAACCGGTACTATAAAGATAATGACAGTTTTGAGATCAGTGCCATGAGTATGGAGTCTATTGTAGAGAGTATGACATCTATGTTGTCCACGGTCTCTCTTGCCATCGCAGCTATTGCGGGTATTTCTCTGCTGGTAGGAGGCATCGGTGTTATGAATATTATGCTGGTATCCATCACTGAGAGAACCCGGGAGATTGGAACGAGAAAAGCATTGGGAGCTACCAACGGTTCCATCCGGTTACAGTTTATCATGGAAGCAATCGTACTGTGTATCGTGGGCGGTATCATCGGAATCATCCTTGGAATGGCCATTGCAACAGTGGCTACCAATATGATGGGATATGCAGTCAGCCCGTCTGTTACAGGCATTGTGCTGTCGGTCAGCTTCTCTATCTTTATCGGTGTATTCTTCGGATATTATCCGGCCAATAAGGCAGCAAAACTGAATCCGATCGAGGCATTGCGGTACGAGTAAAAATCTGGAAAAATAAGGAATGGTAGACATAAAATCTCCGGTTGAAAAAGAGAAATATCTATGATATTCTGATAAGTAAGCGGAGGTTTTACATATGAAATTCAAGAGGATATGTTGTGTGGTAATGGCAGCACTGATGATGATCAGCGGGATGACCGTATATGCGACCAAGGCATCAGAGATCCAGAACCAGAAAACACAGAATGAAAAAGCATTGAAGGATGTTCAGTCAAAGATCAGCAATCTGGAGAGCCAGAGAAGCTCTCTGAGCAGCGAGGTCAACAGTCTGAATGACAGTCTGACGGACACCTTATTGAATATTGAAGTGCTGGAGAGCGATCTGGCAGACAAAGAAGTAGAGATTGAACAGGCACAGGAAGATTATGAGGCGGCAAAAGCCACAGAGGATAAGCAGTATGCTTCCATGAAGACACGGATCCAGTATCTGTATGAATCCGGTGAGACCAGCTACGTGGAACTGCTGCTCACATCCGAGGATGTGGGTGATCTGATCAATAAAGTAGACTATGCGGAAGAACTTCAGGAGTCTGACCGCCGTCTGCTGGATCAGTATAAAGCGGCCAAAGAGGCAGTAGTTGAACTTCAGCAGCAGCTGGCAGAAGAGAAGGAAGAGCTTCAGGAGATGGAAGCTCAGTTGGAGGAAGAAAAAGCGAATCTGGAGTCTGTGATCGCACAGAAGAAAAGTGAGATTGCAGATTTTGACAGTCAGTTAAGTACGGCGAAGGCGAAGGCCAGTGAATATCAGAAGAAGATCAAGGAGCAGAATGCCCAGATCAAGAAGCTGCAGCAACAGGAAGCAGCAGCGGCAAGGGCAGCAGCCAGTGCATCATCCAAGGGCAGCAATAGCGGCAGTTCCTCTTCCTCAGGATCTTCCAAGTCAACAGGAACCACGGCAACCGTCTCCGGAGGCAGTGGGACAGGTGCGGCTATTGCGTCTTATGGATTGCAGTTTGTAGGTTATCCGTATGTGAGCGGCGGCAACAGTCTGACTAATGGTACGGACTGTTCAGGTTTTGTGAATCTGATCCATGCACATTTTGGCATCTCTACCCCGAGACAGTCCGGTGCACTGGCGGGAGCAGGAAGAGCCGTCAGCGATGCAGACAAGCTGCCGGGTGATGTGGTCTGCTATTATGGTCATGTAGGAATCTACATTGGTAATAATCAGATCGTACATGCAAGTACTGCCAAAACTGGTATTAAAGTCAGCAACATGTATTACAGAAGTATCAGTTGTATCCGCAGATACTGGTAACACGAAAACTTTTCACTTAAGCAAAAAAAATTTGACAAACGATAATTGAAACCTTATCATGATAACCGATACATAATTTCATGTATCGGTTATTTTTTATTTGAGGAGGAAACTATTATGAAAAAATTAGTAAGTCTTGCACTTGCAGCTGTACTTGCAGTTTCTGCAGTTGGATGCGGAAGCAGCAGCGATTCTTCAAGCAGCACTGCTGACAGCGCACAGAGCACTGAAGCAGCAGCTGATGGAGCAACCTTTAAGATTGGTGGAATCGGACCGATCACCGGAGGAGCTGCAATCTATGGCCAGGCTGTTATGAATGCAGCACAGATGGCTGTTGATAAGATCAACGCTGATGGTGGAATCAACGGATATCAGGTTGAGTTCCGTTTTGAGGATGATGAGCATGATGCAGAGAAATCTGTAAACGCTTACAATACACTGAAAGACTGGGGTATGCAGATGCTCATGGGTACTGTAACCTCTACACCGTGTACTGCAGTATCTGCTAAGACAGAAGAGGACAATATGTTCCAGCTGACTCCGTCAGGATCTGCTGTAGAGAGTATTGCACCGGCAAATGCATTCCGTGTATGCTTCTCTGACCCGAACCAGGGAACTGCATCTGCACAGTATATTGGAGAGAACAAGCTGGCAAACAAAGTGGCTGTTATCTACAACAGCTCTGATGTATATTCCAGCGGTATTTATCAGACATTTGCAACAGAAGCTGCAAACCAGGGATTTGAGATCGTAGCTGCTGAGGCATTTACCGAGGACAGCAAGACTGATTTCTCCGTACAGCTTCAGAAAGCAAAAGAAGCAGGCGCTGAGCTTGTATTCCTGCCGATCTACTACACTGAGGCTTCCATCATCCTGACTCAGGCAAATACCATGGGTTATGATCCGATGTTCTTCGGATGCGACGGTATGGACGGTATCCTTGGTGTTGAGAATTTCGATACCTCTCTTGCTGAGGATCTGATGCTCCTGACTCCGTTCGTAGCAGATGCCCAGGATGAGAAGACTCAGGCATTTGTAAGCGAATACAAAGAGAAATTCAATGACACTCCGAACCAGTTTGCAGCAGATACATATGATGCAATGTTAATCATCAAAGAAGCTGCAGAAAAAGCTGGTGTTACTCCGGATATGAGCGTATCTGATATCTGCGAAGCTATGAAGACTGCTATGACTGAGATCACCTTTGATGGTCTGACCGGTGAGGGAATGACCTGGAGTGCTGACGGTGAGCCGGCTAAGGCACCGAAGGCTATGAAGATCGTAGATGGTGCTTACACCGCTATGTAATGTGAACTGCATGACAGTTGCGGCTTAATAGCCGATTAGAACAGAGACGTTCTGATAAAGGGCGTCTCTGTATTTTTTACAGTTGGGCAGATCCACTGTAAACACAATAACTATTAAGAGGAGTTGAATAAGTATGAGTTTCGTATCCTACATATTAAACGGCATCAGCCTTGGCAGTGTGTATGCGATCATTGCACTGGGATATACCATGGTATATGGAATTGCCAAGATGCTGAACTTCGCTCATGGTGACATCATCATGGTTGGAAGCTATGTGGCATTCCTTGCCATTAACAATATGGGGCTGCCGGTTCCAGTAGCAATCGTGCTGTCTGTGATCGTCTGCACTGTCCTTGGTATGGTGATTGAAAGAGTGGCATACAAGCCGCTCCGTCATGCATCCAAACTGGCAGTACTGATTACAGCCATCGGTGCAAGCTATTTCCTGCAGAACGTAGCGCTTCTGCTTTTTGGTGCCAATACCAAATCCTTCACATCTGTGGTTGGAAATGCGTCTGTCCAGCTGGCAGAAGGTCTGTCAGTTACAGTTGTAACAATTGTGACAGTAATAGCCTGTGTGATCATTATGATCGGACTCATGGCATTTATGAAATATTCCAAGGCAGGTCATGCTATGCTGGCGGTATCTGAGGATGACGGTGCAGCACAGCTGATGGGAATCAATGTGAATGCGACCATCGCGCTTACCTTTGCGATCGGTTCCGGACTGGCAGCCATCGCGGGTGTTCTGCTATGTTCCGCTTATCCGTCCCTGACACCGTACACGGGTTCCATGCCAGGTATCAAAGCATTCGTGGCAGCAGTATTCGGTGGTATCGGATCCATTCCTGGAGCTTTTATCGGAGGTATTCTGCTTGGAATCATTGAGATTCTGGGTAAGGCATATATTTCCTCCCAGCTGGCAGATGCCATCGTATTCGCAGTGCTGATCGTGGTACTGGTAGTAAAACCAACCGGATTGCTTGGAAAGCAGATCCAGGAAAAGGTATAAGGGAGGCTGCAAACGATGAAAAATATGTCAAAGACAACAAAAAGCAGTCTGATTACATATGGTCTGGTCGTACTGGCTTATGTAGTGGCTGAGATCTTTATGAAAACTGGTCACATGACCAGCCTGTTAAAAGGACTTCTGGTTCCGTTGTGCGTATATGCGATTCTTGCAGTATCTCTGAATCTGACCGTAGGTATCTTAGGAGAGTTAAGCCTTGGTCATGCAGGATTTATGTGTGTGGGTGCATTTACCAGTGCAGTATTTACCAAATGTATGATGCATACGATTACAGTTCCGACGGTCCGTTTTCTTCTGGCTCTGCTGGTAGGTGTTGTATGTGCAGGCATCTGCGGTGTGCTGATCGGTATTCCAGTTCTTCGGCTGAGAGGCGACTATCTGGCAATCGTAACCCTGGCATTTGGCGAGATCATCAAGAACCTGGTCAATGTTATTTATCTTGGAAGAGACAGCGCAGGATTTCATTTTTCCATGAAAGATATCATGGCTTTGAATATGGAGCCTGATGGGGAAGTGATCATTAAAGGAGCACAGGGTATCACCGGTGCACCGACAGATTCCAACTTTACATTGGGAATCATTCTGCTGCTGATTACGTTATTTATTGTACTGAACCTGATCCATTCCAGAGCAGGACGTGCGATTATGTCGATCCGTGACAATCGGATTGCAGCAGAATCTATCGGAATCAACATCACCAAATATAAGATCCTTGCATTCAGTATTTCTGCAGCACTGGCAGGAGCCGCAGGTGTCCTGTATGCACACAATCTGTCTACGCTGACTGCACTGCCAAAGAACTTCGGATACAACATGTCCATTACGGTTCTTGTATTTGTGGTACTGGGTGGAATCGGAAATATCCGCGGATCCATCATTGCAGCCGTGGTACTGACATTGCTTCCGGAGCTGCTGCGTTTCCTGAGTGACTATCGTATGCTGATCTATGCAGTGGTTCTGATCGTGACTATGATCCTGGTATGGAGCCCGGGCGGAATCGCATTTCGTGAAAAACTGGGAACCCTCAGCATCTTCAAGAAGAAAGAGAAGGAGGTACAGTAATCATGGCAATGCTTGAAGTAAAAAACCTTGGTATTTCTTTTGGAGGTCTGCGTGCAGTAGACGATTTCAATCTGTCCATTGAACAGGGACAGCTTTATGGTCTGATCGGTCCGAATGGAGCTGGTAAGACCACAATTTTCAATATGCTGACAGGTGTCTATAAGCCAACCGATGGCAAGATTTTCCTGGACGGTGAGGATATCACCGGAAAGAGCACCATTGAGATCAACAAAGAAGGTATTGCGAGAACCTTCCAGAATATCCGTCTGTTCTCTGATCTGTCTGTGCTTGATAATGTAAAGGCAGGTCTGCACAATCAGAAAGAATATGAGTATTCCACTCTGACCGGAATCCTTCGTCTGCCCCGGTATCATCAGGCAGAAAAAGCTATGAATGAAAAGGCTATGGAGCTTCTGAAGGTATTTGAACTGGATGGAGAGGCTGATTATAAAGCATCCAACCTTCCCTATGGTAAACAGAGAAAGCTGGAGATCGCCAGAGCACTGGCAACCAATCCAAAACTTCTGCTTCTGGATGAGCCGGCAGCCGGTATGAACCCCAACGAGACAAAGGAATTGATGGAGACCATCCATTTTGTGAGAGATAATTTCCATATGACGATCCTTCTGATCGAGCATGATATGAAGCTGGTATCCGGTATCTGTGAAAAACTGACGGTTCTGAACTTTGGTCAGGTGCTTGCCTGTGGCGAGACCTCTGATGTTCTTCGGGATCCTGAGGTAGTCAAGGCATATCTGGGTGAGTAGAGGAGGAAAGACAAATGGCAATGCTTGAAGTAAAAGACCTGGAAGTCTATTATGGAATGATCCAGGCACTCAAAGGAATTTCCTTTCAGGTAAATGAAGGAGAGGTTATCGCTCTGATCGGTGCCAACGGTGCCGGCAAGACTACCACTCTTCATACAGTATCCGGATTACTGACACCGAAGCATGGAAGTGTAACTTTTGAGGGAACGGAGATTACAAAGATTCCGGCACACAAGATCGTGGAACTGGGAATGGCACACGTACCGGAAGGCAGACGTGTATTTCCGTCCTTAAGTGTTCTGCAGAATCTGAAGCTTGGTGCTTATACAAGAAAAGATAAAGACGAGATCAGAGAGACTCTGGAGATGGTATACAGCCGTTTCCCGCGTCTGGAAGAGCGTAAGAACCAGCCGGCAGGAACTCTCTCCGGCGGCGAGCAGCAGATGCTGGCTATGGGACGTGCACTGATGTCAAAACCGCGGATCATTCTGATGGATGAGCCATCTATGGGTCTGTCCCCAATCTTCGTAAATGAGATCTTTGACATTATCCAGAAGGTCAGTGCCGGTGGAACCACCGTACTGCTGGTTGAGCAGAATGCGAAGAAAGCACTTTCCATCGCAGACCGCGGTTATGTCCTCGAGACTGGTAAAATTGTGCTGGAAGGCAAGGCAAGCGAACTTCTGAATGATGAATCTGTGAAAAAAGCATATCTTGGTGAATAACCAGAAGTACCAAAGACCTGTGTCAGAAGCATGGGTCTTTTTTCGTGAAAATAACTAGAAATTTTTGAAATGCTATGGGAATATACAGCAGAATATGATAAAATAGCACTATCATTACAGAAAACCGGACTAATTTGCGGTTTCCGGTAAAAGGGGAAGGCATATGGAAAAGAAAGAAGAAAGACCCTGGTGTATGATCACAGAGATGGATCAGTATCTGTTTGGACAGGGAACCCATTATGAGATCTATAAAAAGCTGGGTGCACATCTGACTGAGTATGAAGGTGAAAAGGGTGTGTATTTTGCAGTCTGGGCGCCTCATGCAAAAGGCGTGCGGGTGGTTGGCGAATTTAACTGCTGGGGCAGTGACGGATATCGGATGAACCGACTGGAACCGCTGGGAATCTATGAGGTATTTGTACCAGGTCTGGAAGAAGGCTGTATGTATAAATATCTGATCGAGACGGAAAAAGGGGATTATCTTTACAAGGCAGATCCATTTGCTTTTTATGCGGAAAAGCGTCCGGGAACGGCTTCACGTGTGGCGGATATCAGTGGATTTACCTGGCATGATGACCGCTGGATGACAAAGCGTGCGGGCTGGAATGCAGCAGAATCTCCCATGTCTATTTATGAGGTTCATCCAGGTTCCTGGAAGCGCCATCCTCATGAGGAGGACGAGGATGGATTCTATAATTATCGGGAACTGGCAGCAGAGCTGACAGAATATATTAAGAAAATGGGATACACCCACATCGAACTGATGGGAATCGCAGAGCATCCATTTGATGGATCCTGGGGTTATCAGGTGACAGGCTATTTTGCACCGACCTCCCGTTATGGAACGCCGGAAGATTTTCAGTACATGATCGACTATTTTCATAAGCATAATATTGGCGTGATCCTGGACTGGGTACCGGCTCATTTTCCGCGGGATGCCCATGGACTTGCCAACTTTGACGGGGAAGCACTGTATGAGCATCCGGACAGCAGAAGAGGCGAGCATCCGGACTGGGGAACCAAGATCTTTAACTATGAAAAATCAGAGGTGAGAAATTTTCTCATTGCCAACGCCCTGTTCTGGTTAGGAGAGTATCATATTGATGGGCTGCGTGTAGATGCGGTTGCTTCCATGTTGTATCTTGACTATGGAAAGCAGGACGGACAGTGGCTTCCGAACAAGTATGGCGGAAATGAAAACCTGGATGCCGTCTGGTTCTTCAAGCACCTGAATTCCGTTGTTCATGGCCGGGGAGACGGCTCCATGATCATTGCGGAGGAGTCTACCGCATGGCCGGGTGTGACCAAAGATGTGGATGATGGCGGGCTGGGCTTTACCTTTAAGTGGAATATGGGCTGGATGAATGATTTTCTGGAGTATATGAAGCTGGATCCATATTTCCGAAAAGATAACCATAACAAGATGACTTTTGCCATGAGCTACGCTTACAGTGAGAATTATATTCTGGTGTTGTCCCATGATGAGGTAGTGCATCTGAAATGCTCTATGCTGAATAAGATGCCGGGTTATCTGGATGATAAATTTGCAAATCTGAAGGCAGGCTATACTTTTATGTTCGGTCATCCGGGCAAGAAGCTTTTGTTCATGGGAAATGAGTTTGCGCAACTCCAGGAGTGGAGTGAGGCGAGAGAGTTGGACTGGTTCCTGTTAAAAGAGGACAGGCATCTGCATATGCAGAATTATGTACGGGCACTGCTTCAGTTATATAAAAAATATCGCTGTCTCTATGAGCTGGATGACAGTTGGGATGGTTTCCAGTGGATCAATGCGGATGACAGTTATCGAAGCATCTTCAGCTTTGTCCGTTACAGTAAGACCAAGCGAAAGAACCTGTTGTTTGTCATGAACTTTACACCTATGGAGCGACCGGATTACCGGGTGGGTGTGCCGAAAAAGAAGAAATATGAGCTGGTTCTGGACTCTGATGCAGAGGAATATGGCGGCAGCGGACGCAAGCGTGCAAAAGTGTACGATGCAAAGAAAGGAAGCTGTGATAATCAGAAATATTACGTAGAATATCCGCTGTCAGCATACGGAACTGCAGTCTTTGAGTTTTAATTCTTAGGTTTTTTATAATATTTTCTTAATAATTTGTTCACAGAATGGACACAAATTCGTTGTATTCTCTTTCTCGTACCAAAAAAAGAAGCCAACGAGGAGGAAGATTATTATGAAAAACAAATGGCTTGTATTATGTTGTGTTGGAATGCTGACTGCATTCGCTATGACTGGTTGCGGTTCTAAAGATGCTGCAGCTGAGACTACTACCGAGGCAACTGAGGAAGTAACCGAGGAGGCTACTGACGCTGAGGCAACTGAGGAAGCAACAGAAGAGGATGCTACCGCAGAGGAAGCTACCGAGGAAGAAGCAACTGAAGAGGATGCAACTGCTGAGGAGAATACCGAGGCTGCTGCAGACGAGACTGCTACCGAGGATACCGAGGCTGAGGAGACTACTGCTCAGTAAGGATTATCTTACATATGACAAAAAAGACATTGGCCGTCTGGTCAATGTCTTTTTTATGTGTGCGCCTTGCGGCGCACGTTTCTAATGGGTGAAAGTCCCTAATCCACCCTA
>OGIO01001855.1_pt1 | contig 15117 bp, 10 predicted proteins | sample 1571841 | NCBI WGS metagenome assembly OGIO01 (sample SAMEA2582111, study PRJEB24529) | metagenome | biome: Human gut stool | place: China | collected 2011
GCCTGCTGCTGCTCCAGCGGAAAATGGGTCTTGTAAACATCCGAAAGGATCTCACGGATAAACAAGGACGTGCCAGCCTTATTTCTGTTGTGCCCCTCGTCTCCCATCTGCAGAGCCTGCGCAATCATAACTTTCATATCGATCTCGCCATGGATTTCCAGTGCTTCTTTCAGTACCGGATAATAAACCTTTTCCATCTTTCTCAGGCGGTCAAATACCTCTTCATCACAAGCTCCAAACCGCAGTACCTTTCCAAGTCCTTCGTTCATAGTGCAGTACGCATCATTTCCGAAAGTTTTGTTTACCACATGCCATACCGGCATAGAATAAGTAACAATACCAGCCATCGGACCTACTGCATTGTGATGATGGCAGGAATCAAAGGTAATCTTTCCGCTTCCGGCCAGCTCTTCCGCTTCCTTCATATCCTTTGCCAGTCCCTCATAGATCAGGCCGCCCATAACAGCGCCTTTCATAGGACCGCACATGTCCTCCCACTTCACTGGCGGGCCAGCATGAAGGATCGTCGTTTTGGTCATGCCAGGAATTGCTTCTCCGGCAGTTGACATTCCTACCAGCGCCGGCTGAGCCGCAAGGATTCTGCGAAGTGCCTCCTTGTTTGCGGCTGCGATCTTCTCTGCCAGATTCGGATCCTTTAACTGTTTTAAATAACCGGCAATCTTTTTATCTCCGCCAGCCACCGGTTTCCACGCAACATGGACCGATTTGACATTCTGCTTTTTCAGGTCCTGATAAAAAGACTCAATACCGAAATTGACTACGCATAATTCTTTCTCAAATAACTCATTTACCTTGCTCATGTTCTTCCTCCTCCCCTACAGATTTTTCGTGATCAGTTCTACAAATCTCGCTGCCTGTGCATTGGACGGAAGTACAATTGCCCCTGCTCCTGCCAGTTGGAGAGATGTTGCTGTACGGTTTTGCGGATCACCCTCTGTGCCGCATACAGTAGCTACCACAGACAGGTAACGGCCTTCTTTTGCTGCCAGTTCCTTTGCCTTCCGAATCGCATCGGATAAATCCTTTGCCGGATCCTCGTGGGAACCATAGCCAATCACACAGTCTACCAGGATCACAGCGGTTTCCGGATCCTTTGCCTCCTCGACCACACGCTCTGCTCTAAGGGATGGATCAATCATCGGATGCGGACGGCCAACAGTAAACTCATCATCTCCGAAATCCAGGAAAGTATTTTCCCGTGACTTTCCATTTCTTGCGTTTTCCAGTTTATCTTCCGCTTTCAGCGGGATATTGGAATAAATATGTCCCATACTTCCGATCAGAAGTTTCATTGCCTCATCGCAAATGGTTCCGCCGGTATAAAGGCCTCTCACATATTTCTGCCCCTGGATCATGCCGGCTCTTTCCTCTGCGGCCAGCGCTTCCGCTTTCTCAAGGCCCATGGTGAAATCTTCAAAATCCGATACGGCCTCTCCTTTTGCCAGTGCCACTGCCTTATGCGCTGCATCTTCCAGGGATACTGCTGCATATAATCCGGTTTTTTTAATTTTCTCTGCGTCACCACCAATGAAGCAGACTACAACCGGCTTACCAGCATTAGCAGCAATCTTTAAAATCTGATCCTCCACATCCTTTGCCGGCGGTTTAGACACCAGCACAATAATCTCTGTCTTCGGATCTTCAATCAGTGCGTTCAGGCACTGCTTCATCATGATTCCGCCAATCTCACTCTTTAAATCTCTTCCACCAGTTCCGAGGAGCTGGGAAACACCTTCACCAAGCTGGTCGATAATAGTGGAAACTTCCTGCGCACCGGTTCCGGATGCACACACAAGACCGATTTTTCCAGGCTTAATCACATTTGCAAATGCAAGCGGTACATGATTGATAACTGCGGTTCCGCAATCTGGACCCATCATCAGGAGTTCTTTGGATACTGCGTACTCTTTCAGTGCTTTTTCTTCCTCGATGGTGACATTATCACTGAACAGCATAACGTTGATGTCACGATCCAGGCAGTCTTTTGCAACATCTGCCGCAAAACGTCCCGGAACTGAAATCACTGCCATGTTCAGATTTTTTTCCACTTTTATGGCTCCATCCAGAGTCGGCGGGAAATACTCTGCCTTGCTTTTTTCTGCTTTCTTGTTCAGCAGTTCATCTACCTTTTCCACTACTTTTTTGAAGCAGTTCTCGTCATCACAATCCGCTGCCACAAAAAAGTCATTTGCGGTTACATCCTCAAAGCCGTCTGCATCTAAGCCAAGATTTCCCGCAATCTCACGGTTCAGATCCGTTCCCATGCCTACCAGTGCTTCAGAAACACCTGACAGATTTTTTACATCTTTCGAGATGATCATCAGGGTTACTGAATCGTAATAGGTGTTTTTTCTGATTTCAAGCTTTACCACATCTGTTTCCTCCCATCTTATTGCTATCGATAACTCCATAATACATGCCGGTCAGGAAATCACATCCTGAGCTGCTTCCGAAACAGGCAACACGTTTCAGCGCTGTGCGAATCTGTTCTGTGTCGCAGTTTGCAAATCCTTCCAGAAGACCAAGAACATCCTCTGAAAACATTCCTTCGCCCGCATGTTTCAACAAAGATCCACTGACATCGTTTGTTCTGGATGCCGCTGCACCGGTGACTGTTTCCGCAAACCCTTCCCAGGGATAATTCTCTGGCCACGATACTATATAGCCACAGAGAAAATCATCGGAAGAAGGTGTCAGGCCCGGCCCTCCTCCAGCCAGCTGCCCTGCCGCATACACCGCTGTTTCCCGTTCCCCATTCTGCACTGCTTCTCGAAAGGCTTCGATCCTCGATGCAAGAAAAGCGGAAAACACATCCTCTGTTCTTCCTTCAATTAACCCATGAATTCCTTTTTCCTCCTGATGTGAAAGAAAACTTCGGATGAAATTGGCTGCTACCGGATTCAGGATCTCACTCTGCCTTTTCTTCAGATTCAGAATCTCAAACGTTTCAAACTCAAACACCTGATAAGTTCCAATCCAGAGCCCCTGCAGATTTAACCGCATTTCTGTTCCCCTGGAACGTACCAGTTCTTTCACAAACATGAAATCACCGCTCCAGTCGAGATTTAGGGAAAAAGGCTGAAGGCTCTTTTCTTTTGCAAGAAAGGTAACCAGGCCGTTTTCATATGCCATATTCATGGCTCTGTGAAAACAGGAATGTAAAGTTCCTTCCAGTGTCTGTTCCGACAGCGCTTCGTATAAGCGGCTGCAGATCCGAACCCGCACCTTCATTTTCCACTCCTCCCTTCTCCGTCTTGTGAACTCTTCACAATATTTTTTGTTTGCTTTGTTTTTTATCTTTGTTATGTTTCATATTATAATCACTAATTTTGTCATTTTCTATGTTGACTGTTCACAATAAACTTCTTATACTTTTGGTAAGCGTTTCAATTTTGAATGGAGGAAGCCCAGATGAACTACTATATTGAAGAAGCCTATTACCCAACCGTAAAGGAGCTTTTAAAACTCCCTATTTTTTCGACCAGCTATCTTGCTGCCGGTGAAAGTGGGTTAAACCGCACTGTTTCCGGCATTAACTTAAGCGACAACCCTGATTACGGACAGTGGATTTCCCCGGGTGAACTGATGATATCCACCTGTTTTTCTGTCTATCAGGACCCTGATGCCATGAATGCCTATATTCCTACTTTAGTGCAAAACCAGATGGCCGCATTCTGCATCAAACCTTCACAATACCTCGACAACGTTGTTCCCCCCATTATGATCCAACAAGCCAATGAAGCTGGCTTTCCGCTCATTGTACTTCCGCCCGACATGCAGTTTTCCCGTATTACCCAGGTACTTTCCGACGAACTGACCCGTCGCCGGACTGCGCTTTTGCGAAATACCCTTTCTGTAAACCAGATGCTGACCCAGACCATCACCGAGGGAGCCAATCTAGATGAGATTGCTTTCATGATTTCCCAGCTTACCGGCGGCAGTATCCTCATTGTAGACAGCGTCAACAACCGCCACAGTATCTTTCTTAAGGAAGAAGACCGCAGCGATTTTAAGGCAGACTCCGAATCTCAGATGATCAATACACTTATCCAGCGCTCCCAGGCGCACGATCTGACATTAGGGGACCACTCCTACGGCTGCCTTTATATCTGCAACCCGACCCAGTCTCCGGCGCTTCCCCCGGAGCTTTTATCGCAGGTTCTCACCGCCATTCCACTGGAAATCACGCGGGAACAAAGTGTCCGGGAACAGGGAGATTCTCTTTTCACCAGTTTTCTACTCCATCTTCTATCAGACCCTATCGTAGACCATCAGCTTGAACAAACCCGCGCCGATGAATTTAAGCTCACACTCGCTGACAACCACCTAATTCTGCGTTTAAAAACACAGATTCAGGATGAAAAAAATCAATATAAAAAAAATTTTCAGCACACACTCCTTATGGGCAATATCCGTTCTGTTTTTTCAAGGTTGGGACTGGACGTACGGATTGTCCCTACTTCCGATGATTACCTGATCCTGCTGAACGCCCCTGCATCCAGTTCTGATCTGGAACATTTATCACACCATATTCCAAAGCTGATCACATCACTTGCCCAGGAATATCCTGATCTTCATATTTCTGCCGGCTGTGGCCGCCCTCACCCGGGTATCCGCGGAATCGTCCAGAGCGATACTGAAGCCCGCACCGCACTGCGCACTGCGCTGCTGAACCAACAGACTGTTCTTGATTTTGAAAATCTCGGTCTGTTACGTCTTTTGTACGCTGCGGACCCAGAAAAAGAAACCAGCCTATTCGTCCAGGAACTGCTTGGTCCGCTGATTGAAACCGATTACCAGAAACACACAGATCTCTTAAAGACTCTGGATTATTATTTTGAATATGCCGGAAATGTAAAAAGAATCTCAGAAGAAATGTTTACGCATTACAATACCATTGCGTACCGCATCAAGAGTATCCAGGAAATTACAAAAAAAGACCTCCATAACAGGAATGATCATTTCCTGCTGGAGGCCGCTGTCTATCTTTATAAATTTAAGGTCCGGTTTTAACGTACTTCTACGATATAACCTTCTTTGCGGGGAGCTGCTTTCGGCTCCTCGCCTTCCAGGTATCCAAGTGCCACTGCACCGACACCTCTTAAGTTTTCCGGAAGATTCCACTGTTTCAGAAGCTTCTTTCCTTCTTCACTGTCAAAAATTTCTTTTTCCCTGTGTACCCATACACTGGAAACATCACATGCTTTTGCTGCCAGCATCAGATAGCAAAGTACGTTTGTACCATCTTCCACCCAAGTGCTCTTGCTGCCATCTGCCAGAACCAACGCAATAGCCGGTGCTCCATAGAACGGATCTGCATTCTCATCTCCCATGATCTTCGCGTTCAGATGCGCAATGTGATCTCGCATGGTTTTATCTGTAACTGCAATGATGACCGGTGACTGTCTCCCACCGCCTGTCGGTGCATAAGTTGCAGTCTCCAGAATCTCCTGCAATACATCTTCCGGGATCATAAGATCCTTTTTATAACTGCGCACAGAGCGTCTTTCCTTCATGATTTTCAACAGTTCCTGTTTCATGATCCTCATCCTCTCTTTGGGTTTTCTTTTAAGTTCATTGTAACAAATAAACTTTACAAATGTTCCCAAAAGAAAGGCTTTGAAATTGTGAAGTTTTATTTTCCGGTCCCAATCCACTTTCCCATTCATCCAGCGCGGCTTTCTCGTACTCGTCCAGTTCCTGTTTCCGCTCCGTCTGCCATGTCATCTCCTTCACCACCAGGCGGGCATCTGCTGCCATGTAAGGACAGTGCAGCACCTGTCCGGAACCGACACTGTTGTTTTCCGGCCAGTATGCCTTGATGTGTTCCATGCGGCAGGGCTCATAGCCTCAGGCAACCGCAAAGAATTCCAATTTGCTTTTTCTGCTAACTTCCAGCCCTGCTTCCGTTCATTTTCTCACTACTGATCCGCTTCGCTTCCCTTGGCCACCGCCCCGATCGGACAGATCTCATAACAGATTCCGCAGCCATCGCAAAAACGTAAATCGATCCGGTAATGTCCCTGACGCGGCACCAGCGCATGAAGTTGGCATTTCTGAGCGCATCGCCCGCAGCGGGTACAGCTGTCCAGGATATAATATACTGCTTTTTCCTTGTGGGATTCCATTTCGTTTGTCATTTCGCCGCTCCTTCCTGCAATTTCTTTTCCGCAGCCATCCATTCCTGCGCGGTATATTCTTCCACCGCTGTCGTTGTCACCCGTTTTATATGCTTTTCCTTCAGGCGCAGATACACAACTTCCCTGAAAACAGTATAACAAACGGAGACAAGCGGAATAAAGATGAGCATCCCCGCAATTCCCATAAGATTTCCACCGATGGTAACTGCAGCAAGGACCCAGATGGACGGAAGTCCGACGGAACCTCCGACCACATGCGGATAGATCAGATTCCCTTCAATCTGCTGAAGCAGCAGAAATACAAGGATAAACAGCATTGCCTGTTTCGGACTTACCATAAAAATCAGGAAACAGCCCAATGCGCATCCGATAAACGCGCCAAAGATTGGGATCAATGCAGTAAAGGCGATCAGGGTTCCGATCAGCAGTGCATAGGGCATTTTCAAAATGCTTAACGTGACGGCAAACATGCTTCCGAGGATCACAGCCTCTAAGCACTGTCCTGTAAGGAAATTGGCAAATGTCAGATAAATCAGGGAACAGATTTTAAGAAGTGCATTTGCTTTCTGTTTGGAAAGAAACGCAAAACATACCTTTCTTATCTGTATGTGCAATTGTTCTTTCTGAAAAAGAATATAGCAGGCAAAGGAAAACGCAATGAAAAAGGTGGCAAGTCCGCTGACGATCGAGCTCACTGCTGACATGGTCGTGCTCATCATATTTCCCGCTCCGCTGCCAAGAATGCTGATCCCCCACTGAATGGCCTGATCTGGCTGAAACTGGATCTGATTTACATAATTCATAATATCCTGGTTATTATGTGAAAAATCCCGAATCCAGCCTTGCATCTGCGGAATAAAATCAGCAATGCTCATCATCAGAGTTCCCATAGTCCGGGTGAGCTGCGGGATCACACCAAACATCACCAGTACCATGACACCGACAGCCAGTATCATAGTCAGAAGAAGGCTTACCGGTCTGGCAAGCTTTTTACTTTTTTTCTTTCCGGCTTTGATCTTCCCAAAGATCATCTTTTCCAGAAAGCTCATCGGCACGTTGATGACAAAAGCAATTGCTCCTCCCAGTGCAAAGGGGAATAGGATCCCCCATATTGTTTTCAGCACATCGATCACAACTTCAAATTTCCACAACGCAGCTGCCAGCAGTGCTGTGAAAATGATCAGTTCCCGAATTTTTTTCATAGATAGCTTACTGAAATCCATTATCTTTCTCCATTTTTTCCTAATTTCGTGCGAATCCACTTCAACAACTGAATGATCGGAAGACTGGCAAAGGCATACAGATATACGCAGCCGAGCTGTGCCGGATTGAGAGTCTCCACCTGAAATACATGATGAAGGCCGGGAACGGTCAATACTGCGGTGATCAGTACTGCGCCGAGCACAAAGGCTCCCTGCAGCCATGGATTGTTAAAGAACCGATTTGTAAAGATAACCGGATGATCCGACTTGCAGTTAAATCCATGGAACAGGCGTGCCAGACAAAGTGTTCCGAACGCATACGTACTGCCAAGCAGCGCGCCGTCCTGGTGATATCCTGTCAGAAATGCGATCATTGTCATCGCACCGATCACAAAGCCCTCCAGACCGATTTTGCCGAGGAAATCCTTTGTCAATATCGATTCGTCCGCAGATCTTGGTTTCTCATTCATCACATCACTGTCAGAAGGCTCCACGCCAAGTGCGATGGCAGGAAGGCTATCCGTCAGAAGATTAATAAATAACAGGTGTACCGGTGCAAACGGAACCGGAAGTCCTGCAACCGATGCATACAGAACTGCTAAAATTGCTCCAAAATTTCCCGACAAAAGAAACTGGATCGCATACTGAATGTTTCGATATAAATTTCGTCCATTTTCTACTGCTTTTACAATGGTTGCAAAATTGTCATCGGTAAGCACCATGGCGGCAGCATCCTTTGCCACTTCGGTCCCGGTGATTCCCATTGCAACACCGATGTCCGCCTGCTTCAACGCCGGGGCATCATTCACACCGTCTCCGGTCATTGCAACGATCATTCCTCTTTCCTGCCATGCGCGGACGATACGGATTTTATGCTCCGGGGAAACCCTTGCATACACAGATATATCCGGGACAAAACCCTTCAGCTCCTCATCACTCATTTTTTCGATATCCGCACCCTCGCAGGCTTCCGATAAATCATGCAGGATTCCAATTCTTTTTGCTATGGCGGCTGCCGTAATTTTATGATCTCCTGTAATCATGACCGGCCGGATTCCTGCTTTGATGCATTCTGCAACGGCAGCCTTTGATTCTTCTCTCGGCGGATCCATCATGGCAATGAGGCCGAGAAATACGAGATGAGCCTCATCCTTTGCTGTTAATACATGCTCCTTTGGAATTTCGCGATAGGTGAATGCCAGTACACGCAGGCCTTCCATTGAAAAATCCCGGTTCTGCTGCTGTATGGTTTCTTTATCTGCTTCTGTAATTTCGCGGATTCCGTCTTTTGTCCAAATCCATTCCGTCAGCTCCAGCAGTCGGTCAACCGCTCCTTTTACGATCATCCGGTTTTCACCGTTTATCCTGTGAAGTGTTGACATCATCTTACGGTCACTGTCAAATGGAAGCTCTCCCTCTCTCGGATAGCGGTTTCGTACGCTTGCGGCCTCGATTCCGTACCGGCTTCCCAAATTGATCAATGCAGTTTCTGTCGGATCCCCGATTTCCACTCCGTTTTCATTCGTCGAATCATTACATAAAATACTGCACTCCAGAAGATAGTTCTGTGCCGGATCTGCTATATCAATTTCTGCTGCCGGGATCCGTTTTCCTTCCACATAGTAATCCTCAACCGTCATTTTATTCTGTGTCAGTGTTCCTGTTTTATCCGAGCAGATGACGGAAACACTTCCAAGGCCTTCCACTGCCTGCAGTTTTCGGATGATCGCATGCTCCTTTGCCATCTTCTGTGTTCCGAAGGAAAGGACAATGGTCACGATCGAGCTTAACGCTTCCGGAATTGCCGCAACCGCCAGTGCTACGGCAAACATGAATGCACTGCTGATCTTTTCACCTCGAAATACGTTGATTGCAAATAAAATCCCGCAGAATACCAGAATCAAAACAGATAATTTCTTTCCAAACTCTTCCAGACTCACCTGTAACGGAGTCTGTTTTTCGGAAGTTGACTTCAAAAGTCCTGCAATCTTTCCAACCTCCGTCTGCATTCCTATGTCCGTTACCACTGCCTTTCCGCGTCCATATGTCACAAAGCTGCCGGAAAAGAGCATATTGGTCCGATCTCCCAGCGGAGCCTCTGCCAAAATAGCCTCCAGGCCCTTTTCGACTGCAAGACTCTCTCCGGTAAGAGCACTCTCATCAACCTTAAGACTTGCATTTTCAATCAGCCTTGCGTCCGCCGGGATCATGTCGCCTGCTTCCACCAGGATCACGTCTCCAACCACCAGCTCTCTCGCCGGAAGCTGGATCGTGGAACCATCGCGCAGTACCTTGGCCTGCGGTCCTGCAAGCTTCTTTAAGCTCTGCAGAGACTGTTCCGCTTTTACGGTCTGCACAGTGCCCAGGATCGCATTGATCGTGATCACGATCAAGATCACGGCCGCGCTTTCCTCATCGCCAAGCATGCCGGATATGATGGCCGATGCAATTAAGATCAGTACCAGAAAATCCTTATACTGTTCCAGAAAAATCTGGGGGATACTTTTCTTTTTCCCCTCTGCAAGTTCATTCCAGCCACACCTTTCCCGGAATTTTCCGGCCTGCTCACTGGTGAGGCCTGTCTCGCTGCTTTCCACACGGTCCAGAACCTCTTTCACCGTTTGCTGATAAAATTCCTTCATCACTTCTGTCTCCTCTGTTTAAGCATTTTTCCACTGTATTTCTTATGCAATGAAGGTTTTTCAATAAAAAAGAGACCTTTATTGCACAATAATAATGCAATAAAAGTCTCACCGTTTCTTTGTGACACCGGATGCTTCCATCGTACTGACGACATCACAAACGCAAATTACCAGCGTAGGTTACTCCCCTTTATTGAGTTCATCATATACCAAAAACCGTGCGGATGTCAAGATGCTTTTTCATAGGTTCCATCCGCCAGCAGCTTCTGATATGCATTGTAGGCATCTTCCAGACTGTCATATTTTTTGCCGGATGTATAAGGGGAAAAGTCTGCAATATGATCCGCAATTGCAACATACGTCTTTCCGTCCTTCTTTCTTGCAGCTGTTGTCGTTTCAGAAATATAAAAACCACCATCTACTTTGCTGACTATGACCGGAATTTTTTTTCCTGCACCAACCTGATTGGTATCCATAGATGTCCAGAACAAATACCGACTGGATGCATTTTTCGGACTTCCCATATAGGCCCATGTTCCGGTTCCCAGCAGACTGCTGCTGCCTTCCTTCCGGATTTCCTCATTAACTCTTGTCAGCATATCAGACTTTGGACACTTAGAATCTATTTCAAAATAAGTCTTATTCTGGTTTTTCAGCTCATCCAGTATACCGGTTCTGTCGAGTGCTCCATGCAGATCAGCGTTATACGGAAAAGAAACCGGTGTATCATCGCCGCCTGCTCCGCTCCATATTACCTTCATTCCGAAATCCGGAATATATGACAGCGTACATTCTCCATGTTCAACAGGGATCCCGATCCAGTGCTCCGTGTTACCCTCGTCCCTTGAATGCGTGATCCCAGCAACCGTAACGGGATCATAGGCATTCCAGTTGTCCCGTTTCTGTTTTAATTTCACTGTCCTGGAATAATTTGCTGTATCCTCAGTCATCACAGCCGTCATCACTTCCGAGTAAGCAGAGCGCACATTGGCAAGATCAACCGTCTCACGGCTTTTCTCCAGATGTCCTGAAAAAACAGGCATGGATATCGCAACAAGAACTCCGAGGATCGCAACGACGATCAAAAGCTCCGCAATCGTAAAGCCGTTGTTCCCAGTCTTTTGTTTTTTCATGATTTTACGCTCTCCTTATGCCATTCTTTCGTACCGTTTTATTGTACTGCATTCTTTTTCGTTTTGCAATGATTGAGAGCTTCTCTGATTGTTCAGATTGCGGAACTTATTTTTCCATACATCTCAGGACGTCTGTCCCGGAACAGTCCCCAGGAAAGACGGTCTTCCATCAGCCGGTCCAGCTCAAAATCTGCTGTGATAAAGCCCTCTTCCTCTCTTCCCATGGCTGCCTGTATTTCCCCGCAGCCATCCGTAATAAAGGAAGTTGAAGATCAGATATTTGTTGGACTTTCTTAAATCCTCTGCTTCTTTCTTCTCTTTTGCATCCTCTTCAATCTCTTCTCCCTTGCCAAGTCCGGCCCCATGTTTGATTGCAAACATACCGAGCACAACAGCCAAAAGAATGTTCATAACCAGTCCTACGATCTGAAGCGGAATCAACATGTGCCATAATTCGGTTGCGTCCATTTCCAGCACGGTTGCTGCTCTTGCAGTCGGACCGCCCCACGGAAGCAGGTTCATAACACCCATGCAGGCACCGGTCAGGCACAGAAGAATGCGCGGGTCAATCTTCATCTTTTTATAAACCGGATACATCGCCGGAATGGTAATGAGAACGGTAACTGCGGTGGTTCCGTCCAGATGCGCGATGGTTGCGATCACTGCGGTTACAACGGTTACCGCGGTGACATTTTGCCCTTTAAAAGCAATGCCACAATCGCAATGATCATCAGAAAACCAATAACTGCTGCCATAGTCATGTCCCTCCTAAATTTTAACAAAGTTCTTACTGAGTTTTATTCTACCGGCAGCAGTTTAATTGTTCATGACAAAAAAATGACAATTTTGTCATAATCCCACATAATTTGTTTCTATGTCTTTTTATTCTTTGCAGCATCCTTTCTCAAGCAGGTTCAGCCAGATTTCCCGCCGCTCCACCTCGTCTGCTTCCCCGTTTCCTTCTGCCTGGAAATGCAGGAATGGCACCGGGGAATCGTGTTTCATCATCTCGATCACGGATCCGGCGTTGGCATAGGTCGGAAGCAGCAGCATATTTCCTGCCCCGCCGGGTATCACATTCGCAGCCAGACTGCACAGGTAACGGATGTTTCCGCCAACCACCTCCGGATACGCCTTCTGCAGTCCGGCAAACGCTTCTTCCAGAGTTTCCTTTTCTCCCCAGATATCCCGGTACGTTTCCCGGAACCAGGTAAGCTGTTTCGTTGCTTCCTGCGGAATTTCTTTTTGACTCTCCCGGATCCAGAACCAGAGATATTCGGAAAGCATCATCGGAACCGGCAAAAATCCATGTTTTCTCACGGCATCTGCCATATTCCGGTTGAGATCATTGCTGTTTAATACCATGGCGGACCCAAAAAGGAATACCCGCTTCTGTTTTTTCAGAATGTTTCCATTCCATGTTTCATGCCATGCTTTAAGCAGAGACTTTGTCTTTTCCCATGTCAGAGGAAACGTGATGTTTTCGATTGCTTGTTTCTGCTCGTTTTCTTCCATACAAAGAAGTGCATCTCCCAGCATGATAAGCTGCCAGATCTGCTGCCCGTCTTCCATCTGAAATAAGTGCTCTGTAAATGGAGTATATAGACTGACCTGTGCCGGATCTACTCCGGATTGCTTCAAAAGTGCCTGGATCACCATAGAAAACATGCCCTCTGCCTCGGCACCCTCGGTCTGCGGTACCAGATAGCAGCGCTGCTCAGGCTGGAGAGCCTTCACCAGGCAGCCCTCACGCCCCTCTTTCTGCGCTTTTTCTTCTTCCTGCAATGATTCTGCCTGCAAAACTCCACCTGCAATTTCATTCCACCTCTTCTCCTGGCGCAGGATCTGTCCTGCCATAGCAGAAAAGGTTGCATATTCTTTTGAGATACTTTCTGCTTTTCCGGTCTCCATGTCTTTTCGCGTATAATCCGGGCTGACATGAACCATATATCCCCGATTCCGCAGCCACCTTGCATAAAGTTCTGTGTAGACAGAAAGCGGCGGCAGATGCAAGACCGCATTCTTTTGCAATTTATGAAGCAGAGGGATGCCGTCGTACCCAGCCGCACAGCTTTCCCGCCTGTTGCTTCCCAGTTCGCTGCGTTCCTGTCCTCTGCGTTCCTGTCTGCCGCTTTCCGGGTTGCATTTTCCCCAGGCATTGTCCTCCCTCTTGCTGCTTTCCCGGTTCTCCACATGCTTCAGACTGTTCAAAAATGCCTCAATCCGTGTCACCACACCAACTGCCGACTGGTGTTCATCTACCTCCACAGACAGATATGGCTTCTCTCCCATGATCTCACGGAACAGATGAGAAATCATCGTGTCCGGTCCGCATCCATGATTGGTCAGATACACCGCATACAGATTCGGATGATTTTTTATGATCTTGGCTCCGGTTAAGATATGCTGGCTGAATGGCCAGTATAAATTCGGGTATTCCTCTGCGAGATACATGCTGTGTCCCTGAAGATGTGCAAGGTTTAATACCTTGCAGCCCCGTTTTAGAAGTTCACCTGGAATTCCCATATTCAGTACCGGATCTGAGATTCCGTAGTTCCGGGTGATGAGCACCAGAACCTTCTCATCCGGCTTTAAAGATGCCAAAATCTCTTTTCCAAGTTCTTCCGACTTCCGGTCACACAACTGCATAGCGGCAGCACCTTTTTTCATTGCCAGCTGACAGGCTTCCTGCTCTTTTCCCAGCCCGATTCCGGTCTGGATCATCGCCTTTGCCAGCTGCGGCTGTCCCATATCCATGTCAAGAACCGGTGCGAGAATCTGAATGCCGCGTTCCTTTAACTTCAATGTTTTCGCCACGATTTTTGGCGCGGTCTGCATGTAAACACAGCCATAATTGTGCTCTACCCCGGATGTTTCATGCCGGATGGTACGGATGCAGGGAAGGAACATATAGTCTACCCCTTTTCGCGCCAGCCATTCCATATGCCCGTGAAGCAGTTTCACCGGGTAACAGGTTTCCTCCTGCGTCACATCCTGGCTGATGCGGATGATCTCCTCGCAGCTTTCTTCCGATAACAGAACGTTAAATCCGAGCTGGGTAAAATACTGGTACGCCATCGGGAAAAATTTATACATCATTAAGGACTGCGGGATACCGATCGTTTTCCGGTCCGGCAAAAGCGTTCCATCATACCCGGCATAAAACCATGCGCGGTTTTTCTTATAGATTTCCTCATTTCTTTCCTGGTCGCAGGTGCATTTTTCCGAAGCATCCCTGGCTTCCAGCGCCGCTCCGTAAGCACCGGTCACGTCATAATAAGGTGTGATGCGAAGCCGGTTGCCCAACATTTCATAAAAAGCAGAAACAATTCCTTCGTTATGGATAATGCCGCCCTGCAGACAGACCACCTGTCCCACTTTCTTATTGACTACCACACGGTTTAAATAATTGCGCACAATGGAACGGCAGAGCCCAGCGCAGAGATCTTCCTTCCCCGCGCCCGCCGCAAGCTCTGATAAGATTTTTGACTCCATCAGCACCGTGCAGCGTTCGCCAAGCTCCACCGGATGTTTTGCCCCCAGCGCCATCGGCCCAATCCCGGAAAGTGGAATTCCTAACCGCCCTGCCTGCTCCTCAATAAACGAACCGGTTCCAGCCGCGCAGACCTTGTTCATCTCAAAATCCACGACCTGACCGTGCTTCACGGAAATGTATTTCGAATCCTGACCGCCAATCTCAAAGACCGTGTCTGCGTCCGGGTTTAAGAACGATGCCGCCCTGGCCTGCGCCGTGATTTCATCCAGAATCTGGTCCGTTCCCAGCTTCTTTGCGATCAGATAACGGCCAGATCCCGTCACTGCGGTCTGGACAATGGCGGTTCCTGCCATATCTATGGTTGGTTTTAATACTTCCAGGCCTTCCTCGACAGCCCGGGCCGGGTTGCCTGAAGTGCGGATATAGCAGTAATCCAGCACTTCCTGGTTCTCCCCGATCAGCACCAGGTTGGTGCTGGTAGAA
>OGIO01001859.1_pt1 | contig 15051 bp, 16 predicted proteins | sample 1571841 | NCBI WGS metagenome assembly OGIO01 (sample SAMEA2582111, study PRJEB24529) | metagenome | biome: Human gut stool | place: China | collected 2011
GCAGTCGGCTCATAACGCAGATTTCTGATGACTAAGAATATCTAAGACCCCTGCAAATGCATTCCAGATAAAATATTTTTCTGCGCTGTTTTGTTGGATGTTGTCATTTAATTCAAAATAGAGGGGTGAAATAACGAGCTTTTCAGCTTTACGCTAAAATGGTTTCATGATATCATTATTCTGATAAATTGTAATCGGAAAGTGATATTATGAAGCCTTTTTTTCTTTAGCGGAAAAACTGTTATGACGATTGTTTATTTGGATAAAAATCAAAGAGTACGTGGATTATTTTTGAATGACATATTGAAAGAGAAAAATCATGATAAGAATTATGTGAAAGCGAGGCGATAAATATGCTGATGAATACATCTGAGTATATCTCCATTATTGAAAATATCAAGAACGAAATAAAGGCTGCACAATACCGCGCAGCAATTCATGCGAACGCAGATATGTTACTCCTTTATTATGATATAGGTTGTGTAATTAATGAACATAAATCATGGGGTAATAAGTTTATTGATAACCTTGCTGCTGATATTCGGATTGCTTTCCCTGAGAGCAAGGGATATTCTGTTCGTAATTTAAAATATATGGCAAAATTTGCAGAGACTTATCCGGATCGGGAATTTGTGCAGACAGTGTCTGCACAAATTCCGTGGTCTCATAATATTGCAATTTTGGAAAAAGTCAAAGACCCAAAACAGCGTATATGGTACATTGAAAAAACGGCTGAAAATGGATGGTCATATAATGTTCTGGTTCATCAAATCGAAAGTGGATTGTATCAGCGGCAGGTTCTAACAGATAAGGTCACAAATTTTGAACATCGTCTGCCATCTCCACAAAGTGAACTTGCGGTGCAGACTATGAAAGACCCTTATGTCTTTGATTTCATTCCTTTCCGGGAAGATATGCTCGAACGGGATATTGAGCAGGCACTGGTTCGGGATGTCACAAAGCTTCTTCTGGAGCTTGGAACAGGATTTGCGTTCCTGGGAAATCAGTATCACCTGAATGTAGGGGGCGATGATTTTTACATTGATTTACTGTTCTATAATCTGAATCTGCGCTGTTATGTTGTCATTGAACTGAAAACCGGTGACTTTAAGCCTGAATATGCTGGTCAGCTAAACTTTTACTTATCAGCTGTGGATGGCATTTTGAAGAAAGAGCAGGACAATCCGTCTATTGGTTTGCTTCTGTGCAAAAGCAAGAATAATGTAGTCGCAGAATATTCGCTCAAGGACATTTCAAAGCCAATTGGTGTGAGCGAATACAAAATAACCAGCAGTCTGCCGGATGATCTGGAAAAGCAGTTACCGTCCGTCGAGGATATTCAGAAACGGATTAAATAACTCTGGTTTTAACATATATAAAAAATTGTAGAAAATAACTCTATGTTATTTATCCAATAACCAGCATGGGAAGGTGTGATGTCTGGGGGCGAATTTGAAGGTTCATTGTAGTTCTTGGTATTCGGGAAGACGCGTTATGAGCAGACCGCATCACTGTTTGAGCGAAGTTTGCAACGGAGCGAGTTTGACAGGGCTGCTCATGGTTTTAGCGGCTTTCCGAATGCCTAGAACTACAATGGTTCTGAAACTGAGTCCCCAGACATCACACCTTCCCATGCGTCCCTTTCCAACATCTTACATAATTCCTGTTTCTGTATGTCTGGAAACAGAAAATAAAAATGAAAAAACCGACTTGAAATAAGAAAGCCTCTGACGTATAATAAACCCGAAAGTAGAAAGGCGCTGCTTTTAAGCAGGGTCTTTTTTTACAGATTTTGAATATATAAAAAATTCAGGAGTGAAAAAAGTTATGACCAAGATCAGAACAAGATTTGCACCAAGCCCTACAGGCAGAATGCATGTTGGAAATTTAAGAACAGCATTATATGCATACCTTATTACAAAACATGAAGGCGGAGATTTCATCCTCCGTATTGAAGATACAGACCAGGAACGTTACGTAGAAGGCGCTGTAGATATTATCTACCGTACTCTTGCAAAAACAGGACTTCTCCATGATGAAGGTCCGGACAAGGACAAAGGCTTTGGACCGTATGTTCAGAGTGAGCGTCAGGCACAGGGAATCTATCTGAAATATGCACAGCAGTTAGTAGAACAGGGTGATGCATACTACTGTTTCTGTAAGAAGGAAGAACTGGAAGGTATGAAACGTGTTGTGGCAGGAAAAGAGATTTCCATTTATGACAAACGCTGCCTTAAACTTTCCAAAGAAGAAGTACAGCGTCGTCTTGATGCAGGAGAACCACACGTAATCCGTTTCAATATGCCAACAGAGGGGACTACAACATTCCATGATGTAATCTACGGAGATATCACAGTAAACAATGAGGAACTGGAAGATCTGATCCTGATCAAATCTGACGGATACCCAACTTATAACTTTGCAAACGTAATCGATGACCATTTAATGGAGATCACACACGTAGTAAGAGGTAACGAGTATCTTTCCTCAGCTCCGAAATACAACCGTATCTACGAAGCTTTCGGATGGGATATCCCGGTTTATGTACATTGTCCGCTGATCACAGATGAGACACACCAGAAGCTTTCCAAACGTTGTGGACATTCCTCTTATGAAGACCTGCTTGATCAGGGATTTGTTTCAGAAGCGATCATCAACTATGTGGCACTTCTCGGATGGAGTCCTTCTGACAACAGAGAGATCTTTACACTGGATGAACTGGTACAGGTATTTGATTATCATCATATCAATAAATCTCCGGCAGTATTTGATATTGCGAAACTTCGTTGGATGAATGGTGAGTATATCAAGAAAATGGATGCGGATGAATTCTATGAGAGAGCACTTCCGTATATGAAAGAAGTTCTGAAGAAAGACTACAACTTCAAGAAGATTGCAGGAATGGTACAGACCAGAATCGAAACATTCCCTGACATTCCGGCTCTGATTGACTTCTTTGAGGAAGTACCGGAATATGATTCCGCCATGTACTGCCATAAGAAAATGAAGACAAATGAAGAGACTTCTCTTACAGTATTAAAAGAAGTACTTCCGGTTCTGGAAGAACAGGAAGATTATACAAATGATCCGTTATTTGAAACATTAAGTGCATTTGTAAAAGAGCATGGTTATAAGAACGGATATGTAATGTGGCCTCTGCGTACTGCTGTTTCCGGCAAGCAGATGACGCCGGCCGGTGCTACTGAGATCATGGAGATCATTGGTAAAGACGAGACAATCAAACGAGTAAAGGCAGCTATTGAGAAATTAAGCAAATAAATATGAAGAGAAATCCATCTCAACTTCGGGCAATCACTCACCTGTCAGGACCTATGATGGTCCTGGCAGGTCCCGGCTCGGGGAAAACTTCCGTTATTGTGGAGAGAACTGCATACATGATCAATGAGGGGAAGATACCGGCTTCTTCTATTTTGGTTGTAACTTTTTCCAGAGCAGCGGCAACAGAGATGAAAGAACGGTTTTTGAAATTCGTGGGACAGAACAGAAGCGAAGTGACTTTTGGAACTTTCCACGGAATTTTTTATGGGATTTTGAAAGCGGCCTATCATCTGAGTGCGGCCAATATTCTTTCTGAGGAAGAGAAATTCAGTATTCTACGTGAGATGACTGAGAAATATGGACAGGAAATGGCTCAGGAAGGAGATTTCATTGAAGAAGTTGCCAGGGAAATCAGTGTTGTAAAGGGGAACTGTATTTCTCCGGAGCATTATTATGCATCCTGTTGCTCGGATGAGATATTCAGGGACATTTTTCATGGCTATAAGCAGGCTCTGAAGGCAAAACGCAAGCTGGATTTTGATGATATGATCCTCTGTTGTTATGAACTTTTTTCTCAGAGACAGGATATCCTGAATGCATGGAGAAGAAAATTTGTCTACATTCTGGTGGATGAGTTTCAGGATATCAACAGCTTACAATACAAGATTTTGCAGATGCTGGCGGCACCTGTCAATAACCTGTTTATTGTAGGGGATGATGACCAGTCCATCTATCATTTCCGGGGCGCAAGACCAGAGATTATGTTAAATTTTACAAAGGATTATCCGAAGGCAGAGACAGTCCTTCTGAATGTGAATTACCGGTGCAGTAAGAATATCCTGCGTACAGCCATGAAAGTGATCGGATGTAATACCAGACGTTTCAAAAAGCAGCTGGATACTCCAAATGAAGAAGGGATGCCTGTGACGTGCAAGGAATTTGATAATCCAAGAGAAGAGTATATGTGCGTGGTGGCAGCACTGAAAAAAAGAATGGAGCGCGGCGAGGATCTGCTGAATACGGCAATCCTGCTTCGTACAAATCAGGAATCGGAAGGTCTGATCAATGTGCTGATGGAATATCAGGTTCCTTTTACAATGAAAGAACAGCTTCCCAATCTTTTCCGCCACTGGATCTGCCGGGCGCTTCTGGCTTATCTTGAAATGGCAGCAGGAGACAGGAGCAGGAAGAATTTTCTGGAGATCATGAACCGGCCAAATCGCTATATTTCCAGAGAAGCGTTGAACAGTTCGCAGATTAATTTTAATGAACTTCGGGAATATTATAAAGATAAAGACTGGATGTGCGACAGGATTACCACACTGGAAACGCATCTGAGGATTCTTGGTACTCTTTCCCCTTTTGCTGCGATTAATTTTATCAGAAAAGGAATGGGATTCGAAGAATACTTGCGTGAATATGCACAGTATCGTAAAATAAAACCAGAGGAACTGCTTGAGACCCTGGACCGGATCCATGAGAGTGCAAAAGGCATGAAAACCCTGGCGAAGTGGCAGGCTTACATAGAAGAATATACGAAGCGCCTGAATGAACAGGCAAGGAAACAGCAGGATAAAAAAGAAGGAGTGACTATATCCACACTCCATGCGGTAAAAGGTCTGGAATATGATATTGTATATATTCTGAATGTTAATGAAGGAAGCATTCCATATCGCAAGGCGGTTTTGGCAGAAGCAGTGGAAGAAGAACGAAGATTGTTTTATGTAGGGATGACCAGGGCGAAAAAGAAGCTGGTGCTTGCCTATGTGAAACGCCAGTATGAGAAGGAACGGGAGCCTTCCCGGTTTCTTGAGGAGACAGGCCTATGAATAAAGGAATTATTTACTGTACAAAAATACGGGAAGAATATGAAGGCGCACATATGGAGCATATGATCGCAGAGAAACTTCTGGAAATCGCACTGAAAAAAGAATATGGAATCAATCTATACAATGAACCCAGAGCAGAGGGAGAACATGGAAAACCATTCCTTTCCTATCGTCCGTCCCTGCATTATAATATCAGTCATTCCGGAAAATATGTGGTATGTATTCTGGCTGATCAGGAGGTTGGAATTGATGTGCAGATTCATTGCAGAGCCAATTATGAAAGAATGCTCAGACGTATGGTACCCCGGGAACAGTATCTCGAAATTCTCTCAGATATAAATGTGGAAAAGAAATTTTTTGAACAGTGGGTACTGAGGGAAGCTTATATCAAATGGACCGGTGAGGGGCTTTCCAGAGACATGAGGACTATATCCATGGATGAAGGCAGTCATATGCTGCTTGATATGGAAGACGGTTACAGTGGAGCAGTATGGGCAATGAATCCCATGGAAATCAACTGGAAATATGAAGACATCATACTTGGGTAAGACATGAACAGACAAACGAAGAAAGAAATCCGGAGACTGGCAGTGAAGATTCTTGTAGCAGTACTGGCACTTGGACTGGCTTTCTGGGGATATGCTTTCGTATACAGGGGTAAGACGGAACCTCCTGCAAAATATCCGGTAACCAACCAGGATGCTGCAGTGTATTCATTACGTGGACAGATACAGATGCTGTCGCAGCAGGAGGAGTTAAATACCTTTGCCTTTGAGGGCAGAAAAAAAGAAAAAGAGTACGGAACTTATATTATTCCCGGACTGAGATATACAAGAACATTCCTGAATGCAGAGGGTACAAAACAGGCGGTATGTACTTCCATGACTCCTCAGGGACTTGCAGTGACCGATGAGTATGTACTTGTAAGTGCCTATTGTCATACGGAAAAACATAACTCTGTTATTTATGTGATCAACAAAGAAACTCACAGATTTATCAAAGAAGTAGTCCTGCCAGGTCTGCCTCATGTAGGCGGACTTGCCTATGATCAGGAACATGATATGCTGTGGTATTCTTCAAATACCAATGGAATCGCACAGGCGATCAGCATTAAGATGGATGTGCTGCGTGACTATAATTATGCGGATAACCATATGCCTGTGCAGGTAAATCAGACATGTAGTCTTTATGGAATCGTGAGAGATTCTTTTATGACTTTCTATAAGGGGTGCCTGTATGTAGGATGTTTTAACAAATATACAGAGAGCACCATTGCGAGATATGCGGTGGATTCAAAAGGTGATCTGGTAAATACTTTTAATGAGGAACTTGGCATGATGTTTGAAATGGCGGTTCCGCTGGATTATTCTACAATATCAGAACAGGCACAGGGAATGGCTTTTTATAACGATAAGCTGTTGTTGTCTCATTCTTTTGGTATTCTGCCATCCAGGATTGTTTTTTATGAACAGTCGGATAAACGTCTGTATGTCAATGAAAATTCTGCAAGATCATACAGAATGCCTGAGATGATCGAGCAGATTGTTGTAGAGGGGGATGAACTTTACGTACTCTTTGAATCAGGAGCTTATGCGTACAGGGGGTATGCAGGAAATGTGGTAGACCGGGTTCTGAAGCTGAATCTGATAAAAATGGAAGAGTCTTATCAGGAAGAGTACTAAAATCGGTTTGTCCACATATATTAAGTGTAAAGAGGTGAGACATATAGAAGCGCAGCAGATTGAAAACCTGTTTGCCGGAAATATCCGGAATCTTTTAATGGATGCGAAGCTGGATTATGATAAATTATATGAGATACGCCTTCGTGTAGGGCGTCCGTTGTTTTTAACTTATGACGGAGGAGAATGTTTTCTGCGAAAACCGGGTCAGGAACAGTATCTGGTGACAACGGAAGATCTGAAAGAAACACTGGAATATGTCACAGGATATTCCCTGTATGCTTATGAGGATGAGATCAGACAGGGATTTATCAGTGTTCAGGGTGGTCACAGAGTAGGTGTGACCGGAAAGGTAGTGCTGGATCGGGGCAGGATCATGGGAATGAAATATATTTCCTGCATCAATGTCCGTCTGGCACATGAGATTCAGGGATGTGCGGATAAGGTGATGCCTTATATCCGTACAGAGAAATGGGTTGCAAATACATTGATCATTTCACCGCCAAGGTGTGGAAAGACTACGCTGCTCAGAGATATTATCAGGCAGCTCAGTAATGGATGGGCCAATACCCAGGGTCTGACAATAGGTGTGGTGGACGAGAGAAGTGAGCTGGCAGGCTGTTATCAGGGAATTCCTCAGAATGATCTGGGAATGCGTACAGATGTGTTGGACTGCTGTCCGAAATCAGAAGGTATGCAGATGCTGGTACGTTCCATGTCACCGGATGTGGTTGCAGTGGACGAGTTAGGCTGTGAAGAGGATTTCAAGGCAGTTGACTCAGTGATCCATTGTGGATGTAAGCTGATTGCGACTGCACATGGAAGCTGTCTGGAGGATGTTCTGGATCAGCCATTTTTTTATAAGCTCATGGGCGAGAAAGTATTTGAACGTTATATTATCCTGGACAAAAATGATCAGGCAGGATGTCTGAAAGCTGTATTAGATGAAAATGGAAAAGTATGCTTAGAACAGTAGGATTGTGTGTAATTGTAATTTCCGGTATCGGTTGCGGTTTTGCCATGAGCAATGAACTTGGCAGACGCAAAAAGATGATGGAAATGATCTTACGGATGATCATCCTCCTAAGAGGAGAAATACGTTATGGAAATAAATCTCTGTACGATGCCTTTACAGGTGCTTCCGGGAAACTGGAAGGGAAGTACAGAGAATTTTTTATACTTACGGCACAGAAAATGAAAGAAAAAACAGGGGATTCCTTTGGGACAATCTTCAGAGAATCGGCCGGAAAGTGTCTGGATCTGGATTGTCTTTCGCAGGAAGAGAGAGACAGATTTTATTCACTGGGAGATCAGCTTGGTTATCTTGGACTGGATATGCAGCTAAAACAGATGGATCTGATGGAAAAGGAAACAGAATATGCGATCAGGGAACTCAGGAAAGATTTTTGTGAAAAAAGAAAATTATACCGCAGTATGGGAATACTGGGCGGAATATTTGTGGCTGTGTTTTTTTGGTGAGCATGTATTTATAATCTGTTTCTTTACTGTGTAGATTACTGTTTTGCTATATCTGGCAGCAGAAGCCGGAAAGGAGAGACTGTGGAGGTAAGTCTTATTTTTAAAATCGCTGCAGTAGGGATTCTGGTTTCTGTTCTCTGCCAGATCCTGAAACACAGTGGAAGGGATGAACAGGCATTTCTGGTAAGCCTGGCGGGGCTTCTGATGGTGCTGTTCTGGATTGTTCCATATATTTATGAACTGTTTGAAAGTATTCAGCAGTTGTTTGTGCTGTGATTTCAAATCAACTGTTATGGCAGTTGACAGAACAGAAAGAGGTTTGAATGGCATGGATATTGTGAAAGTTTCAATCATGGGTATCTGCGGAATGATGCTTGGTTTTATTCTAAAAGAAACCAGACCGGAATTTGCTGCACTTGTGACCATGATGACGGGTTTTCTGATTCTTGGTCTTGCAGCAGGAAAAGTTTCTTATCTGTTTGAAACCATGAACAGGCTGAGAGAAAGTTTCCCCATAGACAGCAGTTATCTCACAGTTCTGGTTAAGATTATCGGGATTACATATATCGGACAGTTTTCATCTGCAATCTGCAAAGATGCCGGATATCAGATGATCGGAACACAGATTGACCTGTTCTGTAAACTGTCTGTGATGGTTCTGAGTATGCCGGTACTGCTGGCAATTCTGGATACGATTTCGGAGTTTATGATATGAGGCAGGATAAAGAGAGAAGTATCAGGGAACAGGCAGATCTGTGGAAAGGTTACTGGTGTATACTGGCATGTATACTTTTGGTGGGAAGAGTGTCATATCTTACATTCTTTCAGAATCATATAGTATCCGTATATGCCGCTGCGCAGACAGAACAGAAAGAAGATTCTTCAGTACAGATCCTGCAGGAGAATCTAATGGAAGAGATACAGATTGATGATGTGCAGAAAATGTTGGATGAGATCATGGATGCCCATGTTTTTTCTGTCAGAGAAGCACTGATGAATATCATAAACGGGGAGGAGCCTGTTTCAAAAGAGACTGTACGGAGCTTTTTGTATAGTCTCTTTTTTTCGGATATAGAGAATGAAAAAGGATTAATACTGAAACTTTTACTTGTGATTTTTATTGCAGCGGTGCTGGCAGAGTTTGCTGATGTTTTCGGAAACGGACAGGCTGGCAGTATCAGCTTTTATATTGTCTATCTTGCGCTGTTTACAATGCTTATGGAGAATTTCTCAAGGCTTGGAAGTACGCTTACAAACTGGCTTCTTGGACTGACGGATTTCATGAAAGTTCTTTCTCCGGCTTATTTTATGACAGTGGCTGCATCAACCGGATCATCAACGGCTGCTGCATTTTATGAAGGGATTTTGCTGATGATCTGGGCGGTTCAGTGGCTTCTTGCAAATCTGTTTCTGCCTGCTGTAAACCTGAGTTTGCTTCTGAAAATGGTTAATTATTTGTCAAAAGAGGAGATGCTTACAAAAATGGCAGAACTTTTGGATGTAGCTGTAAACTGGGGGTTGAAAACTCTTCTGGGAGCTATTGTTGGTCTGCAGATTGTGCGGAATATGGTGAGCCCGGTGATGGATGCCATGAAGCGTTCTGCTGTTGGCAAGGCAGCGAGTGCGATTCCCGGCATTGGAAATGCAGTGACCGCTGTAACAGAATTAGTGCTGACCAGTGCAGTGATGGTGCGAAACAGTTTTGGCGCAGTAATCGTGATCTTTCTGTTGCTGATTGGAGCAGGACCGATTATCCATTATGGAAGTCTTTCTTTGGTTTATCGTTTTCTGGCTGCGATTGCACAGCCAATTTCTGACAAAAGAGTTGTGGGAGCCCTGAGTACAATGGGGGAGGGATGTGCAATGCTTTTAAAGCTTTTGCTGACAGCAGAAGTACTTTGCATGCTGACATTTCTGATAGTTGTAGTTTCTGTATCCTGATGAACTGACAGAAAGATTGCCGGAGGAAACATATGAAAGAAGAGCTGTATTTATGGATTCGGAATCTGGCAGTATTTTATATCTTTTTCACTGCGGCTCTGAATCTGATACCTGACCAGAAGTATGAGAAATATGTACGCTTTTTTATGGGCCTGCTGCTGATTTTTATGATGAGTACCCCGATATTTTCCATTCTTGGAAAAGGTTCGGAACTGACGGAAAGTTTTCTGGATAATTTTTCTGAAGAAAACATAGAGAAAGAACTCCGGGAATTTCAGAATATTCAGAAAGTCTATCTGGAAAAAGGTTACGAACTGGAACTGGAACAGAAAATCCGGGAAACTCTGGAAAAAAGAGGCATAGAAGTATATAAGGTGAAAGTAAATATAAAAGGGGAGGAGACGCAGGCAAACCTTGTACTGAAGACAGAAATTTCTCAGGAGGAGAGAAAGGAGCTTAAAGATGCGCTGGTGGAAGAGTGGGGACTTAAAGAAAACAGAATTTGTATCCAGACTGTCCGAAATGAATCCGGCAAAATGGGGAATACTGTTGCTCATCGGAGTACTTCTGGCAGTAGCGGCGATGCCTGTATCCAGTAAGCAGCAAAAGAAAAATACGGCAGGAGAGCAGAATGAAGATATGCAGAAAAGTGTTCTGGAGGAGAAACTGGAAACACTTCTTGAAAATACGGAAGGGGTGGGAAAGGTACAGGTTATTCTTATGACAGATGAGAAGAAAGACAGGCAGAGCTTCTATAATTCAGAAACCATACAGGTGACCGGTGTTCTGATTTCTGCGGAAGGCGGAGGAAATCCTGTAGTGGTCCAAAATATTCAGGAGGCGGTCATGGCATTATTTCAGGTGGATGCTCATAGAATTAGAATAATGAAAATGAAATGAGGAGATAAATGTGAAAAAAGTCATCGGAAAAAATCAGGTCATTATTACATCGCTGGCAATTCTGATTGCAGTGGCAGGATATCTGAACTTTGCAGATGTAGATCTTGGATTCAGGGATAAGGAGGCAAGTACGGACAGCAGCAGTATCCTTGAAGATGCAGGATATGATCTTACAGATGAAACTGCTCTTCTGGATGAAAATCAGGCAGATGGAGGTCTGACTGATAACAGTCTTACAGACAGTCAGGAAACGGATACTCCCGGGGAGGCTGTGTTTACGGGTTCTACAGGATTTGCCGCACAGGCAAAGATCAGCAGAGAACAGGTGCGCTCACAGAACAAGGCAGATCTGCAGGACATTATCAATAATGAAGAAATTGATGATGAAGAGAAGCAGGAGGCAATACATACGATGGTCTCGATGACAGACCTTTCAGAAAAAGAAGCGGCAGCAGAGCTTTTGCTGGAGGCGAAGGGTTTTAAGAATGTAGTTGTAAATCTTACTGGAGAAACTGCGGATGTTGTGATCCCTGAAGCAGAACTTTCTGATGCACAGAGAGCACAGATTGAAGATATTGTAAAAAGGAAAACAGGAATTGCGCCAGAAAATATTGTGATCACCCCACTGAAGGAGAGTGAAGATGCAGAAGATACAACACAGACAGATGAAACATCAGCAGATACTTCGTATGAGGAAGACAGCGAAACATCAGCACAGCCATATGAGGATACCGCAATCGATACAACTGATATTTATGACTGATATTTTGATATGAATATGCGAACATATATCTTGACAGAAAAGAGGTGCATATACTAGAATAGGAATGCTGTAAAAAAATAGAAAACGTAACTGATACCGGCTGTTGCCGGTGTTTTATGCAAACAATTATAAGAAAGCGCAACAGGAGGCTGAACGTGTCTAAGTATACGAATGAAATAGAAAAAAGAAGAACATTTGCCATTATTTCCCATCCGGATGCAGGTAAAACTACACTGACTGAGAAATTCCTGCTGTATGGCGGAGCAATCAATCTTGCCGGAAGTGTTAAAGGTAAGGCAACAGCCCGCCATGCAGTGTCAGACTGGATGGAGATCGAAAAAGAGAGAGGTATTTCCGTTACTTCCTCTGTTCTGCAGTTTCATTATGATGGTTACTGCATTAATATTCTGGATACACCGGGACATCAGGATTTCTCGGAGGATACTTACCGTACACTGATGGCAGCAGATTCTGCAGTCATGGTAATCGACGGTTCCAAGGGTGTGGAGGCACAGACCAGAAAACTGTTCAAGGTCTGCGTAATGCGCCATATCCCGATTTTTACATTTATCAATAAGATGGACCGCGATGCAAACGACACATTTGACCTTCTTGATGAGATTGAGAAAGAACTTGGCATCGCAACCTGCCCGATCAACTGGCCAATCGGTTCCGGTAAGAAATTCCGCGGTGTTTATGACCGTGATACAGAGAAAATACTTACCTTTTCTGATACACAGAAAGGTACCAAAGAAGGTGTGATCGAGGAAATCCCGTTAAGTGACAGCCGGGCAGATGAGATTATGGATCCAGAGCAGAAAGCACAGCTTCTGGACGAGATTGAGCTTCTGGACGGCGCAAGTGCAGATTTTGACCAGGAGCTGGTAAGCAAAGGTAAGCTGACACCTGTATTCTTCGGATCTGCGCTGACAAACTTCGGTGTGGAAACATTTCTGGAACATTTCCTGAAGATGACAACGTCACCGCTTCCGAGAGTGTCTGATATTGGGGAAATTGACCCCATGGATGATGATTTCTCAGCGTTTGTATTTAAAATCCAGGCAAACATGAACAAGGCACACAGAGACAGAATCGCATTTATGAGAATCTGTTCCGGTAAATTTGACGCTTCCCAGGAAGTATATCATGTGCAGGGTGATAAAAAGATGCGTCTGCTTCAGCCGCAGCAGATGATGGCAGAATCCCGCCATGTGGTAGATGAGGCATATGCCGGAGATATTATCGGTGTTTTTGACCCGGGTATCTTTTCCATCGGAGATACAATCTGTGCACCCGGTAAAAAGTTTGCATTCGAAGGTATTCCTACATTTGCACCGGAACATTTTGCGAGAGTCCGTCAGATTGATACTATGAAGAGAAAACAGTTTGTTAAAGGTATCAATCAGATCGCGCAGGAAGGTGCTATTCAGATTTTTCAGGAGTTTAATACCGGTATGGAAGAAATTATTGTAGGTGTTGTAGGTGTCCTGCAGTTTGATGTTCTGAAATATCGTCTGGAAAATGAATATAATGTAGATATCCGTCTGGAAACACTTCCATATGAACATATTCGCTGGATTGCAAATAAAGAAGAAGTAAAAGTGGATAAGATCATTGGAACCTCTGATATGAAAAAAGTTACTGATCTTAAGGGAAATCCGCTGCTCCTCTTTGTAAATTCCTGGAGTGTGGGTATGACAGAGGACAGAAATCCTGGCTTAATATTAACGGAATTCAGTAAATAACCCTTTTCATTTATCTGTCGATTTGGTATAATGAACAAAGATTAAAGAATCCCTCAGGAGGTTTTCAGATGGCAGAGAAAAGAATAACATATAAAATACAGGATTTAGGAGGCATTGGTGAGGTTCAGATCGCAGATGAGGTTGTTGCAGTAATCGCCGGTCTGGCGGCAACAGAAACAGATGGAGTTGCCAAGATGTCCGGGAATATTACGAATGAGATCGTTAGTAAGCTTGGAATGAAGAAGCTGTCTAAAGGCGTGAAAGTTACGATCACAGGAACACAGGTAGATGTTACTCTGAATCTTGTACTGAATTATGGTGTGAGCATTCCGAAGACTTCTCAGGAAGTACAGGATAAAGTAAAGAGTGCCATCGAAACGATGACAGGACTTACGGTTTCTGAAGTGAATATCCGTATAGCCGGAATCCAGATGGATTATGAATAGACTGACTACAAGAATACACTGAAGATAACGGAGGTTTGACACATGAAGATGTCCAGAAGAAAGGAAAGAGAAACTATTTTTCTTTTACTGTTTCGTATAGAATTTAATACACAGGAAGAATTGCAGGAGCAGATGAAGTGGTATTTTGAAGAAAGACCGGATGTAGAAGCGAAAGATCAGCTCTATATCGAGACAAAGATCGGAAGCATTTTAAAGCGTCTGCCGGAGATTGATGACAAGATTCATTCTATTTGTGAAGGCTGGAGACTCGAACGACTTGGAAAGCCGGAGCTGGCTATCCTGCGTCTTGCAGTATATGAGATTACAAATGATGCGAATATTCCTACGGGAGTTGCCATCAATGAGGCCGTAGAGCTTGCGAAGATTTATTGCAGTGAGGAAGCTCCCCGCTTTATAAATGGAGTTCTTGCGAAGCTGGCATAGCGAATAATTCGTGACCTGTACCTGGATAACTGAAAAAGAATGAGGCGGCAGGAAGAATTCTCTGCCGCTTTTTTACTTTTACGAAGAACGGTGTTCCGGTAATATAAAAAACGCTCTGCGAGAATGGAAACTGCGGAGTACATTGAGGTGGTTTATATTAATGAAGCATATTTTTTCTGTAACACAGATCAATTCTTATATTCATCGTATTTTTGAAAGTGACTATGCACTGAAGAAGATTTATTTAAAGGGAGAAGTTTCAAACTGTAAGTATCATTCGTCCGGGCATATTTATTTTACTTTAAAAGATGAAAAGAGTACACTGCGCTGTGTTATGTTTTCTTCTGACCGGTTTAAAGGACTTGCTTTTCATCTGGAGGATGGGCAGCTGATTGAGGCTTGTGGAAATATTTCGGTGTATGAACAGGCAGGTACCTATCAGTTATATGTCCGAAAGATCGAACTGGCGGGAGCGGGGGAACTGTATGTCCGCTATGAAAGACTCAAGCAGGAGCTTGCCGAAAAAGGTTATTTTGATTTTGAAAG